>ERZ778514.2963-NODE-2963-length-9963-cov-4.634235_pt1 | contig 9963 bp, 9 predicted proteins | sample MGYA00510344_ERZ778514 | MGnify/ENA primary metagenome ERZ778514 (study PRJEB29527, sample SAMN07138968) | mouse gut metagenome | material: feces | host: mouse | place: China:Nanjing | collected 2016-01-25 ... | reverse complement strand
TCCTCACCTTAATCAGCACGGCCACCACGGCCAGCACCGGCCACAGCGCCAGCAGCCCCGCCGCCGCCATCACCCTGTCAAAAATCCACTTCAGCATTTTCCTCGAGCTATTTCTTCAAAATTGAGTATGTGTCTTATTTTTTTAATCGGGATAAGGTTTCTGAAAGGGTAGAGCAGTTTCACTATCAGGCCTAACCATAGCGCATATTGCAGATTCATTCGGCAATAGGCTTTTCTGAAAAGAAAATTTTTCTCAAGGAACGGCTGAATATTGGAATGCTCGGTTACTGAGCGAAAACCATCGCTGACATAGTTGAAGCGGCGTTCTTCAAGGTAGTGCCGGTTCATTTCAAACAATAATCCAAAGTATGGATAATGCTTGTTCATCATAGAAGGTATGGCCTTTAGAGTATTGTAGCCCACGCTCTTGTCTTTGACGGTATTAATCGCGAATGCTATCAACCGGCTATCTTCGCGTGTGAATACGCCCCAGAACTCGCTCGTGTCATTCTCTAAAATACTTCTTTCCCAATCTTCCCGCCTTGCGATATTTACAGAAACGTCTTTGTAGCGTTTGAATGCTTCTGCGAATACGGTGTATCCGTCGGATTCTACTAATTCAGAATTTTCTAAGCGTCTTATTTCACAATCCCGGAAGCACCGTCTTATCTGGTTTCGTGTTTTTGACGGTAATTCCTCAATTTTTCTGGGAGTGTCGTTTATCAACTCCCAGAAATTTGTGGGTCTGCCATAATCCCAGTCATAGATATTCCTTATCATCCATGCTGATGACGATTTCAGCAAATATTTTCTTTGTTCAGCTGTCAGTTCCCGCTCAAGCCTTGTTTCTCCGTCCCATATGAGGCATTTCTTGTATTCTGAATACCCCCCCCTTTTTTGTTAATATGCTGTTAGTCATTGTGCTATTAGTTGAAGATAACTTTGGCTAACCCGCACAGCGACCCCAGTCCGTATGAGAGATGAAGTATGGCGAACGATGATACGAGATAAAAGAAATTCAAATGACATCTGATAGCTATTTTCGCGCTTATGGCAGAAACAGCAACAAGATATGCGGCCAGCGATGCTGCCGAAAGCCATAATGCGGGCGTCCAGAAAATACCTGCGATCAGCGGTATAATTAGTGACAAAACGAATGCCAACGGTATGAAATGACGTGGACTCAGAGAGTCGAACTGCCTTGTGTATTTGACCGTCAGGATATTCCACTTGCCATTGCCGAAATTATTTTTTGCAAGTTTTGCAAATGTTTCTCGCGCGTAATATGTGCTGTGGGTTTCCGGAATAATCACAATCCGTCCGCCGCCGCGCTTTATCCGCTTGTTGAACTCGATATCCTGATTGCGGACAAGCCTTTCGTCGAAATATCCGTATTTTTCAAAAACGTCGCGTTTCCAACAACCGAAAGGCACGGTATCCACCTCTCCCGCACTGTCAATCCCGGTGCGGAAAGCAGAATTGCCAACTCCGAGCGGGTGGGCCAGCACCTCCCTTATTGCCAATGATTTTGGCGTCTTTACAAGTACGTCGGTACGGCATACCGCGCCTACATTGTCCGCATCATAGCGTTTTAAAGCTGTCGCCAAAGCCGAAAAATAGTTGGACGGGTAGGAGGCGTGTGCGTCGATGCGTATTATTACATCTCCTCTCGAAGCTTTTACCGCCGCGTTCAGTGCAGGAGGAACTATCTTGCGAGGATTATCCACAAGGCGTATCCAATTGTACCGTTCGGCGTATTGCGCAACTATCTTCCGGGTTTGGTCGCTGCTCATACCGTCGGCGAATATCACTTCGATGTCGTCCTTGGGATAATTCTGGGCGATAATCGAATCGATGCACCCGGCGATATACTTCTCTTCGTTATATATAGGACAGATTACAGACAGCATCAGAGTCTTGCGTCGGCGGTTTCGCGTGGGAGTATACCTTTGACGTCGTACACGACACCTTCCTCAGGATTGTTCAGCAAGGAGCGAATGTCGATGTCGGCAAACTGGTTGTGGGCTACTCCGAGAATAACAGCGTCGAACCGTCCGCGTAGATTTTCGGGATTTCCTGTATCGATTTTTATGCCGTATTCGTGTTCTACAGCCCCAGGCGAAGCCCACGGGTCGTATACCGTTATATCTGAGGTGTATTCGCGCAGAGTGTGGTAGATATCTACAATCTTAGTGTTGCGTATGTCGGGGCAGTTTTCCTTGAAAGTAATGCCGAGAATAAGGATTTTAGCATCTTTCACTTTTACGCCTTTGAGATTCATCGCTTTTATGGTCTGGTTGGCCACGTAAGCACCCATGCCGTCGTTCAGTCTTCGGGCGGAGAACATTATTCGGGGCAGCACACCGTATACCTGGGCTTTCTGAATGAGGTAGTAAGGATCGACTGATATGCAGTGACCGCCGACAAGTCCCGGAGAAAGCTTTATGAAGTTCCACTTCGAGGCAGCAGCTTCGATCACGTCGTGCGTGTCAATGCCCATGGCGTTGAATATCTTTGCCAGTTCGTTCATAAAGGCAATATTGACGTCGCGCTGCGAGTTTTCGATTATTTTTGAAGCTTCCGCAACCTTTATCGACGGGGCTTTGTGCGTGCCGTTTACAAGTACAGAGTTGTACACTCCGTCCACGATGTCGGCTATTTCAGGAGTCGAGCCTGAGGTTACTTTCTTGATTTTTTCAACGGTATGCAGCTTGTCGCCCGGATTGATGCGTTCAGGCGAATAGCCTGCAAAGAAGTCCTCGTTGAATTTCAGACCGCTCACACGTTCTACCACAGGCAGACATTCTTCCTCTGTCACGCCGGGGTACACCGTGGATTCATACACCACTATGTCGCCCTTTGCTATGACCTTGCCCACGGTTTCCGAAGCGCCCCAGAGCGGGCGCAGATCCGGGCGGTTGTTGTCATCGACCGGCGTCGGAACAGCCACCACGTAGAAATTGCAGTCGCGTATCTGTTCGATGTCGGTAGTGCATCGGAAGCCGTGATTGTCTATTGCATCTTTCAGTAGCTCGTCGCTGACTTCGAGAGTGGCGTCGTGACCGCTGTTGAGGGCATCGACACGGCTCTGGTTCATATCGAATCCTACAGTGGGGTATTTGGTTGAGAAAAGTCGTGCCAAAGGCAGACCGACGTAACCGAGGCCGATTACGCAAATCTTGATGCTGTCCATAATGTTAATAGAAAGACTATTATTAAAGGTGTGTTTTGGTTATATTTTCGTTTGATTGCTTGTTGCGAATGGTATCGTTATAGATATTCAAATACTCCGATGCAATTTTGTCCCAATTGAACGATGCTTGGAGATTTAATTGAGAGATATTGTATGTCAGTTTAGTATAGTTCGCAATGACTGATTCGATGGCGTTTGCGATGTCGGAAATGTCAAATGCCTCAGCGTGGTATCCTACCACGCCTTCGTCAAAATATCCGTCAAAACCTTGCCCGTTGCCATATATTATAGGAAGACCTTGCGTCAGTGCTTCTACATACACGAGGCCGAATGTTTCAGGCTTTGACGGCATTATGAAAATATCAGAATTGCGATATCGTTCGGCAAGTTCTATTTTAGGAATGTATTTGCTCAGTGTAAGCCAATTATATTTTTTGCCAAGCTCATATATTTCTTTTGCATATTTTGGCGATGTTTTTCTAAAAGGTAATCCGTCGCCAACGGCATCTAACACTAAGTCGAGCTTCGTCCGTTCCCTTACTATCGCAATAGCTTCTATAATCTCTCTCAATGACTTCCCCTTTGAATAAGATGCTGCAAAAATCAGGCGTATTTTATCAGTGAGCGATTTTTGAGTCGCGGGGGAGTTCTCAAAATAATAATTATCAATGCCGTTCGGAATCACAATGGAGTTCCCTGAATCTTGCTTGTGGTAGCGGGTATGCATAAACTCCCTGTGCTTCGGGCTAAGGAATATACAGCGTGAAGCATTGTCAAGCACTCTGTTGAAGTATTTCCTGCGCCAGAAAAAGTATTTGTAGTATGCGAATAAATCTGTGTTCCTTACAGCGGATATATATGGGATATTGAATTGCTTTTTTATTTCGTAGGCTACACCTCCGTCGGCACATAAGTTGGCACAATGTATTAAGTCTATCTCCTCAAGATTCACACATTTTTTGACCTCGGATAGTATCTTCTTGATTTTTAATCCATATAGCGCGCGATGGTGCTGGCTTAAAATAGTAGAATATATTATTTTAGAGCCTTGAGTTTTAAAATCGACCGGGTTGTTGCCTATATGATGGTGGTTTGCAGCATTTAACGGGACAAATACAGTCTGTCTTATTCCGATCCTGTCTATAGCGGAGTATAAGCTTTTATAAACTTCAGAGCCGCCGTACGCTCCCGCCAGATGAAGTATGTGCATATCAAAAAACTTCTAATCTTTGGGTTCAAGCCGCGAACGTATCAGCTTGGATGGATTGCCTCCAATAATGGAATACGGTGGGAAATTCTTGGTCAACAGGGTTCTCGCGCCTATGATTGAACCGTCTGCAATTATTTTAGAACCTAAAATCATTACATCGCGCCCTATCCACACGTCGTTGCCGATTATAACTTGGCTTCTGTCTGCATATTTCTTTTTGCCTTGCGCTATCATTGTGATGTCGGTTCTTGCAAAATTATGCGTCGTATTGTCAAGCATATAAGTATTAGGCCCCATCATAACATCATCTCCGATAATGGTGTTGTTTTGTATATGAGAGTTGACACCAATGCTGCTATTTTTGCCTATCTCAACCCATGTGCCTTTTCCGAAATAAGCGCCACGTTCGATATTGGCATTATGCCCTGTCTTGGCAAAGATATTTTTGCATAGGTAATATCGGATCTTCTTTGATATTTTCCCAAATGGCTTTGAATAGCTTACAGGCAGATATCTTGCAAAGCCATAATATGATGCTAAACAGACAAATTGAAGAAGTTTCATTTGTGAGCTATAGTATATTTAGCGATTATTCGTTCAGTGCTTTAGTGTATGCGTTGATATACTCGTTAGCGCAGTTGCTGATGTCGTATCTATCAAATGATTTGAGGACGTTGGTTCGTATTTCCGTTCGTTCGTCATCAGTTAGATAATACCAGCGCCGCAAAGCCGATTTATAGTCTTCTTCGGAAGTGCTTTCCGACAGAATACCATTGAAGTTGTCTTGAACAATGTCCGGGATTCCTCCTACAGGTGTACAGATTGGGATGCAACCGGCTGCGAAACTTTCCAAGAGAACTACTGGTAGTCCTTCCCATAGAGAGGACAGGCATAATCCATCGGCATGCTGCATTAATTGCGGAATGTCTTTGCGCTCGCCAAGGTAGATAATACGGCCTTCTTCAAAATACCCTTTAAGTTCGGCAAATATGCCTTCGTCCTGTTGTCCGCCAGCCATCAGCAAAATGATATCCAAACCTTCTTTTTGTAGAGAAGATACAGCACGGCATAGCATTACTTGATTTTTTTGCTTTGTTATTCGGCCGGGATGCAGAAGAATTTTTGTGTTTGTGCCTAAATGTAATGACGTGATATAGCTGTCGCCATCGGATGAAGATGAAAAGCGTCCGATGCCATTATATATTAATGTGTTTGGGCTATTGTACAACTGTACAAACGATTTTCGGGAAGTATTGGAAATAGTGACAGCCATCATCCACCCTTTTTGAAAGCAATAGCGCTTCAGCTGGAGCATTTTCTTCTCCCAATATGTGTTTTCCCGGTCGGCGTCGTTATGGACTGTATAGAATATTTTTGTCCTTGTGTGGTTTAATATTACTGAAAGAAAATGATAGTGGAAAAAACCATGAAAATGAACAATGTCAAAAGAGTTCTTGCGAACAAACGAAGCAATCTTAAAGATATGTTTGATAGAGAATCCCGGTTTGGTCTTGCCGAGAGATATCACTTTTATTCGTTTGTCAAGCTTATTGAGGAATATGTCTTTTTCGTCAGGCTTATAAATAAGTAGCAAAGTAACATCATTGTTTTTCACCATTTCATTTGTGAGCCCGGCAACCATAGCCTGAATCCCGCCGCCGGTCATTTTTGTATGGATATGCAGTATTTTCATATTGATAGAAGTTATTGGCAAGCCTTTACACAGCTTATGGCTAAGAATGATGATATAAATACCCAGACAATTGTTTCGGGTATGTACACGCTATTGATTACCGAAAGAGGGATTATTAATACAGCAAAAAGAAATCCGCACATTCTTTGATCCGTGCTCCCCTTTTTTATGAGTGTTCTCGCTATTTTGAAAATCATATATGAGAATAAGATAAATGGGATCACGCCATATTCTCCTAAAAATTCGAGGAAGAAATTATGTGCGGCGTTAATGTCTGTTGTCGAAATTGAGAGTAATGCCGATGTCAGACCTCCGATGCCTGCTCCAAAACCGTTTGTGTCTGCAACAACCTCAAGGACATTGCCATAAATCAGAAGGCGCGCGTAATCCTCAAATAGGCTATGCTCGGTAAGTCGTATTGTGAGTTGAAGGAAAATCTGTTGGAAGTAATATAATATGGGGATAGAAAGCAGTGTGAATGCTACAATTATGGTTTTAACCTTTATTTTTTTCTTTTTCACAGAAACACACAGATATACAAAAACTGCGAGTGCCGCGCACAAGAATCCGCCTCTTGAGGCATTGATGGCTATGAATGATAAAAGAACCAATACGATCCCCCACGTCAAGACTATTCGTTTTATAAAAAGATGGGTTGCAAGTAATGCGAAAGGAAGACAGAAACAACATACCAGAACATAGTTGTTCAGATTCCCGAATGTTACAGATGCGTATTGGCGTGCCACAGTGTATCCGGAACCGTCAGAAAGAAAAACTTTGTCTTCGATATAGTCCTGAGGCAGGTGTGCGCCGTTTATGAATTCATTGAGAGCGACAGGTATTGTAAGTATAAAAAGAAGTATCCAGCCTAATGTTATGCTTTTCATCGGTTTTTTCGCTTTTTGAGAAAATGCGAAAATTGCTATGAAATTGATTATGCTGCAAATATTATATACAAGGAATTTAGCGCCGTTCACCGGATCATAGGAATACAATAGAGAGAAGGCACCTCCTAAAAACCACACCCATAAAAATATTTGAGCATACGGAGGAATACCTATTCGATATCTGTAAAATCTTATGAATAGGAATGGCGCTATAAAAATAGCGATTATTCTGCCGGCAGTGAATGGCGACAGAATATGGCCGAATACATGCGCCGCTATTATCAGTATTATTAATTTGTCGTAGATATTATAGCGAATGGATGTTTCCACTTCGTGATTCGTTTATTTTCCTGCTTGATTTATGCTTTTGGCAAGATGCAGTATAGGCTGGTAGTTAAATGCGGTCACAATTATGGCCGTAGCTGAATAGCAAAGCATAAAGCGGGGTATCGGATCCCAGCTTGAAATGTAATGATCTGTAGCGAATTTTATAATGATCCCCAAAGCAAAGGTCTGGACTATAATGAATATGGCTTTTCGCAAATTAAGCAATCTGAAAACAGATTGCTTTAATATCTTGGAACTGCCGGCCATATACATTATGGTGCTGCCGATAAGGCATATCAGAGTAGAAAGGGCAGGTCCGGCAAGACCTAAAAATTTATACAATACAATCGCACTGATTAAATTGGCAAAAAACGTTGCGATTACAATGTATAGTAGTTTTTTTGTGTGTCCGCTTGCGCTGAATATGAGTGATATATTGGCAAATCTGCAAAAATCGACAAATAGGTAAATTATGAATATGTATAATCCGGACAAGTATTGCGGAGAGTATAAAAGTAGAAGCAAGTCCCGGCTAAAAATAATAGCAGGAATTACAAGTATTGACGTAGTTAATATTCCAAGATTGAGATAATGTCCGAATAGCTGTGCCGCTTGTTCTCTGTCGTTTGAAATATATCGTGTAATGATGGGTACTAAAATTGTATAGAACGACATTATCAGCATGTCGAAAGGAAGGACTCGTGAACAGTTTGTGTATACGGCCAAATCATTGGTTGTGCCAAAATATCCAACCACCCACTTGTCAGAATCGCGTAAGAGCGTGTTTATTAATACATAAGCGGCCATCGGAACTGCAAACCGCAGCACAGGCGAACACAACTCTTTCTTGAAATCGAGTATGGAAATTTTAACGTTGTTCCTCCGTAAGTCAATTATGAGATATGCTACTTGTGCTATGTCGCAGATGAAGGTGAATGCCAGTATGGTTATTATCGATTTGGTAATCAGCGCAGCCGATATGATAATGCACAAACGTGCAACTGCCATCACAAGGTTCAGTATCAGTATGCTTTTGGTTCTCCCTACTGAAATATAAAGAACCTGAAGCATATTGAAAATACACTGGAATAGGGGCTGGAAGGCGATCCAACCATATACTCCCCATAAAGACGGATTTTTGAAATAGGTCGTCAACAAGGGTGAAAAAGCCAATATTGCAATTCCGCCGATTATTCCGGCCGCACCTTCAATGGTGAATATGGTTGATAAATATTGCTTGCGGGAATAGTCGTTGTTTTGGGACTTATTGTTGTAAAAGAAGTTTACAGCGTCTGTCATTCCTAAAATAATTAAAGATGTGACAGTGCTTACAATCAGAATAGCCTGTGAATAAAGTCCGTAACTATCAAGGGAGAAATATACAGATATAATTTTTATACAAATAAGCCCTATTAATGTTGTTACAACTTTTACTATGGTCAGAAGTAATGCATCTACAGAGCTACCTCTCATTGTATGAATTTTTTTTGCAGTCGTTAATTAGTTCGACAGATTTAAATTGGTTTTTAGGAGCGGAGGGAGAGGTCGAGGGCGTAGGCGGCGCGGTCGAGGGGGAGGAGGTCGGTGGAGGTGGATAGGGCGGAGAGTATGCGTGCCTCGGCTGCGTCGAGGGTTTCGGTGGAGAGGTGGGTCGGCCATGCGGCGCGGGCGAATGCGAGGAGGGCGCGGAGAGTGCCGCTGTCGAGTCCTGCGGTGTGGAGCAGGGCAGGGGCGTGCGTGGCTGCAAGTTCAGCTTTGTATTCCTGCTGCGATGAGGTGAGGGCGAAGAGATTGGCGCGCAGGAGTATGGCTGCTCTATGGAGTGCCTCTGCGCGACTGATGTCGGGGAATGTTGCGTCCTGTCGGCTTTCGCGGAGCCAGCGTTCCTGTGTGCGTACGTACCACGATAGCTTTGCGGGCTGCACGTGGCGTATGTCGCGTGCCATCGCATCGCCTATTATGCGCATTACGTCTGTTTCGAGTATCGCCGTGTCGCCGGCAAGGTACGCTTCGATTATGCGTTCGTGAGCATTGGCTATGGCGTGTTCTGGCGCCGGCCGGTGCCGGGCTATGCGATGTATGATGTCGAAGTATGCCGTTATGTCGATGAGATGCCGGGGTTCTGTGGTAGGCAAAGTGCGTTCGCATTCTGCAAGCCAGACTGCGGCCTCTTTTGAAATGCTGGCGAGTGCCGAGGGGCTTCCATCTGCTGAGGCGACGCTGTATTCTGCCGTAAGCATATGGGCGAGAGCCGCCACTTGCCGTCCGTCGGCAAAATCTGTTTCGGCATAAGGTCGCCTGATCGGCTGCGGAGAGGGTATAACCATCATATGAATCTGATGTATTGCGGGTCTGCTTCGACAGAAGCCACGATTAAAGACGGTATTTCGATCAGCAGTCGCCGACGACGGGAGCCGCGCACTGCGAGCAGGTTGCCTTCATTACCGTCGAGAGGGCCGCCGACTATCCGCACGCGCCGCCCGAGCATAGAGTCTGTGATTTCGTCGGGGCTGTAATATTGCGGATCGGGGTCGGAGTTGACTGCTTTGATAAACCGTTCCATATCGGCAGTTCTTACAGTCAAGGGTTGTCGATAAGCCAGTCCTTTGACGTAGCGGTACTGCAACGTGGCGATGGATTCTACCACAGGGTC
>ERZ778514.2958-NODE-2958-length-9973-cov-9.678766_pt1 | contig 9973 bp, 8 predicted proteins | sample MGYA00510344_ERZ778514 | MGnify/ENA primary metagenome ERZ778514 (study PRJEB29527, sample SAMN07138968) | mouse gut metagenome | material: feces | host: mouse | place: China:Nanjing | collected 2016-01-25 ... | reverse complement strand
AGCGGGCCGCGGCGCGGTCGGCAGCCTCGTCGTCGAGGGTCAGGATGCCGTCGGCGGGCGATGCGGCGCGCACGACCTTCAGGAAGGGGAATCCGCTGCGGAAAGCGGCGATCTGCCGTTCGACCGCTTCGGGAGTGAGTCCGTGGTCGGCTATCTGCTGCAAATCCTTTTCGGTAAACATAATTCTTCGGGGTTTAGGTTTCTTCTTTCAAAGTTACGGAATAATTCCTAACTTTGCTATCCGTAAGGACGATTTTTTCGCGATCGTCCCTTTTTTCACCCCGCACACGAACGCAAAGAACGCTGATATGAAAAAGACCCTCCTCGCGCTGCTGGCGCTCCTCGTCTCGGGCGCGGCCTGCGCAGCCCCGCTGTGGATGCGCTACCCCGCCCTCTCGCCCGACGGGCGGCAGATCGCCTTCGCCTACCGCGGCGACCTCTATGTGGTCGACGCCGCGGGCGGCCAGGCCCGCCGCCTCACCTCGGGCGCATCGCACGACTTCGCCCCCGTCTGGTCGCCCGACTCGCGCACGATCGCCTATGCGTCGGACCGCCACGGCAACTTCGACCTCTACGCCGTCGCCGCCGAGGGGGGCCGTCCGCGCCGCCTGACGACCCACTCGGCCGCGGAGGTTCCGTGCGCCTTCTCGCCCGACGGCAAGCGGGTCTACTTCACGGCCACGATCGCCGACCCGGCGTCGAGCGCCCTCTTCCCCAAGAGCTCGATGAGCGAGCTCTACGCCGTGGGGCTCGACGGCGGGCGCCCCGAGCGCATCCTGGCCACCCCGGCCGAGGAGATCGCCTTCGCCGCCGACGGCCGCAGCTTCCTCTACCAGGACTGCAAGGGCGGCGAGAACGTCTGGCGCAAGCACCACACCTCGTCCGTCGCGCGCGACATCTGGCACTACGACGCCGCCACGGGGCGCCACAGCCGCCTGACCGACTTCGCCGGCGAGGACCGCCAGCCGCGCCTCTCGCCCGACGGCCGCACGGTCTACTTCCTGAGCGAGCGCGACGGCTCGTTCAACGTCTGGTCGTTCCCGATCGACGACCCCGCGGCCGCACGGCAGGTGACGCGCTTCAGGACCCACCCCGTGCGCTTCCTCACGGTGGCCGCCGACGGCACCCTCTGCTTCGGCTACAACGGCGAGATCTACACCGCCCGCGGCACGGCCGCCCCGCGCAAGGTGGCCGTCGGGATCACCGAGACGGAGCCCTCGGAGGAGGAGCTGACGCTCGCGGTCGCATCGGGCAGCGGCGCCGTCGTATCGCCCGACGGCAAACAGGTGGCGCTGCTCTCGCGCGGCGAGGTCTTCGTCACGTCGGTCGACTACGCCTCGACGCGCCAGATCACCCGCACGGCGGCCGCCGAGCGCGACCTCTGCTTCGCCCCCGACAGCCGCACGCTGGCCTACGCCTCGGAGCGCGACGGCCGCTGGAACATCTACACGGCCTCCATCGCGCGCGACGAGGAGCCCAACTTCCCCAACGCCACGCTCGTCGACGAGAAGCCCCTCTTCGACGACGCGCGCCACGAGCGCTTCCTGCCCCGGTACTCGCCCGACGGCAAGGAGCTGGCCTTCATCGAGGACCGCAGCCGCCTGATGGTCAAGAATCTGGCGACAGGCAAGGTGCGGCAGATCACCGACGGCAGCCGCCACTACTCGACCACCGGCATGATCGACTACTCGTGGTCGCCCGACGGCAAGTGGTTCGTCCTCACCCACACGAGCAACCGCCACGAGCCCTACACCGACATCGGTCTGGTGAGCGCCGCCGGAGGCGAGCAGATCGTCGACCTGACGGGCAGCGGCTACACCGACCGCGCGCCCCGCTGGGTGCTGGGCGGCGAGGCCATCCTCTTCCTCTCGGAGCGCTACGGCATGCGCAACCACGCCTCGTGGGGGTCGCTCGACGACGTGATGATCGTCTTCCTCAACAAGGACGCCTACGACCGCTTCCGCCTCACGAAGGAGCAGTACGAGCTGCAGAAGGAGGCCGCGAAGAGGGAGGATGCGTCCAAGAAGCCCGAGCGCCCGGCCGCAGGCCCCACGGCGGTCGAGCTGCACGGCATCGAGGAGCGCACCGTGCGCCTCACCCCCTCGTCGGCCGACATCGCCGACGCCACCATCGACAAGAAGGGCGAGAAGCTCTACTACCTGGCCGCATTCGACGGGGCGCCCGACCTCTGGGAGCTCGACCTGCGCGACCGCGGCCACAAGATGCTCCAGAAGGTGGGCGGCAGCGGCTCGCTCGAGTGGGACGCCAAGCACGACGACCTGTTCATCCTGGGGCGCGGCCGCATGTCGAAGCTCAAGGGCGGCAAGCTCACCCCCATCACGCTGCGCGCCGAGATGAAGATAGACCCCGCGGCCGAGCGCGAATACATGTTCCACCGCGTCTACCGCGAGGAGAAGCGGCGCTTCTACGACGAGCGGATGCACGGCGTCGACTGGGAGGCGCTGCGCGACAACTACGCCCGCTTCCTGCCCCACATCGGCGACAACTACGACTTCGCCGAGCTGCTGAGCGAGTGGCTGGGCGAGCTCAACGTCTCGCACACGGGCGGCCGCTACTCCCACGCCGCGCCCAAGGGCAGCGCCGCGACGGCCGAGCTGGGGCTCTTCTTCGACGAGCGCCACGCGGGCGACGGCCTGCGCGTCGAGGAGGTGGTCGAGCGGGGTCCGTTCGACCGGGCCGCCTCGAAGATCGCCCCGGGCGACATCGTCGAGCGCATCGACGGGGTGCCCGTGCGCCGCGGCGAGGACTACTACCCGCTGCTCGACGGCAAAGCGGGCCGCAAGACGCTCGTCTCGATCCTGCGCCCCGCGGACGGCACGCGCTGGGAGGAGGTCGTCGAGCCCCTCTCGCGCGGCGCCTGGTCGCAGCTGCTCTACCGCCGCTGGGTCAAGCAGCGCGCGGCCGACGTCGACCGCCTCTCGGGCGGACGGCTGGGCTACGTCCACATCGAGTCGATGGGCGACCCGAGCTTCCGCTCGGTCTACTCCGACATCCTGGGCAAGTACAACGACCGCGAGGGCATCGTCATCGACACCCGCTTCAACGGCGGCGGACGCCTCCACGAGGACATCGAGGTGCTCTTCTCGGGCGACAAATACTTCACGCAGGTCATCCGCGGCAAGGAGTCGTGCGACATGCCCAGCCGCCGCTGGAACAAGCCCTCGATCATGCTGACGGGCGAGGCCAACTACTCCAACGCCCACGGCACCCCCTGGGTCTACAAGCACCGCGGGCTGGGCAGGCTGGTGGGCATGCCCGTGCCTGGCACCATGACCAGCGTCTCGTGGGAGCGCCTGCAGGACCCGACGCTCGTCTTCGGCATTCCGATCGTCGGCTACCGCCTCGACGACGGCAGCTACCTCGAGAATGCGCAGCTCGAGCCCGACATCCGCGTGGCCAACTCGCCCGAGAAGGTGGTCGAGGGGCGCGACGAGCAGCTGGAGACAGCCGTGCGGGCGCTGCTCGAAGAGATCGACGCCGCAAAAAAGCGATAGCCCTATGATCCGCGAATATACCGACATAGACCTCACGCCGCGCAACAGCTTCCACGTGCGGCAGCGCGCCGCGCGCCTCGTGGAGTTCGACACGGCCGACGACCTGCGGTCGCTCTTCGCCGACGGGGCCCCCGCGCGGTGGACGGTCCTCTCCGGGGGCAACAACATCCTCTTCACGCGCGACTACGACGGCTTGCTGCTCACCCCCGTGGCGTGCGGCATCGAGACGCTCGACGACGACGGGCGCACGGCGCTCGTGCGCGTCGACGCGGGCGTCGAGTGGGACGACCTCGTGGAGTGGGCCGTCGCGCGCGGGCTGTGGGGCATCGAGAACCTCTCGCTGATCCCCGGCAAGGCGGGCGCCGCGCCGGTGCAGAACATCGGCGCCTACGGCTGCGAGGCGAAGGACGCGATCGAGCGCGTGCACCTGTTCCGCACCGACACGCTGCGCGAAGAGACGCTCGAGGCTGCCGCCTGCCGCTTCGGCTACCGCGAGAGCATCTTCAAGCACGAGCTGCGCGGGCGGGCCGTCATCACCGCCATCGAGATCCGCCTCTCCCACACGGCGTCGCCGAAGCTGGGCTACGGCGACGTCGAGCGCGAGGTCGCGGCGCGCGGCGGCGCCACGCTGCGCAACATCCGCGAGGCGATCACGGCCATCCGCCGCGCCAAGCTCCCCGACCCCGCCGAGCGGGGCAATGCCGGGAGCTTCTTCAAGAACCCGGTGGTCGACCGCGCCGTAGCCGACGCGCTGTCGGAAAGCTGGCCCGACATGCCCCGCTACCCGGCCGCCGACCCCTCGAAGGTGAAGCTGGCCGCCGGCTGGCTGATCGACCGCGCCGGCATGAAGGGCTATGCCGAGGGGCGCGTGGGCGTGCACGAGCGGCAGGCGCTGGTGCTGGTCAACCTCGGAGGCGCCACGGGCGGCGAGGTGATCGCCTTCGCCCGCCGCGTGCAGCAGGCCGTCGGCGAGCGGTTCGGCATCGCGATCGACACCGAAGTGAACATTCTGTAACAGACCGCCGTATGTCTCCGACCTTTCTCGAATCCTTCCGCCGCTATGTCGAGCGCCACGAGCTGGCGACGACCGACGACCGCATCCTGCTCACCGTCTCGGGGGGCGTCGACTCGATGGTGCTGCTCGACCTCTTCACCCGCGCGGGCTACAGCGTGGGGGTCGCCCACTGCAACTTCCAGCTGCGGGGCGCCGAGAGCGACGAGGACGAGCTGCTGGTCGAGGAGCAGGCGCGGCTGCGGGGCGTGGCCTTCTACAACCGCCGCTTCGAGACGGCGGCCGAGATGGAGCGCACGGGCGAGTCGATGGAGATGGCCGCGCGGCGGCTGCGCTACGCCTGGTTCGACGAGCTGAGCCGCACGGAGGGCTACACCGCGGTGGCGGTGGCCCACCACGCCGACGACTCGGTCGAGACCTTCTTCATCAACCTGCTGCGCGGCACCGGCCTGCGCGGCCTGACGGGCATCTCCATGCAGGCCGGGCGCATCATCCGCCCGCTGATGTTCGCCACGCGCAAGGAGATCCTCGAGTACGCCGTAGCGCGGCACCTCCCCTTCCGCGAGGATTCGTCCAACCGCTCGACCAAGTACCTGCGCAACAAGATCCGCCTGGGGCTCATCCCCCGCATCCGCGAGATCAACCCCAAGTTCACGGCCCTCATGCGCCGCAACCTCGCGCGCCTGGGCGACGCCCAGCGCTTCATCGACCGGGGCATCGACCGCATCCGCGCCGAAGCGGTCCAAAGCGACGGGACGACCGACACGATCCGCATCGACCGCATCGACCCGGCCTTCCCGCTCGAGTTCGTCATCTACGAGCTGCTGGGCTCGGCCTACGGCTTCAAGGGCGACGTGGTCGACGCCCTCTGCCGGGCACTGCACCACGGAGCCACCGGGCGCCGCTTCTACGCCCGCGACCGCGTGGCCACGGTCGACCGCGGGCGCATCGTCGTGACCCCCATCGCCGAGGAGGACCCGTGCGAGGTCGAGGTGCCGCAGGGGGCCCAGCGCAGCTACTGCGGCAATGCCGTCCTCTACTACGAATACCGCGACATCGACACGATCGAGGCCTTCGGCACCCCCGAGCAGATCGCCCAGGTCGACGCCGACCTGCTGCGCTTCCCCCTCACGCTGCGCCGCTGGAGGGAGGGCGACTGGTTCGTCCCCTTCGGCATGACCGGCCGCAAGAAGGTGAGCGACTACCTGGTCGACATCAAGGCGTCGCTGCCCGAGAAGCAGCGGCAGTTCGTGCTGCTCTCGGGCGACGAGATCGTGTGGCTCGTGGGCCGGCGCATCGACGACCGCTACCGCCTCACCTCGTCGACCGAGAACGTGCTGCGCATCACCAAAGAGATCGTCTGACGCATGGCCAAATCGACCGTCAAATTCCGCGACTCGGCCGCCCGGGCCGAGCAGATCGAGGGCGACATCGCCGCCCGCCGCTTCGCCCCCGTATACCTGCTCATGGGCGAGGAGAGCCACTTCATCGACCGCATCGCCGACCGCATCGCCGCGTCGGTGCTGTCGGAGGCCGAGCGCGCCTTCAACCAGATCGTCGTCTACGGCAAGGACTCCGAGGCGGGGCAGGTCATCAACCTCTGCCGCCAGATGCCCATGATGGGCTCCTACCAGGTGGTCATCCTGCGCGAGGCGCAGCAGCTGCGCGGCCTGGAGAAGCTCTCGCTCTACACCCAGAAGCCCTCGCCCACGACCATCCTGGTCGTCTGCCACAAGGAGCGCAACGCCGACAAGCGCTCGGCCTTCTACAAGGGCTGCGCGGCCCACGGCGCAGTGCTCGAGTCGGTGCGCCCGCGCGACTACGAGATCGGCCCCTGGCTCCAGCAGACGGTGCGCGAGCGGGGCTTCGCCATCGACCCCAAGGCGCTGTCGATGATCGTCGACCACCTGGGCACCGACCTGGGTCGCATCGCCCGCGAGCTGGACAAGCTCGCCGTGTCGCTGCCCGAGGGGACCCGACGCATCACCGACGCCGACATCGAGACCTACGTAGGCATCTCCAAGGAGTACAACAACTTCGAGCTCTGCAAGGCGGTACTCGCGCGCGACGCGGCCCGCGCGCTGCGCATCGCCGACCACTTCGCTCGCAACCCCAAGGAGAACCCGCTGCTGGTGACCGTCGCGACCCTCTTCAGCCAGTTCCGCCAGCTCTTCACGATGAACTACCTGCGCTGGCAGAGCCGCCGGCAGGGCACGCCCCTGCCCTCGGACGGCGAGCTGATGAAGCTGCTGCGCGTGAACAACCCCTACGCCGTGGCCGAGATCAAGCAGTCGGCCGCAGCGTGGGACAACCGCCGCGTCTTCGCCATCCTCGGGCTGCTGCGCGAGTACGACGCCAAGAGCAAGGGGCTCAACGCCGGCGGCATGTCCGACGGCGAGCTGCTGCGCGAGCTGCTGCTGAAAATCCTCCTCCGATGAGGGATCCCTACCTCTACCAGACCATCCACCTGAGAGGCCGCCGTCCATTGCAGGTCGACCGCCATGCGGAGCTGCTCGGAGAGTGGGCCGCCGAGCTGTTCGGCATCGGCTACGCCCCCGACGCGCGCGACCTCGAGCGGCGGATCGCCGCCCTGGCCGAGCGCGAGCGCTACCCGCGCGACCTCTCGTCGTTCGTGCGCCTGGAGCTCGGGGCCGACGGTGCGGAGCGCCTCCTCGCAGCCGGCATCTCGCTCTACGAGGGGCCCGCCCTGCGCAGCGTGACGCCCGACGCCGTAGTCGTGGAGTTCTCGTCGCCGCTCGCCGAGGCCCCCACCTCGGCCCGCGAGGCCGCCGCCGCGCTGGCACGCGTGCAGGCCGCGCTGCGGGGCGCCCCCGTGGCCGTGCAGTGCAGCGGCGGGGTGCTCCTCACGGCCGACGACGCCCCGCTGTTCGCCGTGCGCGACAAGCGGGTGCTGACCGCCCCCGCGCCGCCCTCCGTCGAGCGGCAGCGCGTCTTCGACGCCTGCGCGGCTCTGGGACTGGAGGTCGACGACGAGCCGCTCGCGCCCGACCGCCTGGCCCGCTACGACGAGCTCTTCTACGCCGACCACCGGGGCATCACGGCCCTGGGCCACTGCGAGGGGGTGCCCTACATGTCGCTCACGGCCGCCCGCATCGCCGCAGCGATGTGCAGCCTCTGACCCTCACTCGATACGCACATACTCCGAATAGACGATGCGCGAATGGGGATTCGACGAGCGGATCTCCTGCCGCAGCGCCTTGGTGCCCCAGCGGATGAAGAGGAAGCGCCGCGGGATGCGGTGGACGACCTGCCGCAGCGTGTCGACCGACGTCACGCGGCAGCGGAGCGAGTCGGCCCCGACGCACCCCTCGACCTCGACCCACGCGTCGCGCCAGCGGAACACGCGCACCGTATCGACGCGCACGACCGTATCGCGCAGCCGCACCACCACCGTATCGCGCAGCGGCGCGCGCACCTCCACCCGGCTCTCCGCGACCGCCTTCGCCGCGGCCTCCAGCCGCCGCAGCCTCACCCCCATGCGCTCGATGCGCGCGGCATCGTCGGCACGCAGCGCCTCGAACTCGGCGCACCGCAGCCTCAACGCCTGCACCGAGGCCGCCGCCTCGCCCGAGCGGGCGCGGTAGAGGGCCGCATCGGCCGCCAGGGCCTGCTGGTTCGCGGCAAGACGCCTGTTTTCGGCGCGGTAGTGCCGCACCGACACCCCCAGCAGCAGCGTCGCCGCCAGGGCATAGATCGCAAGAAATCGTCTCATGGGATTTGTGTTTTTCGACGCCGCAAGGTACGCCGCGCCGGGGCGGTTCGGTTTCCACGATTCGTGGAAAATCGGGAGGGAGCTCCTGAATGACTGAAACCGGATCGACGAAACGACGGCCGAAGGCCGGCGGGCCGCAGCCACCCCGGGCGAAGGCCCGCAACTCTTGACAGAGTATGCGCCCTTCGCTGGCTGCCGCCCGAAGAGAAGTTGAAAACGTGCGCTTTCAGACCGTAGCCGGCGAAGCGGCGCGAGAGCCAGCGAGCAGCCCTTCGCCCGGGGGCGGCTACGGGCTGCCCGGCTAAGAGCCGGGGTTTATTATTTGCGTTTGCGGCCCTCTGTGCCGGAGGCTGCGGCCCGCCGGCTCTGCGAGCCGATCGTTTCGCGCGCGATTTCCCTTTGCCGACCGGGGCGGTCGCGCCCGAGGCGCGGGCCGGCAAAGGGACAAAGCCAAAGGCTGCGGCAGATGTTCGGCCCGCAGCCAGCGGAGGGTGCCGCCGAGCCTTCGGGCGAGACGAGCAGCCCTCCGCCGGGGATGGCTGCGGGCTGCGCGGCCTGCGGCCGCAACTTTTCACTTGCCCCGACAGAGCCGGCGCCCCGCCGCCCCGCATGCGAAAATCCACCCCGATGGGCGATTATTCGATTTATTTTCCTACATTTGCGGATTATGGAACGTATCGTACTCTTTCCGGGATCGTTCGACCCCTTCACGCGCGGCCACGCCGCGCTGGTCGAGGAGGCGCTCAACCTCTTCGACCGCGTCGTGGTGGGCATCGGCAACAACGTCGCCAAGACGGGCCTGCTCCCGGTCGAGGCTCGCAAGCGGCTCGTCGACGACCTCTACGCCCGCGAGCCGCGGGTCGAGGCGCAGATCTACACGGGTCTGACGGGCGAGCTGGCCGAGCGCATCGGCGCCTGCGCCATCCTGCGGGGCGTGCGCAACACCACCGACTTCGAGTACGAGCGGACGATGGAGGCCACGAACCACCGCCTCTGCCCCTCGATCACCACCGTCATGCTCTTCACCCCCGCCTCGGTGGCCGACATCTCGTCGTCGACCGTGCGCGAGGTGCTCTCCTTCGGCCGGTCGGTCGAGGAGTTCCTGCCCGAGGGGATCGACATCGAAAACTATCTAAAATAGAGATACATGGAATTTACCGCCGAAATGATCGCCGGCTTTCTGGGCGGCGAGGTCGTGGGCGACAGCGGAGCCGCCGTGCACACCGTCTCGTCGATCGAGGAGGGCAAGCCCGGGTCGCTGGCCTACCTGACCAACCCCAAATACGAACCCTTCCTCTACACGACCCGCGCGTCGATCGTGCTGGTCGACAAGTCGTTCATGCCCTCGCAGCCTGTCGCGGCGACGCTCGTCAAGGTCGACGACGCGGCAGCCTGCGTGCTCCGGCTGCTCGAGATGTACAACGCCGCCAAGCCCCGCCGCCGGGGCATCAGCCCCCGCGCCTCGATCGCCGAGGGTGCCGAGGTGGGCGACGACTGCTACGTGGGCGACTTCGCCGTGGTCGAGGCGGGCGCGAAGATCGGCTGCGGGGCGCAGATCTACCCCCAGTGCTACGTGGGCGCCGGCTCGTCGGTGGGCGACCAGACCGTGCTCTACGCCGGAGTGAAGATCTACGAAGGCTGCTCGGTGGGCAGCCGCTGCATCCTCCACGCCGGAGCCGTGATCGGCGCCGACGGCTTCGGCTTCATGCCCAA
>ERZ778514.2956-NODE-2956-length-9974-cov-20.256477_pt1 | contig 9974 bp, 8 predicted proteins | sample MGYA00510344_ERZ778514 | MGnify/ENA primary metagenome ERZ778514 (study PRJEB29527, sample SAMN07138968) | mouse gut metagenome | material: feces | host: mouse | place: China:Nanjing | collected 2016-01-25 ... | reverse complement strand
ACTCAGTTAGCGGCTTAGCCTAGGATGAACAACCTCAAATTTTACCGAATCATTGTATAAAAGAGTGTTTGGATTTAAATCAAGTTTTTTATGCAATTGGAAAGAAAGCGAAATAAAGCGAAAAAACTTTCGCTTTATTTCTGTTTTTTGCCTGATTCTTAGCCTTTATAAGAGTGTGACGGCTTCGAATGTGTCAGGAAATTGGGGTTACTCCATGAGTTTGCGGTAGCGGCGGCGGGGTGGCTCTTTGCCGTCGTTGAGGCGGCGTTTGTATTCCTCGTAGTCGCTGTATGAGCCTTCATACCACACGACGTTGCCGTCGCCTTCGAATGAGAGTATGTGGGTGCAGATGCGGTCGAGGAACCATCGGTCGTGGCTTACGACCACGGCGCAGCCGGCGAAGTCGTCGAGACCTTCCTCGAGGGCTCGCAGCGTGTTGACGTCGATGTCGTTGGTGGGCTCGTCGAGAAGCAGCACGTTACCCTCCTCTTTGAGTGCCATGGCAAGGTGCAGGCGGTTGCGCTCGCCGCCGGAGAGCACGCCGATTTTCTTTTCCTGATCGGCGCCGGTGAAGTTGAATTTCGACAGGTAGGCGCGGGCGTTGACGTCGCGGCCTCCCATGCGGAACGATTCAACACCTTGCGATATCACTTCGTAGACCGATTTGTCGGGGAGCAGGTCGTGGTGGGTCTGGTCGACGTAGGCTATCTTCACCGTCTCGCCGACTTCGAAGCTGCCGGAGTCGGGCTGTTCCTGCTTCATGATGAGGCGGAATAGCGTGGTTTTTCCGGCGCCGTTGGGGCCGATGACACCTACGATGCCGTTGGGCGGCAGGGAGAATGTCAGGTCGTTGAACAGACGTTTCTTGCCGAATGCCTTGCCGAGATTGTTGACCTCGATTACCTTGTTGCCCAGACGGGGGCCGTTGGGAATGAAGATTTCGAGTTTTTCCTCTTTCTGTTTCTGGTCTTCGTTGAGGAGTCGGTCGTAGGAGTTGAGTCGGGCTTTTCCTTTTGCCTGGCGTGCCTTGGGAGCCATGCGCACCCATTCGAGTTCGCGTTCGAGAGTCTTGCGGCGTTTTGATGCCTGCTTTTCTTCCTGAGCCATGCGTTTGGTTTTCTGGTCGAGCCATGAGGAGTAGTTGCCTTTCCAGGGAATTCCTTCGCCGCGGTCGAGTTCGAGTATCCATCCGGCCACGTGGTCGAGGAAGTATCGGTCGTGGGTGATGGCGATCACTGTGCCGGCATATTGGCGCAGGTGCTGTTCGAGCCAGTCGATTGACTCGGCGTCGAGGTGGTTGGTGGGCTCGTCGAGCAGCAGCACGTCGGGCTGCTGTAGCAGCAGGCGTATGAGAGCCACTCGACGGCGCTCGCCGCCGGAGAGTGTGCTGACGGGCTGGTCGTCGGGCGGACACTGCAGGGCGTCCATCGCGCGTTCGAGTTTGGAGTCGATGTTCCATGCGTCGGCGGCGTCGAGTTTGTCCTGAAGCTCGGCCTGGCGTGCCAGGAGTGCTTCCATCTTGTCGGGATCTTCGAGCACGTCGGGGTCGCCGAACGCGGCATTGACGCTGTCATATTCGGCGAGGAGGTCCATAATGGGCTGCACGCCTTCGCGCACCACTTCGATTACGGTTTTCGAGGGGTTGAGCTGCGGGTCTTGTTCGAGATATCCGACGGAGTAGCCCGGGGAGAATACGACTTCGCCCTGATAGTCTTTGTCGATGCCTGCTATTATCTTGAGCAGTGATGACTTACCTGAGCCGTTGAGACCGATGATGCCGATTTTCGCACCATAGAAGAATGACAGGTATATGTTTTTAAGAACCTGTTTCTGGGGAGGGTAGGTCTTTGAGACACCTACCATCGAGAAAATGATTTTTTTATCGTCAGCCATAGTTTGTATTTTTTTAATTCATAATTCACAATGCATAATTCATAATTATTGCCCGGGGCTTAAGCGGTGATATATTGAGGCTCTGGCAGCTCAATCCGAGATATCGGTACATGGCAATATGATAATTCCCGGCTTTGTATTGAGGGAGTTGCCACTCTTCATATTGCAGGGACGCACGGCTCGTGCGTCCGAATATCACACCTGATAATCAAGCGGTTGGCGGACGCTACGAGCCGTGCGTCCCTACTTTTTTGCGTATAATCATGAAATTTTTTAGCGAAGTGGAATTTTGAATAATTATTTACGTTTGCGGGGGGCGTAGCGCACGGGATATTCGCAGCTCACGCGTCCTTCCACGATGTTGAGGAGCTTGCGGCGGAGCATCTGTTTGCGTATCGGAGATATGTGGTCGATGTAGACCATGCCTTCGAGATGGTCGCACTCGTGCTGCACGATGCGGGCCAGAAAGCCGGTGATTGTCTCCTCATGCTCGTTGAAATCTTCGTCGAGCCAGTTGAGACGTATGCATTCGGTGCGGCGTACATCCTCCGAGAGTCCGGGGAGGCTGAGGCAGCCTTCGGCGCGTGTGACTTTGTCGCCGTCGAGCACTTCGATCTCGGGGTTGATGAGCACCATTTTCTTTCCCGCGCATTCGGGGAATGATTCGGCCACGGGGTCGGCGTCGATGACAACGAGGCGTATGCTTTTGCCGATCTGGGGGGCTGCGAGACCTACACCTTCAGAGGTGTACATTGTCTCGAACATGTCGGCGATGAGTGTTTTGAGGCCGGGGTAGTCGGGCGTCACGTCGTCGGCGACTTCGCGGAGCACCGGGTGGCCGTAGAGGTATACCGGAAGATTCATCTTGTCTATATGTATTTATCTATATGTATTTATATGTTGTATTGTCGGCTCTGCAGGTAGTCGTTGAGGATGATTGTTGCGGAAATCTCGTCGACAATGGCTTTGTCGCGGCGTGCCATCTTTTTCATGCCGCCGTCGATCATGGCGCGGTGGGCTATGGCCGAGGTGAAGCGCTCGTCGAAAAATATGATTTCCATGTCGGGGAGGGCTTTGCGCAACTGTCCGATGCCGGGGCGTATGTAGCGCATCGAGTCAGACTCCTCGCCGCGCAGGGTGGTGGGGTGACCCACGATGATGGCGTCGACCGGTTCGCGCGCCACATAATTTTTAATGAAATCAACGAGTTTCGGCGTGTCGACCGTTGTGAGTCCGGAAGCGACAATGCGCAATGTGTCGGTCACTGCGATGCCGCAGCGACGACGTCCGTAATCAATTGAAAGCAATCGTCCCATACTGTCGGCAAAGATACAAAAAAATAATGAATTTCCGTTTTGTGGGCACATGACGTTGAAAACCGGCTCTCCGGCAAGTGTGCGTAACTGTTGTCAGCCACCTGGCGGCAGAGCCGGTTTTCAGCCGGGTCGGGAAATTGCGTTATATGCGTATTTTTTTGACTATGCTGTGGTGTGTGTCGTCGATTGCTATCATATAGATGCCCGGCGTCATGTTGCCGGTGGATATAGTGGTGCCTTCGCCCCGGGCTGTCACGATGCCTGACGCGTTGTATATCTGCCAGCGCGGGCTGTCGCCGGTGCCGGTGATGCGTATTTCACCCTGGCTGATTTCTATATCCGGACCGGCGCTGTCGATCTCTATGTCGTCGACACCGGCCTCGGGCATGGGAAATTGGTGGGTGGCATTCATCTTGACGTCGCGGGCCGTGAAGTCAACCTCGACGGTATATTTGTCGCCGGTCTTGACCTTGGCGGTCCATTTGAGTCCGTCGGACGAAGCGGTGGCCTCGACGTTGTCGACACGTACGGCCTTTGGCTTGACCCACCAGAAGCGGGGCGATACGGTCACTGTCACCGAATTTGCTTTTTTGTCGGCCGACAGGGTGTACATCAGCTCGGACTTGCTGTTGGGTTTTCCGCGTCTGGCGATTTCTTCTGCTCCGGGCACATAATAGAGGGTGCGCCAGTATGATACGAATCCATGGCGGCAGGTCTGAATGGTGGTGTAGAGCTGCAAGTCCATGCTGCCGTAGGTATAGAACGCGTCGTCAAGAGAGCTGTCGGGCTCGTAGCAGACGATATCTTTCGCGTTGATGAACAGAGATCCATTATTGACAAGTTCGAATGCTATTCGGCCGAGTTTTACAGTATCGTTGTTAGCTGGGATTACGACTTTGCGCAGGTTGGGGCAATCTGCGAACGCACGGTAACCGATTTCGGAAGCTCCGCCGGTGTTGATCGTCTCAATCGCGGCGGCGCTGAAGGCGAAATCATTTATTTTCCTGAGAGTAGACGGCAGGGTGATCGAGGTCAGAGACGCGCAATCCTCGAAACATGACTGAGGTATCTCGTCAAGATGTTCCGGCCACACTACTTTTGTGATGGCTGTGCCGCTGAACTGGCCGCCGGATGTCTCCATCCTGGTGACAGTTGACGGAAGACACAATGTCGACAAAGATGAGCAGTTTCTGAAAAAATGCCGTTCCATATATGTGAGTGTCGGCGGAAGGGTGCATTCGGTCATGGCGCTGCAGTTTTCGAAGAAGCCACAGCCTTGGGTGATGTTGGCCCGTATATCAGCCTTTTTGAGTGATTTGCAGTTGGAAAAGGCATAGTGGCCTATTTCAGTCACATTGGCAGGCACAATGAGGTCGACGATTGCCGAGGCGGTAAATGCCCAGTCTCCTATGTTTTCGAGCGAGGACGGGAAGCGCACGTATTGGGCTTTGTTGCCATAGAATGCCCCGCTATAGATTGTTGTCACACCTTCAGGCACTATGATTACACCGTTGGTCAAAGCCGGTGGCACAGCCGCAACTATGGCTGGATAGTGGTAGAGTATGCCGTCTTTGACATACATCGACTCGTCTCCCGCTGAGCTGTGAGCCTTGAATGTCTTGAGCGCGGTGGCTCCGTAAAACGCGCCGGGCTTTATCCAGACAAATCTGCCGGTGAAGGTGATGCTTTCCAAGGTGGTGTTGTCGGCGAATGCGCCTTCGCAAATTTCTTCGCAGCTTTCAGGCATGGTCCACGATGTGGCACCGGTGCCGGGAGGATAGCGCAGCAGTTGCTTGTCGCCGTTTTTGCAGCGGATAAACAGATTGCCTCCGTCAGAGCGGAAATAGGGGCTCGACGGACTCACGCTGAATGATTTAAGCGATTTGCATCCGGCGAATGTCCTGTATCCGATATCCTTCACGGTCTTGGGAATGTAGACCGACGTGATTTCATCCTGTTGGTAGAAACATGGTTTGTCATCGTAGTCGGGCTCTGATGTCCAGAATGTGTCAAAACGGCCGACTGCATCTACCGTGTAGTCGACTCCTTCGTAGGTCACTTTTTCGGGTATGCGGACCTCGCCGGTGAGCTTGACTCCGGTTTTGACTCCCAATATTTCCGCGTGCACGGTCTCGGTGTCGATTCTGTAGATGAGATTGTCATCGCCGATGAAGCGGATATCCTCCGCGCCGACAGGCAGCCATGTGATAATGGCCGATGCAAGAAATGTAAGAATTTTTTTAATGTGCATGATATTCTGTTTTTATCATGGCAAAGGTGGCATAATTATGGCGTCGGACGAAATTTGAGCCGTCTACAAATAATCTACATGACGGGAGTCGCGGCAAATAGACAACCCCGCACACCTTGCTGCGCCTGGTGTGCGGGGTTAAGTGAAATTCAGGTGTTCTTCTGAAGTCCGGGGCATTGCGCCCCTCTCTTCAGAGGATATTCCGCCGGTTAATCTTCTTGAGTGGGGGCGATGTCGGGTGTGGAATACCACGAGGAGTACATCAGATAGTTGTGTGCGATTTTGATATTCATCTCGCGGGCTTTTTCCGGCTCGACCATCTTTATGAATTTTGCGGGAGCGCCGCCCCAAAGCTCGTTGGGGCCAATTTTGGTGCGTGAGAGCACTACGGAGCCGGCGGCCACGAGGGCGCCTTCGCCCACTTCGGCGTCGTCCATCACCACGGCGCCCATGCCGATGAGGGCATAGTCATGGATTTTTGCGCCGTGTATCACCACATTGTGGCCGATCGACACGTGGTTGCCTATCTCGATTGTCGACTTGCGGTAGAGAGTGTGGAGCACGGAGCCGTCCTGAATGTTGACGCAGTCGCCGATGCGTATGGAGTTGACGTCGCCGCGTATCACGGTGCTGAACCATACGGAGCAATCGTTGCCCATCACTACGTCGCCGACGATAGTGGCGTTTTCTGCGAGAAAGCAGTTATCGCCTATTTCCGGAGTAAATCCGCGTACGGGGACTATGAGTGCCATATAAGTGTAATTTTGATATTTTGAGTGGGAAATTTGAATTGGTCCGACAAGTCCGACAGGTCAGACTAGTCGGACCTTAATTATGAATTATGCATTATGCATTATGAATTGCTCAAAGCGGCAGGGTGCGTTCGCGGAGCCATTGCTGCTCTTCGGGTGAGAGCAGGGGTGAGAGGCGGGCGTAGACAGTGGCGTGATATTCGTTGACCCAGCGTATCTCGGCCGGTGTCATCATCGACAGTTCGAAGAGATTGCGGTCGAAGGGGAAAAGTGTGAGGGTCTCGAATTTGAGAAAACGGCCGAACTCGGTGGTGAACGCCGGCACGGTGAGCACCAGGTTTTCGCAGCGTATGCCGTGCACGCCTTCGCGGTAGACGCCGGGCTCGTTGGAAGTTATCATGCCCGGGGTGAGGGGAGTGGGGTTCTCGTTGAGACGGATGTTCTGCGGGCCTTCATGCACGTTGAGGAAGTGGCCCACGCCGTGGCCGGTGCCGTGGAGATAGCTCAGGCCGTGCTGCCAGAGAAACTGGCGTGCGAGAGCGTCGAGCTGTGCGCCGCGTGTGCCTTCGGGGAATATGGCGGTGCCAAGGGCTATGTGTCCTTTCATGACGAGGGTGAAGTCGCTCTTTTCCTGCGCAGTGGGAGTGCCGAGTGCTATTGTGCGGGTGATGTCGGTGGTGCCGTCGAGATATTGTGCGCCCGAGTCGACAAGCAGCAGACCGGTGGGCTGCAGGGTGGCATCGCTCTCTTTGTTGGCCGAGTAGTGCACGATGGCTCCGTGGGCTCCGTAGCCGGCGATGGTGTCGAAGCTGAGATCGAAGTAGAGAGGCTGTTGCGAGCGGTATTTCTGCAATATGTCGGCAACGGTGATTTCTGTGATGGTTTCGCCTGCGGCAAGACGTTGCTCAATCTCGATGAATGACTTGACCAGAGCTGCGCCGTCGCGCTCCATGGCAGAGTGTGTGCCTTCGATCTGTATTTCGTTCTTGCACCCTTTGAGCATCGGTATGGGTGATGTGCCGTAATGGCGTGATGCGCCGAGAGCCGAGCAGATGCGCTGGGCTGTGCGGCTTTCGTCGACGAGCACTTTCTGCTGCGGCAGCGACGAGAGGAAGCCGAGCACCGAGTCGTAGGGGGCGGTGGTTACGCCTGCCTCAAGCAGATATGCCTTGATGGCGTCGTCGGTCTTGGCGGGGTCGATGAAGAGGGTGGAGCCTTTGGGCGATATGAACAGGAACGATGTGGCAACGGGGTTGCATGTCACGTCGGTGCCGCGGATATTGAGCGTCCAGGCTATTTCGTCGAGGGCAGAAATGAACATGGCGTCGATGCCGCGTGCGGTGAGGCTGTCGGTGACTGCCTTTATCTTGTCGGATGCCGATTGTCCGGCATATTTTATGTCGTGAATGAATATCTTGTCCTGCGGAAGAGCGGGGCGGTCGGGCCACACGTCGCCGACGGGATCAAAGTCGGTCAGCAGTTCGATACCGGCAGCCGACAGGCTTTCGGCGAGATTGCTCACGGCACTGTGGGAGAACAGCATGCCGTCGATGCCGACATATTGTCCGGCGGGCACGTTGTCGCAGAGCCAGCGGGCTATGGAGGGGGTGTCGGCGAGGCCGTCTTTCATCAGTGTTATTCCGGTGCCGTCGAGTTGTCGGGCTGCCTGTATGAAGTAGCGTGAGTCGGTCCAGAGCAGAGCCTTGTCGAGGGTCACGACGAGGTCGCCGGCCGAGCCGGTGAAGCCCGAGAAGAAGCGTCGTGCCTGCCAGTGGTCGGCGAGGTATTCGCTCTGGTGCGGGTCAATCTGTGGAATTACGGCGGCATATATGCCGTTGGCCTTCATGTGGCTGCGGAGCGCGTCAATGCGCGTCGTGATAGCGGTGTTCATGGGCGTGATATCTTATTTTTGGATTTATTTTGTCGGTTTATTCACTGGCGTGAATATGCAAATATACAGAAAAATCCGGTTGCGACGGTTTTGCCCGGACAAAAAAATGCCGGGCATCATCTAAAATAGGTAAAATAAGTCAGCAGTAGCCGAGAAGGCTCAGGATGAATGGGGCGAGGAGGGCTGTCAGCAGGCCGTTGAGGGTCAGGCCGAGCGACGAGAATGCTCCGTAGCGTTCGCTGCGCTCCATGGCGGCAGATGTGCCTACAGCATGGGCGGCGGTGCCGATTGACAGTCCGGTGGCTATCTGGCTGCGCACGCGGCTCATTTTGACCATTCTGAAGCCTGCCATGCCGCCGAATATGCCTGTGCAAACCACCACGGCGGCGGTGAGCGAGGGTATGCCTCCGGTGGCTTCGGAGATTTCCATGGCTATGGGTGTGGTGACGGCTTTGGGGGCGAGTGACATGATTACCTCGCGCGAGGCTCCGAGCAGGTCGGCCACCAGCACTACCGACACAACGCCTGCCACACAGCCGGCAAGCTCGGCGGCCAGCAGCGGCAGCATCTGTTTCTTGATTGACTCGAGCTGGCGATAGAGAGGCACGCCGAGAGCCACTACGGCAGGTTTGAGCCAGAAATCGATATATTCGCCCCCTTCGCTGTAGGTGTCGTAGTCGATGCCTGCGCCGCAAAGTATGCATATCAGCAGGGCGATGGAGATGAGTATGGGGTTGAGCAGTTTGATGCCGGTGCGTCGCTGCAGCTGCTGTGAGCCTACATATACGCAAAATGTGAGCGCAATGAGGAAATATTTGTTGGTGAGGAGTTCCATATCAGTGTTTTATCGGATTGGAGAAATGTCGGCTGATGCCTGAGGTGAAGCGGCGCGCATACTGGTGGGTCCAGCCGGTGACGGCGATGATGGCGAATGTGCTTGCTATGGTGGCGATCATGATGGGGAGGAGCTCTCCTTTTATCACCCCGAGGCAGCGCATGAGCCCGACGCCGGCCGGCACGAAGAAAAATCCGAGGTTGCGCACCAGAAAGTCGGATATGCGGTCGACCCAGCTGATGCGCACGACGCGGGTCTTGAGCGCTGCTGTCAGCAGCAGCATTCCTATTATGCTCGAGGGAACGGGTATCCCGGTGACTGCCACTATCAGTTCGCCGGCGGCGAGAAAGGCAAACAATATGCCACACTGTAATATCATATAGCTTGAAAATATGAGTGAAAACTTCTTTAAAATAAAAAATAACCGTCCCGCGGTAACCCGAAGCAGTTATTCATGGACAGTTATATATAAATAATGTTGCCGCTGCATCGCGGAGCGGTGCAAAGGTAGTGAAAAAAGTATATGCGGCAATCGTTATTTCGATATTTAACGTTGCGGCTGCGTTTTTTGTTGTGTGACCCGGGAAATCTTGCTTGATGAAGGGATAGGCATGGCCGCAAAGTTGTCCCTGCGACGGGTGGCGGGTTGTGCCCGTTTTTGGCGTTATTTGCTGCTTTAGGGTACGTTTTGGGTGTGAGATGGGACTCTCCGAACAAAAAAAATGCAAAAAGTGGAAAAAAATAATTCGGAAATGTTTGGTGATTTAAAAACTTTGCGTAACTTTGCAACCGCATTTGAGCCTCAAACGTGGCGCACGATGCAAGAGAAAATTGAAAGCAAGCCTCTTTAGCTCAGTTGGCCAGAGCACGTGATTTGTAATCTCGGGGTCGTTGGTTCGAATCCGACAAGAGGCTCGAAATTGAAACAAGCGATGTGCCGGAAAAGTTTTTGCTTTTCGATTGATTTTGGCGCGGCTTGTTGACCGGGCGAATACCAGAGTGGCCAAATGGGGCAGACTGTAAATCTGCTGGTTTA
>ERZ778514.2954-NODE-2954-length-9980-cov-6.532594_pt1 | contig 9980 bp, 4 predicted proteins | sample MGYA00510344_ERZ778514 | MGnify/ENA primary metagenome ERZ778514 (study PRJEB29527, sample SAMN07138968) | mouse gut metagenome | material: feces | host: mouse | place: China:Nanjing | collected 2016-01-25 ... | reverse complement strand
CGTATCGGAATTTAAATTCCAAGTATTCGAGTTGAAATTCCGATACGGACTTTTCTTATTCCAATGCTTAGAATAGGAAAAATGTCTTTTTGAAATGTTATCGGAAGTTAAAAATGTTAAAGTTGAAAATACCAAAAAGTGAAGAGGTATAGTTGTGTCTTTAGGCTTTTAGAGTGTAAAAAAGTTGCAAAATAGATTTGGGAAATTTGTCATGATAAAAAAAATGTGTAATTTTGCACCGTGCTCACGCCGAATGGCAAAATCCTTTTTAAGGATGGAGTCGGTTGGGTGGGGCATATACATATATATGGAAAGGCGTTTGCTTAACGCTTGTTCTTGACATCCGGAAATCTCGCAAATTTCAACGATATAGTCAGGAATGAGGCAACAGTAGATGCTACGTGGTATGATTTTCACAAATTATATCTCTTCGCGTACGGTCCTTATTGCGACTGTATGAGGGAGTGGTATATGTTTTATAAATCATATTCGGCGTGGGTCTCGCGTTGCTCGTTCAACTATATCGGGCAATGCGAGAGCCTCTGGATGTGGGACGGGCAACTGGCACAGATTCCCACGTCTTTTTTGTATGTGGATTCAGAGAAAACTTTAACACTTTTGCCGAATTCGGGGGATTTATAGGCATCATTAAATTACTCTATTATTTATTTTTATGAAGAGGAAATTTATTAGTGCTCTCTTGTTCGGCGCATTATGTTTAACGCCGGCAAGCGTATTTGTTTCCTGCTCGGACTACGATGCTGACATTGAGAACCTGCAGCAACAAATCACAGCAAATGCGACTTCCCTCGATGAACTCGTTAAGGAGAAATTCTCAAACGTTGAGTTGGAAATCGAATCCCTCAAGTCGGCCAAGGAAGCATTGGAAGCTGCCTATAAGGAAGCCGACGAAGAAACCAAAAAGGCCAGCATCGCAGCCGCACAGGCCCTGGTGGAGGCTGCTACGGCTGACCTGAATGCCGCTTTGGAAGCTGCCGGCGAACGCATCGACGGACAGGAAAGAACGATTGCCGCCCTGCTGGCTGCCGATGCCGACTTGCAGACCGGTATAGCTGCCGCTAAGGAAAAAGCTACTCAGGCTTATGCCTTGGCGGAGCAGGCCAAGGCACTTGCCGAAGAGAATCAAGCCAAAATTGCCGCGGTTGCCGAAGATCTGAAAAAGATCAAGGAAACCCTTGAAGGGCAAATCAACGCTTTGGGCGATGACGTGAAGAAACTTACTGAAAGAATCGGTAAGATGGAAAGCGCGCTCACAGCTCAGGAAGCATCTCTCAAAGAATATATCGATGAGCAGGATGGTAAAATCGACGATAAGGTCAAGGCCATCAATGCGACCATTGATTCTTTGAAGAAAGTCGTGACTGACAACAAGGCTGAACTTGAAAAACTCATTGCAGATGAGGTGAAAGCCCTTGAAGGCAAGATTTCTGCAGCCAATGCCTCCATCGATGAGGTAAAGACAGCTTACGCTGCCGCAGACAGAGCCCTCCAGACTCAAATTGACGGTCTTGATGCAAAAGTCGATGACGTTGAAAACGATATTAACGCACTTGATAGCCGTATTGAAGCGGTGGAAGGACTTGTCAATGTACTTTTCGTAAATCTGGCCAACCTCATTACCGGTGTTATCGTACAGGACGCTACCAGTGAGTTTGAAGCTGTTTATGCAAAGGTGACGGCTTTCAATACCAACCCTGCTGAGGCCGGTAAGACTTATGTAGGCAAGGAAGGTCTGGTTGATTACGTTTATTTCCCCTATAAGAATGCCGCCGGCGCTGAAAAATTGATCCAGCAGCAGTACAATGTTGAGAGAATGGCCGGTAACATCTATGCAACGATCAATCCTAACACGGTAGACTTCAACGGCCAGAAACTCTCTTTGCTCAACAGCAAGGATGAGGCTAACAGAGAATATCAGCTGGATAAGGCCAAAACGGCCGAAGGCAAACTGATTTCCCGCGCCGCTTCCAAGAATGGCCTGTATGAGATTCCCGTTGTCAACGTGTTCAATGAACAGGGAGATGTGATGAAGGCGCCTGCGACAGACGATAAAGTTCTCTATGCCCTTGCCGCTACTGACAACACTACCAAGGGAAAGGACGGTAAGCCCATCGGACGTAAGGTTTATTCACGCTATGAAATTGAAGTCAATGCTAAGACTGCCACGGCCTTGACTAATGCAGATTTCGAACTTGTTGGTAAAGGCGCTACTGCCGGCGATGGTTCCGTTTATAATTATCTCTTCTCTGAAGAGGCAGCCTCTGCCGGTGATTTGGGTGGCACGCTCCAGCTGAAGCCAGTCTTTGAAGAGCACAAAGCCAAAGGTGCGCAGAAGGTTTATCGCAAATATTTGATTTGTACCGATGCCAGCAAACCCTCCGGCACGACTTCTGCCGCTGAAAGGAATGCAGCTGTTAATGCTATGAACGGTAACGAGGGCTTCAAGGAGGTTCTGGCCGAAGGCACTGACCGTTTCAACGAAATAGGGGTGGCTATCAGCGCTCAGTATAATGGTTGGATTTTCACTTACGACTATTATATCTGGAACTATAACGGTTCGATCTACAAGAATACGTATAAGGTTATCTATACGAAACCTATGATTGAGACCCAAAGCATTACGATGACTCATACGCCGGCTAGCAACCAGTTGCAGGTGGTGACGGAATCTAATCCCAAGTTCAGCGAATTGCTCTGCATGGCTGCTGAAAATAAAAAATGGGTTGACAATGTCAAGACTGTCAGTGTAGGTGCTGTGACTGGTGAAAGCGGTGTCAGAGTATCAGGAAATGAATTCTCAGCTATTACGTTTACTGATGCAAAAGACCAGAATGTACAGAATGTGGCTCTTACCGGCAATGCCGCTACCGGTGTAGCTTTGGCTGCAGCTAATGTCAAGAAATTGTCTCTGACTTATAATCCTGCCGCAATTGCTTTGGGAAAAGTCTATACGGTTCCTGTGAAATTCTATAATGCACAAGGCAATATGGTTAACACCGTGAATATTCTGTTTACGATGAACCGTCCGGAGAAGTACGATGGATTTATCCAGCGTATTGCCGCCGCCTTTGACGGAGACCTTACTATCGCTTGGGCTGACTATGATGCCAACCATCCCGGTTACGCCTTCTACAACATGTCCGGTTCTTATAACAATGTTGGTAAGGATTTGAATACTCCTGTTCTGACCGGCGCCGAGAGCAAGATTCTTTTTAAGGATATGACGGTTTATAACCAGGCGAATAAGAATGAAGCTTACAAGCCCGTTCTTACGACCAACTGGCAGTATGCCAATCCTTTTGAGTTCAACGAAAAGATAGCCGTGCCTATAGCTGCAATTGACAGATCCAGCAAGGTAGCTGGCGCAGAGGATTATGAATATAACCTTGAAGCCGGTGTCAAGTACTTCGGTTTGGGCAATCTTTATGCCGCTACCGAGAACTTCCGCCTGAAGTGGTACAGTCCTATTTACCATGCTCCTTTCCAGCTGACTAAGGATTTGGTGATCGACTATCCCGGTGTGATGGACATGACGAATGCAAGCATCAAGTCTACCGACCCCTCTAAGTCTGGTGAAAACCTTATCTCCTATTTGGCTAACAGAGACTACCGTATTGCCAAGGTTGAGATCAAACCTATTATGAACGGCAGCATATTTGCCGATTCCAACACCGGTTTGTTCACCAAGTATGAAGTTTCTGCCGATGGTACGAAGATTTCGTTTGAAACCACAGAGAAGGCGGCCCTTCAGGGAACTCCTACGGTTAACTTCCACCTTGTTGTGACGGACGTATTCGGTTGTGTGAAAACGCATACGATTCCTGTGAAGGTTATTCCTAACTCTTCTAACGCTCCCAAGAAGTAATACCGACGGATTTTAATATTTGCGTTTAAGGTTTCGGAAAGGAACTGTGACCCATCGTCTGAAGTTCCTTTCCACTCTTAAAATAAAGACAATGGATTTTTGGAAAATATTTCTGCCCGTGACGCTGGTTTTTCTTTTGGCATCCTGTGGCGGCAAACAGGCCGGTGACAACAGGAATGTGCCCGAGGAACCGGACTCTACCATGTACGTCGTGCTTGACTCCCATACGTCCGATTCGCTCACGTTTACGCAAATCGACTCCAAACGCCGGCGCACAATGGGATATGCCTCAGCCAAAGAAAGGCATGCCGTTTATGGCACCCTCACCGACGGCGATACGCTGGCGGTAGTGCCGCAGTTCAGGCAAAAGCGCATACTGTCCTCCGTCAACTATTCCCAACTGGTAGGCTTGTGGATGTTTGAAGGAGGAGATGGTAACGGCATGCGCCTCAACACTGACGGCGCTGCTTGCAGCGTGGGGCCGTCGGAAATAACTCTGCGTGAGTGGAAACTGCGTAACGGCAACTTCATTCTCACTTATGTGAAGGGAGATGGCAGCGATTACGCGGAAAAAGCCGACACCTCAAGCATTAAGGTCTTGGAAAGCGGGCGCTTCGTCTTTACCTTGCATGGCAAAACATACACTTGCCGGCGCATGGGCGATGGGGCAGGGCAGGAAGATTGACACGATTTTAAACGATAAACAAAACCGTTTCCTTTAATATGTGAGGAGGGAGGCGAGGCAGCGGCTTCGTCTCCCTCTTCTTTTGTCGTTGTCGGGGGGGGGAGGCGGAAAGCCGGAACTTGAGGGGTAGGTGTATAAAAAAAGAAGATTGTCTCACGACAATCAATCTTTTACTAACCTTAAATCTAATACCATGAAAAACTGATGCAAAAGTAAGGCTTGCCGGAATAAACTCCAAGCATCAACGCGAAAAAACCGGGAGTCTTAATAATAATTTAACTGTAACGAGGCTTTTTGCCTACTTGGGTTGGCAAAAACAGGATGCAGAATTGGCGTGATCCGGCAGACGGCAAATACTCCGATTGCATTTTAACACAATTTGTTTTTCGACGAAAAATGTTGTATCTTTGTAAGAGCGAAGCGGGACTCTCCATTGGAAAGTCCCGCTTTTTTGATGATTTTCAGGCGTTTTTGTTGAGAACTTCGGCGTATTTATTTCGAAAATTCCACGTATTGCAATTCAAATTCCAAGTATTCGAGTTAAAATTCCAATAAGGACTTTTTGAATTGCAGTACTTAGAGTTCGGTTTTTGTTCTTCTGAAATGTTGTGAAAGGTTAAAAATGTTAATGTCCGGAGGCACTTTTTCTTCATTTAAATGTAAAGATGGAAAAGGCTGACACGCATAAAATACGCGGAACCGGACTAAAATGACAATCCGGTTCCGCGTATTTGTTTTTAAGGAAGTCAGTCAGACGGCCTCTTCTCTCCAGGCGTCAAAGTCGCTCTTTGGAGATTTTATTCTTTGTTTTCCGTTGCAACACGTCGCAGGACAATGCGCTCGATGGGTATGCAGGTCTGGCCTTTGAGCATGAAGACAAGGCCGAGCGAAACTTCCGTTTCTTTTTCAATAAGGAACGGAAGGCGACGGTCCGATAGGCTGCCCGCAGCCAGTGCGTCCGACATTCCGGCGCGGTCGGGGAGACCCTTGCCTGCGACAACGGCTATCATAGAGCCGCTGGCCGCCATTTCGCCGCCGTACGGAATGACTTCCAGTTCGTATTTTCCGGCAGGCAATGTCGTGGTGCAATAGATCTTGTGGTTCCTGAGTTCGTTGGCAAAGCCGTCCCATCCGGTGCATACCGTGAGGGCTTCGCCTTTGTTCCTGTCAACGTGAAGCCCCGTGCGGAGCGTGTCCGATCCGGTCGCGTTTTCTATGGTCCATCCTTTGGCGTCAAATTCAAGGAAGCGTTGGGCGTTGCCCTTGTTGACTGTGCGGCCAGTGGTGGCAAAGGGGCGTTGGGAGGCGGGCAGATGGCGGGCGGTAACGTCCTCCAGCGGTGTGTCGAAATTGAGGCAGAACACGCCGGCCGACAGTCCCCAGGCATCTCCGTCAGGTCCGAAGTTGGTACGCTTGCCGTGGAGTTGGTGTGAAGTGGCATCCATAACGTCGCCGCCGTTCTGGTTGAAGTTGTAATAAAGCAGCAGATGGTCTTTGCTCTCAGCTTCGGCCACGTCATTTATCGGTGCGTTGGCATAGGCTTGTATTTCTTTTTCGTTCAGGGCTTTCTGCCATACACGCACTTCGTCTATCACACCGTTCATCGGCGTGGCCTCTCCGCCAAGGCGCAGGGCGGGAATGGCTGGCAGGCGGCGTACCTGACGTTTCTTGCCGGCAAGTCGCGAAGTCGTTATTTTCTCACCGTCACGGAAGAACGACACCTCACCGCGGTCGAACGCAACAGCATAATGGTGCCAGCTGTCGCTCACGATGAAGCCGCCGGCCGTTTGTGCCGTCAGGCTGTCGGCTTGCAGGATAAGGCGTCCGTTGGCGTCGCCGCGTAGCTGCCAGGTACCTGCAGAGTGTCCGATCCCGGTTGTGGCCGATTGTCGTCCCGCATTCATCCACCAGTCCACAGTGAGGCATTCGGCAGAATCCGTGTAAAGTTTGCCGGAGGTGGTCAATGCCGCTTCGGGACGGCTGAAATTAAGGCCGTTCTTGCTGTCGGCGTTGCAAACGATGAGCGCCTGCTTCTGAGTCTGGGAGTTACTGCCTACTTTGTTGGTGGCGGTAAGCGTGATGTCGTAAACACCTGGCTCGTCTATCTTCAGAGTGGCATGACGGCCTTCGGCACGGTGGACCGTGAGGCGGCTCTCAGTCAGCCATTGCCACGAAACGGGGGCAAAGCGGCTGCGGTCGTTGAGAGTGACTTCCTGTCCGCGGAGCACGATACGCGGTGAGAGGTCGAAAGCCGCTTGTGGAGCCACGGCGTGTACGTTAAGGCGGAGTGAGCTGCGTTTGGTCTTTCCGCTGAGAGGATCTGTCAGACGGAGTTTTACGCGGTAGTTGCCGGCTTTCTCATAAGTGGCGGCGGCGATGGAGGTAAAAGCTTTTTCAATGTCAGCTCCCGGCATGCGCCATTCGTACCGGGCTCCCGGCATGCTTTCGTAAGGCTGGAAACTGATACGTTCTCCGGCCGGAATGTCGGTCTTCGAAGTCTGGAAATCTGCTGTAAACACCGCTGGAAGTACATGAACGGTTGTTTCCATTATCACTTCCTCGCCGTAGAGCGTTGTGCCGGTAAGGCGTACCTGATAATCACCTTCTTTCTCGTAGATGAATTCCGGCGATTGCAAGGCGAGGCCTTGGATTCCGGCTTCGGGAGCATCCCATCGTAACGAGGCTATGCTGGGAGAAGCATGGGCCTTAAGGCGGAACGATTGTCCCGCATGCAGGGCTGCGGCCGGCGCTTCAATGCGGACCGAAGCTGCTTTGAGAGGCGAGAAAACCGGAGGCTCGAACGTTTCCGTCCGGCGGCCGAACGAGGCGAAGCGGGCATGGTGGGCGCCGGTGGCATCCGCCCATTTTTCCTTACCCTCCGATTTTTCCAGGTGGCCTTTAAAATAAGCGAGCATGCTTTCGGGAATGCCGGCGGCCTCGAAGCGATGGTGCATCATCTCTTGCAATTCCTTCGCGGTGCGGGCCTTTTTCCAAATGCGTATCTCTGCCAGATCACCGTCCAGCGCGCCCTGATGACTGTTTCCGAAAGGCAGATTACCGAAACCGCCGATGCCTTTACGCCCTTTGCTTATGAGCGTGTCTACCTGTTGTCCGTTGACATAAAGACGCAGTGTGTCTTTGGCCACGGTAATGGCGAAATGCGTCCATACGTCAGTCTTGATAATGCCGGGGCGTGTGTCGATGCGGTTGTCAGTGTCCCAACCTGCGGTAACAGACCCGTCATCGTTGGCATGTATGAGAAAACGTCCCCATCCCGGTCCGACGCTCTGATTCCAACTGCGCCATGAGCGGGGGCGTAGCCAGTATTCGATGGTGGCTTCCTCGCAGTGATTGCGGAATACATCGGGTATGATGAGGCCCGAATGACGCAGGTTGAGTGCGGAGGGCCATTTATTTTCCGTGCTTTTCCCGGGTGTCACTCCGGCAGTGCGTGCTGAGGCCAGAAGACTGTCTGCATGGAGGTAGGCTGCAGCAACGGAATAGGTTGCTTGCTGTTGCTGGGGAGCGTATTGAAGGACGTTGGGAGATAGGGTGTCGCAGGCTGCTCCGTTGCAGTAGACCACATAGCCTTTGAGCTGATGCCACGAACGCTGCGGTGCGTTCCATGCCAGTGTGCCGGAGGCTGTGAGATGAAGGTTTGCGGGAGCAAAGAAAGGCTCGCCGCCGACAACGGTCGTAAGTATCGTTTTTCCGCCTTTGTTTTCAATGGTTGTGCCGTTGCGTGGATTCATTGGGATTTCAATGCCTTGGCGGTCGAACTCATAGTCGATGACGGAACAGGTGTGTACCCGTCCTGTGCCGATGGCTTCCGGACGCGATTCGATGATGAAAAAATATTTTACGGGCCGGCGTGTGTCGAAACCAAGTGAGAGGTCGGTGAGGTCGTAGCCGAACTCCATCGGTTCTCCGTGCATTGCACCGTCGGCCCATTTGCCTAACATGGGAGTTGGAGCTTCCTTGCCGTCGTTAGCTTTGCGGTCGGTGCCGTCGCCGGCAAATTTGAAGTGTTCCATCTCGAAGGTGATATCCGGTTCTGTAGCGTTGGGATCGGACGAAGCACCGATGCTCAGACGCAGTTCGCTACGGCGTGAATATTCCATGAGCACTTTGAGCGTTCGCAGGGGACGGTAATTTTTGCGTACATGGTAGAATTCCGGTTTCCACGCGCCGCCTTCGTTGCGGCGTACAGGAAATCCGTATTTGTAAGGACAATAAATGAATCCCTTGTTAGCCCATCCGGCTCCCCAGGAGTTGACGATGATCCATGCGCCGCGTTCGTCTTTGTCCCATTCTCCGTAGACGTTGTTGCTGTCGAGGTCGAAGGCTATACGGTCATCATATCCGACGATGGTGAGGGCGTGGTCCACCCCGTCGCCCCATCGGGTGACGTACTTCATGCCCACAACGCCGGCAGCGGCGTTGTGTCCTTCCGGGTCGTTGGCTATGGTGCCCTGTTTGCAGGCGCTGGCTACGCCGATGCCCGCAATGCCGCCCACCTTGAAGTCTTTGTCGCCGTTGTGGTTCCAGAGCCATCGTTTCACAAATTCGCGTCCTTCCTGAGTGTCTACGCCTTTTTCGGCAAAGGAGTTGTGTGAGATACGGTTGAACATGGCCGAGTACCACTTGTCATAGCCCTGCATCCACCCGAAGTCAGGGTTGGCGCAGTCCTGGTTGCCGAAGAGGCGCGAATAAGTGGCGCCGCCATACACCACGGAGTTGGGCACGCCGTTGGCCATGGCCATTCCTTCTTTGCCTGAATTGCTGTTGGTGAGCAGCCAGGTGAAGTGTGTGGGATAGACATTTTCGGGCAGCGAGGCGTCGGCGCCGCGGAAGGCATTGATCTCATGTGTAAACATGTAGCCGATGCGCGAGGCCGAACCGCATGAGCCGCCGTCCTGATTGAATACGGCAGGGAAGTACATGCTTTCGGCATTGTTGACGTGGCTCGGCAGGGTGTCGGTGAAGGATGGGGTAGGGCTGGAATGGCCGCCCGCAGGTGCGGATACTGCTGTTCCGCAGAGCACAGCCAGCGCACTGCCGGCTAAGAGTGCAGATAAATAATTCATGGTATAGTTTGTTTAGTGTCGTACCGAGGGCGGTATGTCGCGTCCGGATGTTCTTGAATTTGGCTGTTTTAGAAGAAAGGAGATTAAAAGTACAGTGTGAGGTACCTCGTTTGTCCTTTCAGTCGCAAAATTACACAAAAATATATCATTCCGTAATGTTGTGGAAGTTTTTTGTACCTGTTTTTCTGAAAAATGAAGCGGAAAATCCTCCTTTTTGTATGTAGGCAAGAAGAGCCCCGTCATTTTTAACACTTCTTGCTTTCGGGCCGAAAATGTTGTATCTTTGTAATAGCGGAGCGGGGCTTTCCATGAGGAAGTCCCG
>ERZ778514.2950-NODE-2950-length-9990-cov-5.078309_pt1 | contig 9990 bp, 10 predicted proteins | sample MGYA00510344_ERZ778514 | MGnify/ENA primary metagenome ERZ778514 (study PRJEB29527, sample SAMN07138968) | mouse gut metagenome | material: feces | host: mouse | place: China:Nanjing | collected 2016-01-25 ... | reverse complement strand
GGCGTGCGAGACGGTTCTGGCTGCCATCAAAACCGCTAAAAAATACGGAACCATCGTCTCCTATGACCTGAACTACCGTCCCTCCATGTGGAGTGCCATCGGCGGACAGGAGAAGGCGCAGCAGGTCAACCGGGAGATCGCACCGTATGTGGACGTCATGATCGGCAACGAGGAGGACTTTACCGCATGCCTTGGGTTCCAGATTGAGGGAAATGATGATAATCTGAAGAAACTGAACATTGACGGCTACAAGAAGATGATTAACACGGCAGTTGAGACCTACCCGAACTTCAAGGCAGTGGCAACCACTCTCCGCGAAGTAAAGACCGCTACCGTCAATGACTGGAGTGCACTGTGCTGGGCAGGCGGAGAGATCTACAAGGCAAAGGATTATAAAGGACTGGAGATCATGGACCGTGTAGGCGGCGGCGATTCCTTCGCTTCCGGACTGATCTACGGGCTGATGACCACCGGTGACGCCGAGACCGCCGTCAACTACGGCGCGGCACACGGCGCTCTGGCCATGACCACTCCGGGCGACACGACCATGGCATCCAGAAAGGAAGTGGAGGCAGTCATGGGCGGCGCAGGCGCGCGGGTGCAGAGATAAAAGTTTACCTGTACAAAATCAGAAATGGAGATTATCATATGAACGAAGTATTACAGAAAATGCATGAGATCGGGATCATTCCCGTAGTGGTATTAAATGACGCAAAAGACGCAGAGCCCCTTGGAAAAGCGCTTTTAGAGGGCGGGCTTCCCTGCGCAGAGGTGACCTTCCGCACAGATGCGGCAGAAGAATCCATCCGCATCATGTCCCAAAAATTCCCGGATCTGCTGGTTGGCGCAGGCACCGTCCTGACCACCGAACAGGTAGACCGCGCAGTCGCAGCAGGCGCAAAATTTATCGTAAGCCCGGGACTGAATCCGAAGGTTGTACAGTACTGTATTGACAAAAACATTCCCATCACCCCGGGCGTTGTAACGCCGGGCGAGATTGAGAAAGCCATTGAACTGGGGCTTGAAGTGGTCAAGTTCTTCCCCGCGGAACCCTCCGGCGGACTCCCCATGATCAATGCCGTAGGAGCTGCCTACACAACCATGAAATTCATGCCCACCGGCGGCATCAGTGCAAAAAATGTGGTTGATTATCTGAAGTCCGGCAAGATTCACGCCTGCGGCGGAAGCTGGATGGTAAAAGGCGATCTGATCTCCGGCGGTGAATTTGAAAAGATCCGGGATCTCTGCAGGGAAGCATCCCGGATCGTGAAAGACGTCAGAGGCTGATAAATATTCTGCCGGTTTCCTGTAACCCTTCGGCAGCCGTCTGCTGCCGCGGGGTTACATTTCTCCTGAAAAACCTTCATCCGCCCTTTATTTTTGATGGATCACAAACGTCCCATCCGCAAATTCTTTCCTGTGGATCCGCATAAAGCGGTCATACACCATGCCGTTTTCTCTGCACGCATTGTCTGCTCCTGAAATCCTGTCTGTATTTCCTGCATATTTTCACACTTTCTTCCTGAACGATCCCTTTTGTATCCTGTTTACCATATGTCACTGATTTTCAATGTATACTCGCGGCCGCAAAAACCTGCCATGCAGCCCGGCTCACGAGTGAGATAATCTGCAGACACTGCGGCAAATTCGATCGTTCGTGAGTATAATCAGAGAATGTGAGGGGAATGTGAGAAAAATATGAGAAAAATATGAGGAAACTTTATCTTCTCACAATTTTCTCACATTTCCCCTGTATCATAAAATATTGCAGATGCCGGATACAGGCATCTATCACAGGAGAGAGAGGTGTGTCTCATGCCCCGCATGCTGATTGTGGATGACGACATTCATCTGCGCAAACTGATTCTGACCTATGCGCAGCTGGAGGATTTCCAGTGCAGGGAAGCCGAGACTTCCGAACAGGCGCTGAAGCTGCTCCGGCAGCAGGAATTCGACATCATCATACTGGATGTCATGATGCCGGGACCTGACGGATTTCAGGCGCTTGCCCGGATCCGGGAGTCTACACAGACGCCTGTGATCATGCTGACCGCCAGAAGCGAAGAATACGACCGGCTTCTTGGTTTCCATCTGGGTGCTGACGACTATGTCCCCAAACCCTTCAGCCCCAGAGAGCTGATGGCGCGGATCAATGCAGTCCTTCGGCGCACCGGCAAAAAACAGCCGGAACATATCCTCCTTTATGGAGGTATGACGATCCGGCTGGATGCCCATGGCATGTCCTATGGGGTAGACTGCGCCGACGGGCTGACCTGCTTCTGGTTTTTGTGGACATATTCGTAACAGTAATAATCAAACCACGATACCAGAGACTTCCTCTTATAAATCAGCCGAAACGGTGTATGACTGACCATATATTCATGGCAAACCGGATGAAGATAGATAAAGTAACAGTTTCTGGGCCTGCGCTTCAGGCTTTCCAGAACGCGGTTCATCATCCTCTCAAATACTTCCTGCGGAAAGGCATTAAAGATATAGAAATAATTATATGCATCATAGTCTCCAAAAGCTGCCGCATCTGCCTGTACCGCATGGCATCTGGACAGTCCAAGCTTCTGAAAATTCTGATTGGCGATATGCACCAGTTCTTCAGACAGGTCATATCCGCTGATCTTCCCAAACGGGAAACGGCTCATCAGATACATGGCCTTGCCTTTCCCGCATCCCATGTCCAGAATCGCATCCTTTTCGCTGACCGGAAATCTTTTCAGTACCTTCACCAGTGCATCCGTGGAAGGCTGGTACTGGTTTCCCTTTCCTTCCGAAAATCCGGCTTCCTCCTGAGACATCCACTCCGAAAAATCCGCATCTCCCCGGAACAGCCGGTCATTCCTTCTGGCTGCTCCCTGCCAGATTCCGCAGAGTATCTTATGTATCCTCTCTTTCATTCTGCACCTCTCCTTCGCTCTCTCTTATTTCATATTTCCCATAATGGCTGTTTTTATAACGGTCCGCCGCCTTTCTGCGGACAATATATCCATATAAACGGCGCGGAATTTCTGTGCCTTATCATCCTTTTCCGGCTGTTTTCAGCGCCGGACATACAGTTTACTTATAAATTGTGAGAAATATGTGAGAAAACGGTGAGAATTTTATCAAAATCCTCACCGCCGTACTTTTTGGCAAATTACAAAATCTGCCATATGACCATCTTCAGACCATGGTGCCGTCTGATCTTCAGATATTCTATTCGGTTACATCTCTGTATCTTTCATCCAGTCCATCAGAATTCCCCTGCTGCCGCATTCCGGACAGGTATAGGTTCCATAATAGTAAGGGATCTTCCACTCATCCTCCACACCCAGCTCATGAGCCAGGTTGCTGAACCAGAGGTAGGTATCCTCATAGCTCTTCCCGTCCCATTTTCCGAGCACGGATGCCGCAGGTTCGATCTTCTCCAGCTGCTCCCTGTCATAAAAGCCGTCCGATTCCATATCTTCGTCAAAATAGTCGCACTCCGGACAGGTTACAGGACACTGTTCCCATTGTCCGTTAAACATCTGAAATGCCGCTTCCCGGTCTCCCAGAATCGCCATCAGATCGGTACAGAAATACTGCAGCCAGCCCGGATTCTCTTCCTTCAGACGCTCCATGTTCCGGTCCAGAAAATCTTTCGTCATCTCCTGTAAGAGCTTCACACTCAGCTGATAGCTCTCCACAATATCCTCCGGCATCTGTGCCTGATCGCCGCCTCCGCAGCAGGGAATATCGGTAGACAGTACGTCGCCTGCTGCCTGGATGATCTTCTTCTCCCACCTGTAATCCTGCTTCTGGCGCCTCTTCTCCAGCAAAAGCACCAGATAAGGCATGGCCAGATAACTGCCCGGATACCAGCTCATCTGGTGCATCAGATTTTCACACAGATTGTCAAATATAATCTCATAGTCGCTCTTCTCCTCTGTATCCAGCCGCCTGAGCTTCATGGTCTTTGGAATCAGCTCTTCCGGGCAGAAGAGAAACGCCACATCCTCCCTCACATCCCCGTAAGCTCCCGTATACTGTTCCCACAACCAGGAGGGAAACTCCACCGGCTTTAACTTTTCCCGAAGATTCTGCACCTCCTGCAGGCCCTTCTCGATCTCTGCCTTCCACAGATCCGCCTGCCTTTTCTCCTGCAATTCCTGCCCGTCTTTTACTTTCTGCAGATCCGCCTGCCTTTTTTCCTCTTCCAGCTGTGCCCGCGTTCTCTTTTTTGTCTCCTGTCCGTTCATCTTCGTCTGTTCCTCCTTTATGCGCCTTCGCTTATCCATGGAAATTCTTTTTCCTGTTTTTAAAGTATAAACCATTTTATTTTTCTTCACAACCATAAAACGGCGGTTCCCGGTCAAATCCCGAAAACCGCCGTATCTTTTCTCTTCTACAGCTTCTTTACAAATAACGCCCGAATCGCATTCAGAACCGCCAGAATCATGACGCCCACATCTGCAAACACGGCCAGCCACATATTGGCGATGCCCAGCGCACCCAGCAGAAGACAGATCGCCTTAATACCGATGGCAAACCAGATATTTTCATAGACAATCCGCAGACATTTCCGTGAAATCCGGACTGCCTTGGCAATCTTCAGAGGATCGTCATCCATCAGTACCACATCTGCCGCCTCGATCGCCGCATCCGAACCCATGGCGCCCATGGCGATGCCGATATCCGCCCGGGAGAGCACCGGCGCATCATTGATACCGTCTCCGACAAACGCCAGCTTTTCCTTCTCGTTCTTCTTTTCCAGCAGCTCCTCGACCTTCTGTACTTTCCCTTCCGGGAGAAGCTCGCTGTACACTTCATCGATTCCCAGTTCCGCCGCAACCTGTCGTGCCACTGCATCCGTGTCGCCGGTCAGCATGACCGTGCGGTTCACTCCCGCAGATTTCAGGGCAGCCACTGCCTCTTTTGCATGAGACTTGATCCGGTCGGAGATCACAATATGCCCGGCATAGACTCCGTCGATGACCATATGAACAATGGTTCCGGTATGATGGCAGTCTTTATACTCCACCTGCAGGCGCTTCATCAGCTTCCCGTTGCCTGCCGCCACCATATGGCCGTCTACCCGTGCGGTCACGCCGTTGCCGCTGATTTCCTGAATATCCGACACTCTGGTCCGGTCAATGGGCTTTCCGTACGCCTGCTGCAGGCTTTTGCTGATGGGATGAGAGGAAGCGCTCTCTGCAAGGGCTGCATATTCCAGCAGCTTTTCCTGTTCCATCTCATTGTGGTGAACCGCATTGACTTCAAAGACTCCTTCCGTCAGCGTACCGGTCTTGTCAAATACCACACATCTGGTCCGGGACATGGTCTCCAGATAATTGGACCCTTTGACCAGAACTCCTGCATTGCCGGCTCCTCCGATTCCCGCAAAAAAACTCAGCGGGATGCTGACCACCAGCGCACAGGGACAGCTGATCACCAGGAAAGTCAGTGCACGGTAGATCCAGTCTCCAAAATCCGCCGGAAGCCCCAGCATGGACATCCGCACCAGAGGCGGCAGAAAGGCAAGCGCCAGGGCGCTGCAGCAGACCAGCGGCGTGTAGACTCTTGCAAATTTTGAGATAAAATTCTCGGACTTTGACTTTCTGGAACTGGCATTTTCCACCAGATCCAGAATTCGGGACACGGTGGATTCTCCAAATTCCTTCGTTGTCCGGATCTTCAGAACTCCGGTCATATTGATGCATCCGCTGATGACTTCCTCTCCGGCTCCGATGTTCCGGGGAACGCTTTCGCCGGTCAGCGCACTGGTATTCAGGCTGGAACTGCCCTCTGCGACCACGCCGTCAATGGGGACCTTTTCGCCCGGCTGCACCACAATGACGCTTCCGATCTCCACCTCATCCGGATCCACCTGCACAAGGCTCCCGTCCTGCTCCACATTGGCATAATCCGGACGGATATCCATCAGTTCGCTGATATTCCGGCGGCTTTTGCCCACCGCATAACTCTGGAACCACTCTCCGATCTGGTAGAAGAGCATGACGGCAATCGCTTCTGTATAATCTCCATCCTTGGATACCGCCAGCGCCATGGCTCCGATCGTCGCCACTGCCATCAGAAAGCTTTCATCGAACACCTGCCGGTTCTTTATCCCCTTCCACGCTTTGATCAGGATGTCGTATCCAATGATCAGATACGGAACCAGATACAGGGCAAACCGCAGCATACCTGTCACCGGAATAAAGTTCATGGCGATCATCAAACATGCTGCCAGAAGGATCCGGATCAGCATCTTTTTCTGTTTTTTATTCATCCGTTACACTCCTCTTTTTTTACTTGCCTGGTAAAAACACTGCTGCCAATGCTTCGCCTGCGCACAGCGGCCTGTCCCGTTCTCATGAAAGGGCGCCGTCTCCAACAGATGCAGGCACTGTGCCATAAACCCGATGCCTCAGGATCAGATAAATACCTCGCAGTCATCCTCAACCTTTTTACAGTTGGCGCGGACCTCCTGCATGACCGCCTTCGGATCCTGTCCCTCTTCAAACTCCACGCTCATCTTCAGGGTCATGAAATTCACGGTCGCATCCTTGACGCCTGCGGTCTTTCTGGCAGCATCCTCCATCTTATTGGCGCAGTTTGCACAGTCCACTTCAATCTTGTAAGTCTTTTTCATGTTCCAGCTCTCCTTTTCTCTTCAATAATTAAGCAAATATTTAATTGTTTATCTATATTATACACAGATTTCTTTAAAATGCAATACTTTTTTACTTAATTTCTATATGATTGCACCGGTTTACTATTTTTGCATATTTTTAAAGCCGGAAAAATATAGTACTCTCCCACAAAACTGCTGGATATTATAATTCATAACCAATTCACAAAAACGCCCCTGCATATCAGCACATGGCACATCGTTTGTCATCCTCTAATTGTAATGTCCCCTGCACGCGATAATCACTACCGTTTCTTTCTCAACCGCATAGATAATTCTGTGTTTGTCATTGATACGGCGGCTCCAAAAGCCGCTCAAATTCTCTTTCAGCGGCTCCGGTTTACCGATCCCCTCAAACGGACTTCGCCGTATGTCTTTTATCAAAGCGTTGATACGCTTCAAGACAGCTTTGTTGGTCTGCTGCCACTGGCAGTATTCTTCCCATGCGTCAAAATCCCATTGTATCCGTTTTATCTGCATAAGCCCCCTGTTCCTCAATCAGTTCATGTTCCGCCAGTTTCAGCCGACCTGCCCGGTAATCTTCCATTTTCTTTTCCAGATAGCGAATATTGCTTTCGCTGTAGAAAGGATCCGGGTCTGCGGTGATTTCAAAGGGGATTCTTCTTTCCTGTGCCACTTTTGTACAGAAAATCGTGATTGCCGTGGTAAGGTTCATTCCCATTTTCCGGCAGATTTCTTCTACGGATTCTTTCAGTTCTGCGTCCATGCGGAAATTTACGCTTGTCTGTGCCATAAGATGCACCTCCTTCTCGTCTACCTGTATTATATCGTGTTTCAGATATTTGTAAAGTAATTTCTTTACAATTTTACGTATTTTCTTTACATATTTTCTGTTTTTGGTGTATTATTATGCAAAACATGCGTGTCCCTCTTCCACTTGACAATACGTAAAATACGTTTTATAATACGCAAACAGCGCTTTTGTCAATATGATTCTGGTGGATATGCACGACAAACGCATGAATGAATAAACTAATCAATATTGGAGTTCCGAAAAACGGCTCCTAAATGTCATTATTAACAAATTGTTCATTCATGCGTTTGTCCAGGGTGGATATGACGGAATATGCAAAGCAGCACAGTGACAAAGCTGTAAAGAAAACTTTAAGTATTCCCATGTGGCTTAATACTCTCTGTGAAGAAAGAAGCATCAACTTCTCCAAAGTACTGCAGGAAGCTCTTCTTGCAAAAGTACAGTCATAATCAGGAATCCGCCAACATCAAAGAAAAACAATAATATATGGAAAGGAGAAGAATCTGTTGAACAACATCTCACTGCCCCATGACCATGGGGCTACTCTGGAAAAGCATATGGATTCTATTCCGAAAACGGATGATTTTCAGACATTATCAGACATCTTCCGGCTGCTTGGAGACGGCAGCCGGCTGCGCATCTTCTGGATCCTGTGCCACTGCGAGGAATGCGTCATCAACATCTCTGCCATGATGGACATGAGCAGTCCGGCAGTATCCCATCATCTGAAGGCGCTGAAAGCCGCCAGACTGATCGTAAGCCGCAGAGACGGAAAGGAAGTATACTATCAGGCAGCCGACACCGAACAGGCATCCTTTCTTCATCATATGATCGAAGAACTTCTTGAGATCACCTGTCCGGGTTCCTGCTAAGACAGACGGCTGTCGGTTTTCCGTATTCACTCATCCGGGTGGTATGGAAAACGGCATCCGACTGTGTAGATCGGTATGGAATACAGATCCTTTCTGATGCCTCCTCTGGTCTTCCCTGCCAGATATCCTTCATCCACCATATGATGTTCCAGGTAGATCTGAAGCGATACCGGCTCATCAGAGTCTGTTGACTTGATCTCGATTCCATACTTCCTGTCTTCCCTGTCAACTACCATAAAATCCAGTTCATACTCCTGATACACCGAGCAGCAGGGTTTATCTCCTTTTACCAGATCCGACTGATATACCCGGTACAATTCCGTATAGGCAAAATTTTCCGTCAGAATTCCTGTAACCGTCCGGTTATCCACAGGCGTCAGTCCCGCTATGCAGTTTGCAATGCCGCAGTCCATAAAATAGAATCTCCGTTCATTCAGAAGTTCTGACACTTTTCCCTGATTATACAGGTCACACCCGCCAAGAATCCCGGAATATTTCAGCCAGCTGACTGCACGGTTGACCTCATTTCTGCTTACATTTTCTTTGGTGGCATCCTTCACAAATTCTGTTACTTTCTGTATATCCTTCGAAGAAGTCCCCTTTTTTTCATATGCCATCATGGTAAATGCCGCTTTGTACACATTTTCAAAAACCAGCCTGCATTTATCATCTGCAAAATAAGCAGCCGATTCTTCTGTAAAGGTCTGTATCAGTTTTTTCAGAAGTTCCAGACAGTTTTCTTTCTTTCCGCTTTTTCTGTATTCATCAACCACAGCCGGATAGCCGCCGATCTGGATATAGATCTGATAAAGTTCATATAATTTTTGATCATCTTCTGTACGCCCCCTGCCGGACAGGCTGATTGAAAGCAGCAGCTCCCTGCATCCAAATGCATCACAGAATTCCGTAAATGACAAAGGCAGCATTTCCAGATTCCATACATTGCCTGCCGGTCTGAAATAACGGGAATTAATAGTTTTCCCCAGATAACTTCCGGTCACGATCACATGGCACCTCAGACCATCCTGCATCTGCCGTATCAGATTGTATATGGAGACGCTTTCCTGTATCTCATCCAGAACGATCACCGTATCCGGGGAATCCACAAATTCCGCCATCCGGTTCTGTCTGCAGAAACCGGCAAATACAAAGGCCATATTCATCGTACCCTGCATGCAATGTTCCAGATCTGTGCGCAGCCGATCGACAGACAGGTCTATATACAGGATATTTTCATAGTTTTTATAGATAAATTTCCTGATCTCCGTTGTCTTCCCGGTCTGTCTCGCTCCCGACAGATACAGCACATAATCGCTCTTATGTATCCTCCAGTTTTCAAACTGTTCCTGTATCTCTCTTGACAGACTGTTCTGAGAGGTGATCTCATGGTATCTGTCCTGATTGATCCGGCGCAGCGTTATAACAGGCAGCGGATCCTGAACCGGCTTTAACCTGTTATCACCATCCTCTGCCAGATTGTCGATCACATTCTGGTTTGCCCTTGCCTCTTCCGCCGCCACAAACCTGCCGTCGATCACAAATCCAATGATTTTATCTTCCGAATTCTTCACCTGAGCAGTGGCTTTCATGCGCATTTCCCTCTTTATTTCGTATGATAGACTACTACTGTATCCGGTTAGTTTCTAAAGTATAACCGGATACAGTCTTGCCAGTTTGAT
>ERZ778514.2946-NODE-2946-length-10011-cov-4.210024_pt1 | contig 10011 bp, 10 predicted proteins | sample MGYA00510344_ERZ778514 | MGnify/ENA primary metagenome ERZ778514 (study PRJEB29527, sample SAMN07138968) | mouse gut metagenome | material: feces | host: mouse | place: China:Nanjing | collected 2016-01-25 ... | reverse complement strand
TTTCCACTCTGGATTGCTGATGCGTTCACTCGTTACACTGTGCAGACGGCAATTATTTGTGTTTGTGGGTATAAATTCCAGACCATTCTATAAAAAAATGTTTCACGTGAAACATACATGTGATATAATAGACGCTGACAAAAGAATATCAGCGAAACGCATTATAGTTTAGAGGAGATATACGTGGGAAGAATTATTGCGATAGCAAATCAGAAAGGCGGAGTTGGTAAGACAACAACCGCAATCAATCTGTCTGCATGTCTGTCAGAAATCGGACAAAAGGTGCTGACAATTGATATCGATCCCCAGGGAAATACGACCAGTGGACTTGGAATAGATAAAAATAAAGTAGAAAACAGTGTCTATGATATGATTCTTGGTGACTGTACGATAGAGGAATGTCTTGTGGAGACAGAGATTGAACATCAGTCTCTGCTTCCATCCGATGTCAATCTGGCGGGAGCAGAGATTGAACTGATTGGAATAGAAGAGAAAGAATACATATTAAAAAGAGAAATAAAGAAAATCAGAGATCATTATGATTTTTTGATCATAGATTGTCCACCTTCTTTAAATATGCTTACAGTAAATGCATTGACGGCTGCGGATACGGTTCTCGTACCAATTCAGTGTGAGTATTATGCGCTGGAAGGCTTAAGTCAGCTGATCCGTACCATTGAACTGGTACATCAGCGTTTAAATCCGGATCTTGAGATTGAAGGCGTCGTATTTACCATGTATGATGCCAGAACAAACCTTTCCCTGCAGGTGGTGGAAAATGTGAAGGGATATCTGCATCAGAATATCTATAAAACGATAATTCCGCGAAATGTGCGTCTTGCCGAAGCGCCGAGCCATGGACTTCCGATCAATCTGTACGATACGAAATCAGCAGGGGCTGAAAGTTATCGATTACTGGCGCAGGAGGTACTTCATAAAGGAGAGGAAGAATGGGAGTAAAAAGAGGAGGACTTGGAAAAGGACTGGACAGTCTGATACCCGATAATGGAAAAGTGCCGGAGAGCGGGCGAAAGACAAAGGTGGTAGAAAAAGTAATTGAAAAGATTGTGGAAAAGCCTTCAGAAGTGAAGCTTAAGATTAATCAGATTGAACCAAACAGAGAACAGCCGAGAAAAAAATTTGATGAACAGGCACTGGAAGAACTGGCAGATTCTATCCGTCAGTTTGGAATACTTCAGCCTCTTATTGTGCAGGAGAAGGAAAAATATTATGAAATCATTGCCGGAGAGCGGAGATGGAGGGCTGCAAAGCTTGTCGGTCTGAAAGAAATACCGGTCGTGATTCGAAAGATGTCAGAACAGGAGATGGTTGAGATCTCCCTGATTGAAAACATTCAAAGAGAGAATCTGAATCCCATAGAGGAGGCGGCGGCATATAAAAGGCTTCTGGAGGAATTTCATTTGACGCAGGAAGAAATTGCGGAACGCGTGGCAAAAAGCAGGACAGCGGTGACGAATTCCATGCGGCTTTTAAAGCTGGATGAACGGGTTCAGCAGATGGTGGTGGATGAAATGCTGTCTACCGGACACGCCCGCGCATTGCTTGCCATTGAAGATCCGGATCTTCAGTTTCAGACTGCCAACAAAATATATAATGAAAGATTAAGTGTTCGGGAAGTTGAAAAGCTGGTAAAAAATATCGGAAAAGAAAAGTCTTCTAAAAAGGAGAAAGATTTCCAGCAGGAAGCAGTATTTCAGGATCTGGAAGAAAAAATGAAGGTTTCGCTGGGAACGAAAGTTTCCATCAATCGGAAGGATGATAAGAAAGGAAGGATTGAGATTGAGTATTACTCCATGGAAGAGCTGGAGCGTCTGATGGAGATATTGATCAAGTAGACATAAGATAAAAACAGAAGAATACGGAGGAGATAAAATGAACAGCCCTATACTGGAATATCTGATGTCATATGGGATAGATCCTGCATATATTATGATTGGGATTTCGGCAGTGTTGATCCTGCTGATCATTCTGTATCTGGTATGTATTGTGAAGATGAAAAAACTGCGGAAAGCCTATAACTGTTTTATGAAAGGAAAAGATATGGAATCCATGGAGGAAGTCCTGATGAAACAGTTTGACCGGATCGAGGTACTGGAAGAGGCGGACCGGGAGAAAAGAAAAGAGATCAACAGTCTGAAGATTCTGATGCAGAAATCCTATCAGAAGGCAGGACTGGTAAAATACGATGCATTCCGGGAGATGAGCGGAAAGCTCAGCTATGCACTGGCGCTTCTGGATCAGAATGACAACGGTGTGATCGTCACTTCCATGTACAGCAGAGATGGTTGTTTTTCCTATGCAAAAGAGGTTATCATGGGAGAATCAAAGATCAATCTGTCAGAGGAAGAGCAGGAAGCCCTGGAAAAAGCAGTAAATGGAGAGAAAATTACAGAATAATATGAAAAACCCTTGCAAAATCGTCAATACTGTCATAAGATTGTTTAATTAGAGGTTTTCATCAGAATACAGGAGGATATCATGTTAGACTTAAAATTTGTCAGGGAAAATCCCGATCTTGTAAAGCAGAATATAAAAAATAAATTTCAGGATGAGAAGCTGCCTCTGGTGGATGAAGTGATCCGTCTGGATGCAGAGAGAAGGGCCGCGCAGCAGGAAGCAGATCAGCTTCGTGCAGGAAGAAACAAACTTTCCAAACAGATCGGCGCTTTGATGGGACAAGGCAAAAAAGAGGAAGCAGAAGAAGTGAAAAAACAGGTCGCTGCAGATGCGGCGCGTCTGGAAGAGCTTTCTGCAAAGGAAAAGGAGTTGGACGAAAAGGTAACAAAGATCATGATGACCATTCCGAACATCATTGATCCGAGTGTTCCGATCGGAAAAGATGACAGTGAAAATGTGGAAGTAAAGAAATACGGCGAGCCGGCTGTTCCGGATTTTGAGATTCCCTATCATACGGAGATTATGGAGCGCTTTAACGGCATCGATCTGGACAGTGCCCGGAAAGTGGCAGGAAACGGATTTTATTATCTGATGGGAGATATTGCAAGGCTGCATTCAGCAGTGATTTCCTATGCAAGAGATTTTATGATCGGACGCGGATTTACCTATTGTGTACCGCCTTTCATGATTCGGAGCAATGTGGTGACCGGTGTCATGAGTTTTGCAGAAATGGATGCCATGATGTACAAGATCGAGGGCGAGGATCTGTACCTGATCGGAACCAGCGAACATTCCATGATTGGAAAATTTATCGATACAATCATTCCGGAGGAAAAGCTTCCTTATACAATGACCAGCTATTCGCCCTGTTTCCGGAAGGAAAAGGGAGCACATGGAGTCGAAGAGCGCGGCGTATACCGGATCCATCAGTTTGAGAAGCAGGAGATGATCGTGGTCTGCAAGCCGGAAGAGAGTCCCATGTGGTTTGACAGACTGTGGCAGAATACGGTGGATCTGTTCCGATCTCTGGATATCCCGGTCCGTACGCTGGAGTGCTGTTCCGGCGATCTGGCTGACCTGAAGGTAAAATCTGTGGATGTGGAAGCATGGTCTCCAAGACAGAAGAAATATTTTGAAGTCGGAAGCTGTTCAAATCTTGGGGATGCCCAGGCAAGAAGGCTGAAGATCCGTGTGGATGGAGCTGACGGAAAGTATTTTGCACATACGTTAAATAATACGGTCGTTGCTCCGCCGCGCATGCTGATTGCATTTCTGGAGAATAATCTTCAGTCTGACGGAAGTGTCCGTATTCCGGAAGTTCTGCGTCCGTATATGGGAGGCATGACAGAACTGATATAAACGGCACTGAATTTCTGTCCTCACAGGGCATCGGTTCATGCGCCGTTTATCACACGTTTCCAGCAATTATGAAACACCAGATATATAGATAAAAAACGGCATGGAAAGATACAATGTCCGGAACGGTTTTCATATGTCAGACGGCAGAAAATCGTTCCAGACAACGGACATTTTATGTTACCATGCGGAACTATAAATAGGAGGTATCTGTTTGCATCGATATCTGAGAGCAGTTGGTTTCAGTAAGATTCAGAAGAGAGAAGAATATGAAGAACTGGTGCGTTTTACTTCTGAATGTTATCAGACAGAAGAAACTGCGGCTACTGTAGAGGGAGAAGACTTTTCTGAGCGCAGGAAAGTTTTTGCAGATCAGATGGGTCTGATGGTCCGGGGAGTGTATGATGATAAGGATGAATTTCATTCCGAATACTGTGTTCCGTATTTTATCGGAAGATCAGAAAGATCTTATGAGGATATTGTCATTGAACGGCATGCGGAGAAGGAATCTTATGCCGGAGTCTGTGATGATATGAATCTGGGCGTCTCACTCATCTTTTATCTTCAGAATGTAACAGAATATCTGAATCGGGTGCGTTATGGAAGAACCGATCAGGTGTCAGCTTCTCTGGTTTTATCCGGATTGTCTGTGGAAGGCAAGATTTTGATGCCGGTTTATCAGAAAATGCCGGTGGTATCAGAGATCAGGGCCAGCCAGGAGAGAAACCGAATGCTCCAGGCAGCCCGGGATGGGGATGAAGATGCCATCGAAAATCTGACACTGGAAGACATGGATACGTATTCCATGATATCCAGACGCATTTCAGATGAAGATGTATTTTCTATTGTAACCACTCATTTTATGCCCTGCGGCGTGGAATGTGATCATTATAATATTATGGGCGAAATTCTGGAGGTCAGGCTTCTGGAAAATAACAAAACAGAAGAAAAAATCTATGCTTTGACCATAGAAACAAATGAGATTGTTCTGGATATCTGCATCAATCAGGAGGATCTTATGGGCGAGCCTCTGCCGGGAAGAAGATTTCGCGGAATTATTTGGCTTCAGGGGCTTGTGCATTTTGAAGAAAAGTGGTAAAATAGTTCAGTCAGGTGAGAAGCCTGACTGATGGTTCTCTTAGTTAAATGGATATAATAAGGGCCTCCTGAGAGAACCTGCAGCAGAAACTTTTTGGAGGAACAGAAGCCGCAAGTCACACACAATTTTATACACGTTTCCGTAGCTCAGATGGATAGAGCGACCGCCTCCTAAGTGGTAGGTGTTCGATTGCCGGAGAAACGTAAAATCAACAATTTCATAGCTGAATCACTTGCTTATTAGCAAGTTTTTCATACAAGTCCTCGTAGCTCAGTTGGATAGAGCGATCGCCTCCTAAGCGATAGGTCGGACGTTCAAGTCGTCTCGGGGACGTTTCAAAGCATTGAAAACACTGGATTTTTCAATGCTTTTCTTTTTTGTCACCAGAGAAAACCAGAAAGTCAGAGGACTCGGTTTTTTGAATATTTGTTATCAGCCATGCTGCTAATGGGGAATCGAACACGAAAATCCACTTTCAGAGCAGTTGCTAATAATCTGCTAATAACAGAATTAGCAGGTTTTAGCTGCTAATAGCATTTCCTTTCAGTGCCTGTGTCAGCATGGCAACCAGTTCCGGCGACTGCTGCAATGCTGAGATTAAATTTGTCAGGTCCGGGTTTGTATCTTCCGGCGGCGTTACATCCTTTAAGGGATTCACGGAATTTTTGGCGTAGAAAGTTGCCTCAAATTTTTGGGCGTTCACCTTTCTGTCTTCATCCAGAATATGCGCATATACATCCGTGATCATGTCGATCTGCGCATGGCCGGTATCCCCCTGTGTTGCTTTTAAGTCGCCATGGTTGAGCTTCAGCTTATAAGTAGTGCTGGAGTGACGCAGGGAATGGAATACAACATAAGGCAGTCCCGCCTTTTCCCTGAGTTTTGAGAACTCCTTTTCCATAATACGGTTTTCCACAGGTCTTCCGTTTGGAAGAGTCAGCACAAGGTTGTAATCAAAATAATCCTGGGCAAGATATTCCTTATACTGATCCTGAATCTGCCGCCATTCCCGGAGGATGTAGGCAACCGTCTTCGGTATCCATACTTTTCTGATACTGGATTCGGTCTTAGGCTTTTTCAGGACAAGGTTGGTATGCGTATTCGACATGATGGACGGAAAAATAAACATAATGTCCTTGTCGTCCAACTGCTGTCGTGCCTCCTTTGACACACGGGCAAGTTCCTGCTCGATCCAAAGGTGGGAATCATCATTTGCGATATCCTCATCCGAAATATGCACTTTATCCCATGTAAGCCCGCAGATCTCCCCATACCGCATGGAGCAGGCAAAAGCAAGATTCATTGCGACATACAGTTTCATGTCGTCACACTCATCCAAGGCTTTCCGGATCATATCCGCTGTCCAGATGTCACGTTTCTTGTAGTTGGTTTTGGGCTTGTTCGCATGAGGGAACGGATTCCTTGCGATGATCTCCCATTTTACTGCCTGCTCGAAAGCACACCTGAGTATCTTATGGATACTGTGGATGGTGCCAGGCGTGAGATATTCACTTTTTGGCTTCTTGTTCTTTTTTGCCACAGGTCTTGTCTTCTGCAGCCGTACATAGAACTCGTCCACAAACTTCGGGTTAATATCCTGAACTGCCACACTGCCAATAACGGGGTTGATGTAGTTAGCAATCAGGGCACAGTTAGACTCATATGTTGACAAAGCCCAGTGGGATGTACCGTAAATCTTAACAAAGTCACGCAGGAACTCTTTTACGGTCAGTTCCTGTGGAGGGATAAAAGTGCCGTTGCCCTGCTGGTTCTCAATCTCAGCTTTTCTGCGTTTTGCTTCAGCATGGTCCTGACATGTTTCCCATTTCTGGTGCTTCACCCCTTTCTCATCCGTATAATAATATACTACCGAGTATTTGCTTTTCCTCTTGATAATAGATGCCATTCTTCTCTCCTTACTACTCCTACAGCAGGTTGTTAAGCCAGTTATCAAAAGATGCCTTGGAGATCCGGATCGTCCGTCCGAGTCGTACTACCTTGAAATCAGGCTGTTTGCAAAGCTCATACGCCTTGCTTTTACTGATCTGCAGGATATCTGCAATCTCAAGGACGGAATAGGTTTTCTTATCTTTGACTTCCTGGCCAGAATCACTCCCTGTTTCAGAGATTTTGTATCCATTGACTGCCATAAGGACTCCTTTCCTTGTGCAGTCTGCCAAGAATCCAGCAAATAGCTCTCTGTTAAAGGCAATTATACAGTAGAAAGTGGTGCTGCACAATATAAAAAGTATAATAAAAAAATTGTAAAAAGTATCGGGAAAAATCTTCACATACCTCCCATCACCGTTTCCTGCGCCCTTCCCGGCCGCGTTGACTGGCTGCGCTGTGCGTAATTTAATCCAGACGGATGGCAGACCAGACTGCAGGCAGGGAGCCACCCACCAGAACCCATATACATGATGGTGTATGTTCTTCAGTTGTCAAAGAACGGAAGACCAGTCTAAAAAGCTGATCTGTTAAATAAAGATACGAGGAAGGGCAAATACTTGAAAAAATTTAAAAAAAATTAAAAAAATTTTCCGGGGCAGAAAAATAAGGGAAACAAACGTAGTATATATAGTATGTTTGAGTTGACATGATACAAGATATTGTGTTAAGATAAAGCCGTAATTGATTTTTATGCGATACCTGCAGACGGGGAACGGGGACAGGCAGGACATACCCGATATGTCCGCACCCACGCACCAACCGGCAGGTTCCGGCTCCCAGTGGGAGGACCGGGGCATACGTTGTTTAAGATTGTAAGCAGTGTCAGAGGATACCATGTATGAGCATGGCAGTCTTTTGGCACTTTTTTTGTTTCCGCAGGTTGTGCAAAGATGCGGGGAACAGAAACAGATTTGTGGACCGCCACACGCAGTATGGAATGGAAACCCTTACGGGGCCATTCCTTTTTTTGTGCGCAGCAACGAGCCAGCCAGGGATGCCTGCATCCATGGCTGGCGACTGCCGCATCAGCGAGCAGCTTTGCTGCGAGTGTGCCAGAAATGCCTGCAAAGGCTTTACCGCATGAGCGGCTGGATAAAACAAGCCTCCGGAATCGGAGAAAAAAAGAAAGGTGGAAAGAAAAATGAATGAAACGAGAGTATTTGCTGACAGCTATCGCGGCGTATTCCAGAATCAGGAGGATTTCCTTGCCTGCTTAAAGAGCATTGCAAAGAACTCCTTCTGGGAAAGAAAAACCTCCAAAAACCTGCGCCTTGTGGCGATCACCAGCGGGAGCAGGGTGGAGGAGGAACTGAAGGAGAAGTATGCGGATGAGGGACTGGATGAGGGAATCATCACGGACACCATCGTCAATACAGGGCTTCTCCTGAAAGTAAGGAACCAATATTACCCTGTCAGGGACTGTGCCATCAAGAGCATCCTCGACCGTGCAGGCATTTCCGGCGCGGGGCTTAGAAGGGTGGAAAAGAGCGTGTATGCGAGAATCCTGAACGACTGCCTGAAGGTGGCAAAGGGGGAGGCCCTCCTGCGCATCTCGGAAGGCAAGGTCTCCGCAGTATTGGGAGGCGACTGCCATGATTACGCTGTACTCGACATGGAGCAGGTATTCCTGCACGCAGTAGAGTACCTGACAGAGAACTTTAAGGGCTGCAGCTACCTGGCCGGCTTTTATGAGCATGACATGGCATCCGCCCTCTGGGAGCTTTCCGGGGAGGACGGACTGCTGGACGCTTATAAAAAGGAGCTGGCACTGCACGGGAAGACGGCGGATGAGATGAAGCCTGTGGTAAGGATTACGACTTCGGACACCGGTTCCGGCGGCGCCAACATCTACCCCATGCTGGTATCGGGGAGCGAGAACACCACCATCAACCTGGGCAGCCCCCTGCGTCTCGGGCACAGGAACGGCACGCGGATCGCTGAGTTTGACGAACACTTAAAGCTCCTGTACGGGAAGTACCAGCTTGCCGTGGGAAACCTTACAAAGCTGCTGGGAATTGAAGTCATGAACCCCGTGAACTGCATGAAGGGTGTCATGGATAAGCTGGGCATCCCCCGGAAGTATGAAGCCGAGGCAGTGGACTTATTTCTGGCACAGTATGGGGCAGGCCCCTGTACCGCCCATGAGATCTATTTCGGCATCTCCGAGATCCTCTACATGCTCGCCTGCGAAGGTGAGGAGGGGAGCCGGATCACCCGGATGGAGGAGACCATTGCAAGGGCGCTGTCCGTCAACTGGACGGAGTATGACATACCAGGTGCTTACAAGTGGTGAAAAGGAGGAAAACAGGATGGATGATTTCAGAAAAGAGGTCATAAAGGAACTGGAAAAGAAACTGGGGGACGGATACCGGGTATTTCCAAAGGACCAGAGAAAAAACAACGAAGTCTTCCTGCATGGCATCTGCATCCGGGAAGGGGAGTCCCCGATAGCGCCCGTGGTATATGTGGATGAATTTATGGTCCCTTATATCATAGGCATACTGACTCCGGAGAATGTCGCGGATATCCTGCTGGAAAGCCTGAGCCAGGGAACGATCCCTTTGGATATTGCAGAGGACGTAAAGGATTTTGAAAAAATAAAGGAAATGGTCAGCATAAGGCTGGTGAACCATGCTGCTAATGCCAGGGAGCTGGAAAACAGACCCCACAGGAGATTCCTTGACCTTGCCATCGTTTATTACCTGGACATGGAAATGGCCATGCCGGGACAGAGCGGCGCAGGTGTGATCACCGATACACTGATGGAGATATGGGGAATCCCGGAGGATGAACTGTACCGGCTGGGTATGGAAAAGCTTCTTGCAAAAGACGCCTGCCGGACTGTCGAACTGCTCAGCCTGCTCAGGCAGTTTGGGCTGGAAGAAGAAAACGGGCCGGAGGAAAAAGTGGCTGCTGAGTCCCTGAAAGACCGGAACCTGCCGGAATTGTATGTGGCGAGCAACCGGAAACACTTCTATGGGGCAAGCTGTATGCTGAATACCACTTTCCTGGAGAAGATGGCAGAGGATAAAGGGTGCAGCCTGATGATTTATCCCGGCAGCGTCCACGAGGTCATCATCCTCCCGCAAAAAAAGAGGCCGCTGAAAAAGTAGATACCACCGCCTGTATTTGATATAATATAATTATCAAATACAGGCGGTGGTATCATGGTTGAGCAACAGCAGAAG
>ERZ778514.2941-NODE-2941-length-10027-cov-3.943742_pt1 | contig 10027 bp, 11 predicted proteins | sample MGYA00510344_ERZ778514 | MGnify/ENA primary metagenome ERZ778514 (study PRJEB29527, sample SAMN07138968) | mouse gut metagenome | material: feces | host: mouse | place: China:Nanjing | collected 2016-01-25 ... | reverse complement strand
GGTACATACTGGGTCGGGAATGTGATGTTAATATCACGTGTCTCACCTTTTTCCATGCCTACCAGTTGTTCTTCAAAGCCCGGAACGAACTGACCGCTGCCCAGCTTTAACGGAAAACCGGTTGCGGTGCCGCCTTCAAACTGAACATCGCCCAGGAAACCCGCAAAGTCAATAATAACCGTGTCGCCATTCTGGGCGCTGGCGTTGCTGTCACATGCGCCCAATGCCAGTGCGCCGCACAATGTGGCCGCAGTCATAAGTTTTTTCATCCTTTTCCCCTTTTGTTAAAATTAAAAGCGCTTTTATCATAGCGCTTTTAAAAATTTTCGTCCATGTTTATTTTGTGTTATTAGACAGTCGCATCGCCATCTGGACCAGCTTGTTGTACTGGGTCATTACCTGGATGTTATGCGCGGATGTCGGGTCAGATAGCTTGGAATAACCGCCCAGTACCTCGCGCGCATGTTTCAAATTCCGTGCCAGCGGCATATCGCCGTCTTGTTCGGCAATCGCAATCCAATCGTTTACCTGGGCCATTGCTTTTTCAAATTTTGTCATTTGTTGCCCCCTTAATCAGCATATACACAACGGAAGCCGTATTCGCGCATGGTTGCGCCTTCGGCCTCTATCCTATAGTCGAAAAACGGGGTGGGGCGCATTGCGTCAAAGGATGGGCGGTCATATACCATAACAATGCTGTCTGCGTTGCGACCGCACACGCGTTTCATTTCGTAGTCTGCGACCTTTGCCAAAATGGTACGTGCATCGCCGTCAATATCCATGCCGTCGGCGTTTTGCATCAGACGCAGACGCATTTCGCGCATGTCTGTATTCCCCAGCAGAATTTGAACGCGAACCATTGCCCCCTTATATTCCTGCCAGCGGGTTTCCATACGTGCAGTTGTCCAGCGATTGCTGTTCTGTTCTTTCTCTTCGGCTGTTTTGGGTTTGTATGAGTCAATGTTTGCATATTGGTTGTCAGATTGCATAAACTCGCTGCTGCGTTCGTTATACAGCGGCGCATCCGGTCCGCCCTGGGCAAAATCGGTGGCGTTATACGGCATATCCTTGTCCGTGTTGCATCCGGCCAGCAGTGCACCCGACATAATTGCAAAAAGCATGAATTTTTTCATATACGTCTCTCTTTTTTTTAATTTTATCAAATAAAGCTTTTTGATTCAAGCGAGGATTTGTGATAAAATGCAATGTATGGCTAATGTTGTTCTTGAATCTTTGTTGCGCCCACTAGAGGAGTTTTATAAGCCCTCATTTGTTGAGGAAATTGCCATTAACCGCGCGGGTGAGGTTTGGATGCGCCTGCATGGTTCGCGTGTTCCGTGGGTTGCATACCAGGCCGAGAATTTAAGCAAGCAATATCTTATTGATTTAATCCATACTGTCGCAAATATTTACGAGCGGCCGTTCGACCCAACGCACGGCGTTCCGGTTGTTTATGCGACCCTGCCGGGGAATCATCGTTTTTCAGCGATTGCGGGCCCAAATGTTCAATATGATGAAAATGATGTAACCGGTGGCGTCGCAATGAATATTCGCGGTGGCAGTGCGCCCGAAACCAGTTTCGAGAACTATCATCTAAAGCGTGGCGAAGAACTGCTTAAGGTAAAGCCGCGCCAGAATGTTCGCCCCGATGACCCGTACGAGCGTTTGATGGCCGCCATAAACGACGGCAGTCCGATTTTAATCAGTGGTGCGACCGCCACCGGTAAGACGACGTTTTTGAACCACATGCTGAAGCTGATTGACCAAAACAGTCGTGTTATAACGGTCGAAGATGCCCGTGAAATCCGCGTGCCCCAGGCAAATCGTGTACATTTTGTTTTGTCGCGTACCGAACAGAATAATGATTTTAATTATGCGCGTCTGTTGGATTTGGTTGTACGTATGACCCCCGATGTGATTATCGGCGGGGAAATATCAACGGATAATGCGTCTGTTTTGTGGGAAATGCTGGGGACGGGCCACGATCACTTTTATACCACCATTCATGCCGAAAGCGCGGATGCCGCCTATGCTGCGTTCGCCGACCGTATCTTGCATACCCAGCCGGCTTATAACCGTACGGACCTGATTGCGGAAATGAAAAAGAAGATTCGCGTTGTTCAGCTTTCGCGTGATGGGGCCCTGCGCGCCGTGACTGAGGTTGTATAGCCTTTGGCTTGTTTTATGAAATTTTCGTGTTATAATATACTTATATTAAAAGTAAGGATGCAATATGGCAGAACAAAAAATTCAATGGTTGGAAGACTTGTTGGCAAATGCCAAAACGAATGAAGAGCGCGAACAGATTTTAAAAGAGTGGGAGGCGGAAAAGGTTGCGCGTGCCGCTCGCAGGGAAGAAGAACGCTTTAATACCCCGACGATGATTGATAAATTCATCAACGGTATCGCGTTGCTAAAAAAGAAAATGCTTAAAAAGCGCACAAACGACAAAATGATGTCGCAAAATCAGCAGCGCGCACGTTAATAAAAAATCCCGCCAATCGGCGGTTTTTTTAGTTTGTATAATAACAATCTCCGGTGTATGTCCCTCTGCCGGTGTTGTCGGAAAAATTGGTGCCGCTTGGCAGGTAGCAGTTGGTTGTTGATATGCTGCCGGCGCTGGCGGTTGTGCCGCGTACGTCGCCCGATGACGGACAGGGTGAGCAACCCGACGTTCCATTAGTGCTTCTGCCAACATATCCCTTAGCGCAGCGGTAGCTGGTAGATTCTTTACATGTGGGTGTTCCTGAAGCGCACTCACAATATCTGTTAACCATTTTTTCATATCCGGTACCCGCGGCGACATAGCCGGAATCGCTGATGCAATTAAAGCAGAAACATTCGCATGTCATGAACATTTCTGCTTCGCCGCATTGTTGCGGTAGGGCAATTTTTTTTAGAGTATATCCTGCATCGCATGACGTGCATGGGTTATATACATAAGTTGTTCCGTTAGAAATATAGCATTCTTTTGTCCCGTAAGTTTTACAGGTCCGTGCAGCCATTAAGTTTGGCAGCATCATTGTATTACTGGGGCATGTGGTTTTGTTACAGCTACGTATTGGTGATGTCAGGCCGTACGCGCTGTTGGCGAATAGGGCCGCTGCAATTATTGGCGGTATCGGTATAAAATGTTTTATATGCATTTGTTCAATCTCCTGTTTTTTCAAACGAAAAACCACCAAAAAAGGTGGTCAGGAGGTTGACTACAATCCTAAGAATTGTGCGCTTATTCAATATATTCGCGACCCTCCTGACCCCGCGGGTTCAGGAGTTTGTTTTACGTCGCAATATTAAAATGGGCGCATTATGCGCGCCTTAGGTTTGTATTCCGACGCTTAGGCAGAGGTAGTCACACCTCATCACCGGAACACCCGGTGACATTAGAATTATATACTGCCGGTCGTTTAAACACAAGATTAAAAAAGCCCCTGTTTCGGGGCTTTTTCTTTATTTGTCTTTTAACAATTTTGCCTTCATTTTATCATATTCTGTCTTTGATATGACTTTTGACTTGTATAGTTTGGCCAACTTTTCCAAATCGTCCAGACGACTGCCGCATGAGCAACTGCCGTCGCCATGGCTAGCCAGCGACAATATCAACGCCGCAAACCATGTGATTCCAAAAAATATCCCAAGCCACGATAAAATCACGATAATTGTTTTCTGTGTTCCGCATATACCGCGTGCATTTGCAATCATAATCGGAATGCAGATAATCGCGCATACAAACGCACAGACCAGCATGAACATAAAGAACAGTGCCAAATATTCTAAAAACATATTTCCCCTCTTGGTTAATTGATACAATTATACCGAAAATATTCCTAAAATCAATCTTTACATAAAATTCTGGGGGCCGACATCGATTTTTATGCGGATATTTGCGGGGGCGCGCACTTTTGCGACCCAGTGCGCAACAATCGGTTGCAGATTTGCGCGCGCATCACCCGATATTAAAAAGCGCATGCGATACCAGTTTCGAATCTGGTAAATCTGGGCGGGTACCGGTCCCATTATTCGCCCTCCGGTCAGTGCGGGTGCCGCCGCCGCCATGTCGGCACAAAAGCGTTGCAGTACGGATTCTTTTTGCCCTTCGACAATTACCGCAATAAGTTGGCCAAACGGCGGCATTTTTGCCGCGCGGCGGGCGTCCATATCTGCGGTCATAAATGCATCGCGGTCACATTGGCATATCGCGCGCAGAACATTGTGGTCGGGTTGATACGTCTGCATTAAAACGCGCCCGGGACTTTCACCGCGGCCCGCGCGGCCCGCAACCTGGAATAGCTGCTGAAAAGTATGCTCGGCCGCACGAAAATCTGTTCCAAACAACCCCATGTCCGCATCAACAACCCCTACCAGCGTCAGATTTGGAAAATGATGACCCTTTGCCAATATCTGTGTGCCGATTACGATGTCTATTTCACCGGCCTCCATTTTGTGAACCAGACGCTCCAATGCGGCGCGTGACATTATTGTATCACTTGATACGCATGCGGTGCGTGCCTGTGGGAATTTGGCGGCAATTTCTTCCTCTATCTTTTCCAGACCCGCCCCGCGTGATGAAATCGGGCCGCCACAATCAGGGCATGTTGTCGGCATCGGGGCCGTTCGTCCACACATATGGCACAGCAGTTTGCCTGCACGCTTATGGTATGTCATTGCAACACTGCAATCGGGACATTGCGCCACAAAACCACACTTTTTGCATTGAATTATTGGGGCAAAGCCGCGCCTATTTATAAATAGCAATACCTGGCGCCCCTCTGCCAGTGTCTCTTCGATTGCCGCGCACAGAGTCGGTGTTAAATTGCCCGGCGTATCCGCTGCGTCTTCGGCGCTCTCTGGTGCGCGATATGGACTCGGATGCTCCGCCCGCAGGTCAATAGTTTCAATCGTGGGCAGTGTTGCACCGCCAAATCGTGATGTTAGACGCAGGTGGGCGTATTTCCCGCTCGCTGCGTTATTTAATGTTTCCGCGGCGGGTGTCGCGCTTGCCAAAACAACGGGAAAGCCGGCTATCTTTGCGCGTAATATCGCCATGTCGCGCGCATGATAGTTGCCCATGTCTTCCTGTTTATACGACGTATCGTGTTCTTCGTCTATAACAATCAGCCCCAGCTTCTGCCACGGCAGGAACAGTGCACTGCGTGTGCCGACAACCATTCGTATTTCGCCGCGTGCCACCCCGCGCCAGATTTCACGCCGGCGTGCGGCGGTAAGATTACTGTGCCATACGACGGGTGGGGCGCCAAAGCGATTAGAAAACCGGTCCATAAACTGTGCGGTCAGGGCGATTTCAGGCATCATCAGTAATACGGCGCCCCCGCGACTGTATGCCTGCCAGGCGGCATCAAAATATACCTGGGTCTTGCCGCTGCCGGTAATGCCGTCCAGCAGGTGCACGGAAAACCCGCCCGCTGATATAGCCGTGGCAATGGTGTCTGCAGCCGCCTGCTGCTCCGGGTTCAGGGTGACGGTGCCGGTATCACTGTATTCGTATGCAAAAGTATCATCCGTGACAGGGCGCGCTATATCCGGTATCAGTGCACCGCACTTTATCATTGCGTTTATTACCGTGCGACTGGCGTGTGATATGTTATGGATGTCCGTAACAGTCATCGGCGCATAGTCATTGGAATCAAATGCATCGGCAATTGCCTGGCGCGGTTCTGTCATGCGAATATCCGCATCCGCGTTATATTTATACATCTGTTCCATACGTGGCGGTGAAAAAGCATCCGGTACATTTATAATCAGGCGTAAAACAGCGCCCGGCGCCATCAGTGTCCATGCGGACATACGCTGAATCCATTGCAGGTCGGGAACCGGCATTTTTATTGGAAAAACATCACCTGTATTTTTTACTTTCTCGGGCGGGATTTTACCATCTGCGATACCGTAGACAACGCCGATATATGGCCGGCCCATAACGGTAACCGCAACATAAGACCCCAGTTCGGCCGCCGCCGTCAGGCGGTAATCGTAACCGGTGTTTATTACGTTCGGAATCAAGATTTTTACAATATCGCCCGCATTGAACATAATCATAAAATACTTGTTTTTTTTCTTTTTTTCAATACCATTCGTTTCATGTGGAAACAGTTTTTTGAAGTATGTGATTTTCTCTGTAATTTTATTCCCGGCGCCACGCGTCGTGCGGCGGTTCGTCGTATGCGCCTGTATGATTGGCGTAAAAAATACCGTGCATTGCGTGCCGCGTACCCGGATTTGAATTTCCGTCGTACTAAAATGATAAAGGGTGGCTGGAACATCGGATTTATCGTTGATCGCAAATATGTTTTTAAAATTCGCAAGTTTTATGATGAAAACACCCCTGCGACAAAAATCATGCGTGAGGCGCGAATAACATCCGCCCTGGGGCCGTCGGCATCTGTTCGCATCCCCCGGATAGAGGTTGTACGCACCGGTGGCTACACCTTCTATAAATACGATTTTATTCCCGGGCGGAATATGAATACTTTTTCAAAGCGCCAAATTGCGAAGTTTGCCGCGCGCTGGGGTGCGCAAATAGGGCGCTTTATCCACTCTATTCATACGGCGCATCCGGATAATTTGGACGATTTAAAGGACCGTCCCGGTGATGGCTGGAATCATAATGATATATGCAATAATGTTATAATAGACCCAAAAACAATGAATGTTGTGGGCGTGATAGACTGGGAATACTCTGGCTGGGGGGCATTGGAGACCGAGTTTGTAAACTGTGTCCGTTTTTCAAAAAAGATAAATGATTCCGGGATATTGTCGCATATTAAGAAAAAATATTATGATTTAAATAAAAGCTATTGACAAATTTATTATTTTGTATTATGTTTGTTGCGGTATAACCAAAGGGATATAAAATGGCATCTTACCGCGACCGTCGCACGCAGCCCAGCATGGCTCAGCAATTATTTGGTAAAATATACGTTCCGCAAATTGCGGATATGATATTAAAAAAGCATGGCGGTTCGTATGCCTGTTATGAAAACGACCGTAATACATGGCGTGCATTTATTCCATATTCCAAGGAAATAGAAGCCGAGTTTATTATGGAAACCAAGATGTTTATTGGATTTATGGACCGTCATGTTGGTCATTTGGCGAACAATCCGGAATTTCTAAATTCTTTTGTAAAACTGGTGGTGGATTATTTATCTGCATATACCATGAAAAATCCGGTGTTTCCAAATCGTACGCGTAAAAAGGCCAAAGAGGCGTTGTTTATCACGCTGTGGACGGATTTTATATATATTCAGAAAAAGCTGGCGCGTCAGGCCGCGCAACGTGCCGCCCGCCAAGAGCGTAATGTCAGATACAACAAGGGTGGCAAAAATAACTCTGAGGCAAATGACTCTGCCGAATCCAGAGAGGCGTATGCAAAATACAAGGCGACGCAGCGCCGCCTTGCTTCGGCCCAAAGCCCGAAGCAAAGATAGGGTTGCAGGAAAATATTAAATCACGGCGTCGATATCTTCGGCGCCGTTTAAAATTACATCGGCGTTAAATTGCGTCCGAAACCATGTGCGCTGACGCTTGGCATACTGATTTGTTTTAGTTACCCAGCTGTTTATGCATTCATCGCGTGATATTTCACCGCGAACAAATTCGCACAGTTGTTGGGCGCCAATTGCGCGTCGCGGGTCCCAGCCGGCATTGATTATAAGCCTGGCTTCGGACTCGGCCCCGCCCACCAGCATTTTTGGAATGCGCTGCGCGATGCGTGTGCGCAATATATTGGCATCTGGATTGATTAAGACTTTTCTTGCCGTGGGGATAATGGCCCCACTGCGTGGCATCGATTGAAATTCTGTTATATGCCGGCCTGTTTGTAAAAATACTTCCAGTGCGCGGGCTGTGCGCTGGGGGTCTGTTGGCTTAAAGTCTGGCCCCAATATTTTGCGCGCGCCCGCCATGTCGGCGGCAACCATATTCCGTGCCTGTTGGCGAATGTTCGCATCAATATCGGGCATCGGTGATATTCCATTGACAAGGGCGTTTATATAGTATCCCGTCCCACCAACGAATATTGCGGGGCGTCCGTGTGATGTGGCGTCTTGATATTCGCGGCGCGCCATTTCCAGATAGTCTGCCACGGATATTTGTTCGCTTAAATCCAATATGGAAAACAGCCGGTATGATATGCCGTCAATGTCGGGGGTAATATCCCGGCCGGCAAACGGACTGGCGGCGATATTTTCAATCCCGCGGTATATCTGAACACTGTCACAGTTTATTATTACGCCCCCAATGCGCTCGGCCAGGCGGTGCGCAAAGTCTGATTTCCCCGATGCCGTGGGGCCTGTTATAATGTATGCGTCATAAGTCATTGACAAAAAGTATAAATATCAAAAATGTAAAATTCAATTGTAATATTTAAAATAATGGTGCTAGAATAGGTTCGTCCAATAAAAAACGAAAGGAAATATTATGTCAAAAGTAAGAGTTGCAATTAACGGTTTCGGCCGCATTGGTCGCTTGGTTTTGCGGGCGGCGCTGGAATCGGGACGCGACGATATTGAATTTGTTGCGGTAAACGATTTGGCACCGGCGGAACAGAACGCATATCTGTTGGAATATGATTCTGTTCATGGCAAGCTGCCTATGGATGTAAAGCTGGAAGGTGATACAATCATCGTTGGCAATCAGAAGATTAAATGCATTGCAGAAAAAGACCCGACAAAGCTGCCTTGGGGTGAAATGAATATCGATGTTGTTATGGAATGCACCGGTATCTTTACCGCCGCAGACAAGGCAAAGGTTCACCTAGAAGCGGGTGCAAAACGTGTTCTGGTATCGGCCCCGTCGGCTGGTGCGGATGCGACAATAGTTTATGGCGTAAATCAGGATACCCTGAAATCGACAGATTTAATTGTATCAAACGCATCATGCACTACAAACTGCCTGGCCCCGGTGGCAAAGGTTTTGGACGATAACTTCGGTATTGTATCCGGCTGGATGACAACTGTTCACGCATATACCGGTGACCAGCAGTTGTTGGATAAAAACCACAAGGATTTTCGTCGTGCACGCGCGGCGGCACTGTCCATGATTCCAACCAGCACCGGCGCGGCCAAGGCGATTGGTCTGGTACTGCCGAAACTGGCGGGCAAGCTGGACGGTATGGCAATCCGCGTTCCGACACCGGACGTATCAGTTGTAGAGTTGGTTGTAAACCTGGAAAAAGATGCCACGGTTGAGGGTGTAAATGCCGCAATGAAGGCTGCCGCATCACGTACATTTGGTTATAATGATAAGCCGCTGGTCTCTATCGACTTTACAGGCGATGCGCACAGCTCTATCTTTGACGCATCCCAGACCAAGGTTTTGGGTGACCGTTTGGTTCATGTAACCGCATGGTATGATAACGAATGGGGCTTCTCTAACCGCATGGGTGATACTGCCGTTGCAATGGGCAAGCTGATTAAATAATCACCATGTCCATTTAGTAATAAAAAATCCGGCAAACGCCGGATTTTTTTAGGTTAAGTATTTATTGAAAAAGCGAATAAAGGCACTGTCTTTGGTCTGGCGTGCATCGGCACGAAATTTCCGACGCAGATTGTCACAACGTGCCCACTGCATCCATCCGCTGAATGCGGCCAGCTGGCTGCGCGTATGCGGGGATATGTCGGTATGCTTTATAAGTGTGCGCATTTTTCTTTTCATCTTTTTGGCCCCGGCCTTGGTTAAAACGACATATTCTTTGAAATGTCGATATCCGATAAAGTTTATTCCTGCATCGGTTGGTTTAATAAAAGCCTTTGAAAATACCAGGTCCAGCTCTGTCCCCAGATATTCCCGTAAAGTATCGCGATACCGGCGCAATGTTTCGCGGTCGTCTGCAAACAGACAGAAATCATCGCAATATCGTATATAATCCCGAACGCGCATGTTGTGCTTTACGAACATATCCAAATCATTCAGGTAAAGATTTCCCATCCATTGGCTGGTAAGATTTCCGATTGGCATGCCGCGTTCCGTATCGACCGAGCGTACGATATTCTCCAGTATTTTAAGC
>ERZ778514.2934-NODE-2934-length-10043-cov-4.479275_pt1 | contig 10043 bp, 10 predicted proteins | sample MGYA00510344_ERZ778514 | MGnify/ENA primary metagenome ERZ778514 (study PRJEB29527, sample SAMN07138968) | mouse gut metagenome | material: feces | host: mouse | place: China:Nanjing | collected 2016-01-25 ... | reverse complement strand
GTCAGCGGAAGATACGTGATTGATGGTAAATCCTTTATGGGAATTTTCAGCATGGAGCTGTCAGAACCGATTCTGCTTCGGATTCATGAAAACGGAGAGAAAGCAGAACAAATCATGAATGCATTCAAAGAATATGTCTGCGCCGGGTTTTGACGCTTTCATCAGAATGTTTTGGCTCTCTGATTCCGTCTGCTCTTCCGGCAGTTCATTTTCAGTAAAAAATACATGCTGCATTTTCTGCAATTTCGTGATCGTTCCCGACGGATCTGATTTGTAAATTGCCCGAAAGCCTGCTGTACCAAAGCCAGGGGAAAAGGGCAGGGAAAGGAGAGACGTATGGTGGCAGGAACCATAAGCATCGGATGTCAGAATTCTATCCGGGAATGGTGGGAGAGCAGATGAAGGAGCAGAAGTATGAGGCGCGCTGGAAGAAAAGGGCGTACGAAAGGAGCAGATCCGAAAGTACGGCTTTGCATTCTGCGGGAAAAAGTATTGATCGGGGTGGGAGAAAAAGGTTCCCGTCCCGGTTTTCGTCAGATCCTGTTCTGATCCCCCCACTCGCACATTCCGTCCAGAATGGGAATCAAAGATTTTCCGCGCGCAGTCAGGCTGTATTCCACTTTCGGCGGGATCTGGGGGTATTCTTCCCGATGGATGAGCCGGTCTGCTTCCAGTTCCTTCAGGGTAGAGCTTAACGTCTTGTAGGAGATTCCTCCGATGTATTTTTTCATCTCATTGAATCGTACCACGCCGAATTCCATCAATGTATAGAGGACGGTCATCTTGTATTTTCCATTGATCAGAGAAAGGGTATAGCTGAACCCGGTGTCGGTTAACTGTTCCCCTGCGATACAGCGTTTGCTCATGTCTTGCACTCTCCTTTTGGTAAGTATATAACTTTGATATCAGTATCGCACTTTTATGTGCGTACTTGTCTTCTGTTGCATGCTCGGTATAATGATAATATCAACCGCAGGAAAAGTCAATCCTGCAGACAGGAGGAGCAGATATATGAGCAAAAAAATTGTAGTAATCACAGGAAGTCCCCGCAGAAAGGGAAACAGCTTTGCCATGACCGATGCATTTGTCAAAGCGGCTGAAGAGAAAGGACATACGGTTACCCGTTTTGACGCGGCGCTGAAAAAGGTGGGCGGATGCCGCGCCTGCGAGACCTGCTATTCCACCGGGAAAGCCTGTTCCTTTGACGACGACTTCAACACGATCGCACCGGCGATTCTGGAGGCGGACGCCATCGTATTTACCATGCCGGTCTACTGGTATTCCATTCCGGCGCAGATCAAAGGCGTCATTGACCGTATCTTTTCTCTGGTTGTGGGCGGAAAGGACATTGCAGGAAAGGAATGTGCACTGATCACCTGCTGTGAGGAGGACGACATGTCCGTTATGGACGGAGTCCGTATCCCCATCGAGCGCATGTGCGCCCTGAATAAATGGAAAGTTGTGGGAGAAGTCCTGGTACCCGGAGTTCTGAATGTGGGCGACATTGAAAAAACGGACGGCTGCAAAAAGGCAGCGGCATTGGCAGATGCGATTTAGGAAAGGAGAACAGTATGGATAAAAAGATTGTGATCCTGAACGGAAGTCCCCGCAAAAAGGGAAATACGGCGGCGCTGACGGCCGAATTTACCAGAGGCGCCGAAGAAGCGGGAAATACCGTCACGGAATTTTTTCTCGCAGACATGGATATTCATGGGTGCAGAGGATGTTTCGGCGGTCACAGCACCAGAGAATGCCCCTGTGTACAGAAAGACGATATGGACCGGATCTATCCGGCAGTAAAGGACTGTGACGTCATGGTGTTTGCTTCACCGCTTTACTACTGGAATATGAGCGGTCAGCTTCGGACAGCCGTTGACCGTCTGTTTGCACTGGAGGAAGGGGACGGAAATCTTTTAAGAGGCCATGGGAGAGCTTCGGCTCTTCTGATGGCGGCGGAAGGGCATGGCTTTGAAGATGCCGCTCTTTATTATGATCATCTGATGGAGCATCTGAAGTGGAAGAATCTCGGCCATGTCCTTGCCGGCGGAAACGGACATGTGGGCGAGATTGAAGGGAAGCCGGAGCTTCAGAAGGCGTATGAGCTGGGAAGAACTGTCTGACAGATTCTTTCTGACCTGTGGTGGTATGGTCGAAATCTGTTTCGGTCGTCTGGCGCGGCGGACCTGTTCGTGTGCAGCGCCGACCTTGTGGCCAATGCAGAGAAGGCGGGAAAAGCCATCGGTATCCAGAATATGGTGTCGGTTCAGGAGATGGAAGAGAAGCTGAAAGCGGCGTTTGAAGTATAGATTACCTTTTGCATACGCAATCTGTGTAAGACGGGCTGCTGCAAAATAAGAGGATACCGCAATATATGCCTGAGATGTTCAGGTTGTCTGTAACAGACACAGACATTGTGCGGTTCTGATATTTTGCAGCAGCCCGTGTTTGATTCCGGGAAATTTCAGATGCTTTTTACATATCGGCCATCTGTACCATACATGTATTTCTGCGGCATGCAATACCATACTTTAAGATCGTAGTCATCCCGTCGTCAATCAGCCGGTCGGCATAGTTCTTTTCCTCGATCTGTTCCAGAGCATGGCGGCATGCGGTTTCCAGATTCCGGCTTTCAGAGTATTTCAGTTCGATCACGATTCCCATGGAGATATCCTTTATTTTTACCAGAATATCACTGTAGCCGCTGCCGGATTCCGCACTGGAACGGAGGATCCAGTCTTCCCGGTGGCTTAAAAGTCCCAGCAGGATGCCATGATAGAAATTTTCTTTTTTCTCTTTCCGCACAGCGGTATCGTGAATACTGATGGTCTGTTTTAAATAAGAACTGAACATACATTCGATTTTAACAGGATCTCCGGCGGAAAATGCCTCGCAGAAAGCGTCCAGGGTGATTGCGTCTTTTCGGACTTTTTCCTGGAACCAGGAGAGGATCTGCTCAGTGAAGATGACGCGGATTTCCTGATTGGGGATTACAAGTTCGTAAGTATCCAGGTCAATTTCTTTTCGCTTTGTCAGATATCCCGTAGTAAGGAGAACGCTCCACAGATGATCCGTGCTGTCATACAGTTCCCGGTAAGTCAGTTCCTCACTGATTTTTTTGATGACCGGCAGACCATTTACCAGCTGTTCCAGATCATCCATCGTCTGATGATCTGCTTTTTGAAGAAGTGTCCGGATGATGGAGTTGCCGCTGGAATTGATCCAGAAAGCCCTTGGGCGGGCATTCACATCAAAACGGAGTTGGTTTACATAATTTATCACATCCCAGGGACAGTAGACGTCGGAATCTCCAAAACGGTAGCCATCGTACCATTCTTTCATCCGTTCATATTTGCATTCCAGTCCGTAATACAGGAGCATGGCTCTGACTTCGTCATCGGAAAAACCGAAATGTTCATCAAACTGCAGATTTGTGATGGACATGACGCGAAGATTGTTGAGCCCGGTAAAGATGCTTTCTTTTGCAATCCGAAGACAGCCGGTCAGCACAGCAAAGTACAGGCTTTCATTGGTCTTTAACACCTGTCCGAGCAGTGCGCGGATCAGATCGACCATCTCATCATAATATCCGTGCTGCCGGGCTTTGTCCAAAGGTACATCGTATTCGTCTATGAGGAGGATCGCTTTCTGACCAAAGTGTCTGTACAGGAGGGAAGACAGGGTCTGCAGGCTGCTGGTCAGAACATCTTCTGTCATTAGAAACATCTGCTGTCCGGCTTCGCCCACCGTAATCAGCCGGGCATACTGCTGCTTTTCTTCTTCGGAAAGCCGTTTACTTTCCAGCAGAAAACGAAAACGAAGCGCCTCTCTGCCGATGACGGTACACAGGCTGGCAAATGCACCTTTATAATCCCGTGCTTCCACGTTTTTCAAAGTGATGGAGATCACCGGAAATTTTCCCATATATTTCTCACAGAGTTCTGTTTCTTCGGATATGGCAAGACCGTCAAACAGCTTTGGGTCGCATCCATAAGAAAAAAAATATTTGAGCGTATTCATATTCAGGGATTTTCCGAACCGTCTGGGACGTGTAAAGAGGTTCACTTTGCTCCAGTTATTTAACAGCTCTGTAATGAGTCCCGTTTTATCAACATAGTAAAAGCCTTCGGTGCGGATTTCTTCAAAATCTTCAATTCCGATGGGAAGTTTTAACATTGATTTCAACCTTCCTGTCCCCTTCCTCTTTTTCTTAATTATACAGGGGGAATCTTTCGGTTTCAAGTCTTTCCGGGGATTCGTTTTTGTCGGACAATTCTGCTACAGATTTGCAAAAACCTCCATCTGCCGGTTCAGTTCGCCCACAATCTCCTGACTGGTATCCATCCGGGCAGAAATTCCGGTCATATCTCCGGCCAGAGTATGGGTGCTGGCGGCGGCTCCCGTGACGTCGGGCAGAGCGCCGTCGATGGCTTCGGAGATGCCGGTGATGGAAGCGGCGATCTCATCCATGGCAGTCCGCAGGCGCTCGGTCTGCTCCTGAAAAGCTTCCATGGAAGCTTCGACGTAAGCGGCGTCCTTCCGGTACTGCTGACCGGACTGAACCGACAGCTCGAACTGAGTCAGAATATTCTGACTCAGATAATCGACCAGGTCGCGTGCGCTCTCGGAAAGATGGTCTACCGCGCCGGTGACAACTGCGCTGACCTGCTGGATATGGCCGGCAGTCCCGGCGCAGGAGTCGGCCAGTTTGCGGACCTCCTGTGCCACAACTGCGAATCCTTTTCCGGCAGTCCCGGCCCGTGCAGACTCAATGGAGGCATTGACCGCGATCAGATCTGTGGAAGAGGAGATGGTAAGGATGTCTTTGGTCAGTAATTCAATCTGCTCCACACTGCGGCTTTTCTCAATTGCTTCATTCAGTGTGGACATGATTTCCTGTGTTTTGGCAAGAATCGCCTCTTTGTTTCTGCGGGCGGACTGCTCCATTTCTTCCGCCCGTCCATGCATATCCACCGAGTAGGCAGTGATCGCCGAGCACTCTTCACTCATCCTGCGGGCGTCGTGCAGCGTGCTGTCTGCGTTGTCCCGGATGGAGGAGGCATTGCCGGCGATCTCCTCAAAGGCAGCAGTCAGTTCATCGGTCAGCCCGGACAGTTTATGTACATAATCCTGAGAGGTTTTGGTCTGATTTCGGACTTCGCTCACAACACCGCTGGTACGCCCGGAGATATCCTTCAGCGTCTGTATGGCATCCCGGATCGGAGCAATCACAGATCTCCGGATGATGCGAAAAGCGGCAAACACCAGAAAAAGCCCTGCAAGCAGCGTGGCGGCGCTGGTCAGCAAAGAGATAATATAGACCATGGAAAGCCGGTTTCGTGCGGCACCTGCCTGATGGCTGACGGAAGCGTAAAGAAGATGGATCTGTTCTTCTGCGGCGCTGCCAAAGCCTGCCACATCGCCATTGGCCAGCGCATATGCTTCCTGTGTTTTGCTGTCTGCGCTGGCACAGACCAGAAAAACGAGCGCATGCTTAAACGAATCATAATTTTCCAGAAGCATGCGATAGGCCGTATCGTCTTCTGGAGCGACAAAAGAAGCGTAGGCGGCCAGTTTTTCGTCCAGCGCGGCTTCTTCCTCCTTGATTTGCCCAACCAGCTGAATCATGGTGGCATGGTCGGCGGCAACGATGTGCGACAGAGCCAGACGGTGAATCTCCATCATGGAACGACGGATATCTTCCAGCTGTGCTTCGCTGACCATATGCCGGTCAACGATAATTCCCGCATTGGCATTGACATTGTGAATACCGAATACTGCCAGAATATTTGAGAGCAGCGTGATCAGCCCTAACAGGACAATGGGCAGAATCAGGCGCTGCTGCAGTGTCAGTCTGCTTTTCATAGGATCTCCTCCTGATCTTGTTTTTCTTTCATCAGAAATTATGATTTCTGATCATTGCCGGACGGGCGACGATTCCTTCTGCCATGAATCATCGCGCGGTTACGTCTTCTGCCAGCCGGTCCAGCTGTTCCTGGAGCGATGCGCCGGAGGGATTTCCCCCGGCCATGTTCAAAGCAAAGGCAGAGACGGGATCCCAGAATTTTCCTCCGATCCGCTGAAGCTGCGAAAATTCGGACTGCGCCAGAAGCGCACTTATGGCAGGGGACGCCTGAACAGCGGGAGAGTCTGCAGCGCGGATATTGGATGGCCCCTGGCCCCGCTGCTCAAAACGAAGCGTCTGGTTTTTCTCGTTACTGATCCATTCCGCAAGCCTGACGGCTCATTCTTTCTGCCGGGAATAGGCGTTGACTCCGATCAGCTTGCAGCCGGAGAAGGAAGCCATCTGCACCTGCTGGTCTTTGCAGGTATAGGAGGGAAGTCTGGCGGCTCCGGTATTTTCACCCCAGACTTCTTCGATTGCAACACTGTTCCACACACCGCTGACGCCGGCAATAACGGATCCGTCCTGTACACCGGCCAGAAAATCCGTATCGGTGCGGCTGGCAAAACCGGGACTGGCGGCGATCTCCAGCATGGCCTGTGCGACATCAACACCATGAATCGGACCTTCGGTGCTGTTCCAGGTGCAGTAATTGGTCAGACCGTCTTCGTTCAGACCCACCTCCAGTCCGGTATTGCCGAAAAAGGAATACACATACCAGGCAGAGGACCAGTCCATCGTTACCAGACGCTCCTGTTCGGCGGCAATCTCAACCATCCGGTTCAGGCTCTGGATATCTTCTTCCGAAAAATAAGCTTTATTGTAATAGAGAAAATATCCATTATCTGCGGTCAGCGGATAAGCATAGAGCGTATGGTCAGCGGAGGCTGCTTCTACAGAAGCGGGAAGATTCGCCGCGCGGACCGCATCCGGGTCATCCAGAGGGTCCAGAGCACCGGCTGCTGCAAGGGCGGCCAGCTGATCGTCCGCAAAGGTAAATACGTCCGCACCGTTCTCCAGATCCGCAAGCAGGGCGTCCTTGCAGCCGGATTCACTTTGCGGCTGTAAGGTGATCTGAAATGTGGCCTGACCGGCGTAATTGGACTGGAAGGAGGAAAAAATCTCCTGAAGAAGCGCTTCGTCTTCCTCTCCGCTCCATACAGTCAGAGAAATGACAGAGTCGGCTGCTTCGGCGTCGGCAGGCATGGCTTCCTGCTTTTTACATCCGCCGCACAGAGACAGAGCGCTGATGGCAAAAATGAGATAGAGACTGTTCTTTTTCATGTCGGAAAATTTAAGAATCCTTTCATATATTGTTGCGTTTTTTTCCGGATCTATTATACTAAAAAGAAGATCATATTTCAAGATTTTGGAAGTACAGGAGGTTGTCATGTTCCGGAAAATTCAGAATCATTTTAGAAAACATCTGAATCTGTATGTAGCCGCAGGGCCGCTTCTGGCGGGAATCACAACCATGTTTTCTTTTGCTCTGCTCTCAGTAAATGGAATGGAGGGTCCTGCGGCTCTGTCTACGGTGGTTCTGGTTGGTACGGTGTTTGGCTGGTTTCTGTTTTATCCGGCGGCGCTTACCCTCTGGAATGTCTGGCAGCTCTTTTGCAGACGTTATCAGGAAGAGGCGCTTGCGACGGCAAGGATCACCGATGCGGCTACGATTCTCTGGGGCGCAGTCTGCGTCGTCTGCTATCTGGCGGTTTCCGACGTCCGTATGGCGGACTGGACAGAGACGCTGGTCAACAGTCAGGTTCATACTCCTATTGCCACGTGGACGGTTCCGACGATCTGCACCATTGGAACAGCGGCATTTCTGGGCTATCTGATTCTGCGTTTTGTTCCGATTAAAAAACTGCCGCCCTTATGCTGCGTATTTGCCATGGCGGCCATGTACCTGGGGATCGGACTTTGCGTCCTGTTCACCATACAGCTTCTGGGCGGTGAATTTCTGCTGGCAGTCTATCCCTTTAATCTGCTTCTGGTATTTGCAAAAACAGTGCGGCAGGTATGCATGCAGCACGAACAGGGGCGCCGCATCACCGGGCTTGCATTTCTGCTTATGTGGCCTCTTCTGGGGTTATTGACCATGATCCTGATTCTGTTCGGACAGAAGCCGGACAGCCTGATCCAGGCATGGACGCAGACCAGCGACTGGACGCTGTCGCTTCAGAAAGCGCCGCCCAACGTACAGTACGATGAACATTATCTGTGTACGGTGGCGGCAGGCGGACACCGGAAGGTGGTAAAACCGCTTCGGATGGGAGAACGGCACGGACACCGGATTGTGGTCAACCGGCAGCTTCTGGTAGCCAATGCATTTGAGGATCTTCTGGCGGAACGGCTGCCGAACGTGCACCGAAGGCTTCGGGGTTTTTATGACCGCTGTGGCTATCCCGTTGCCAGACATATAAGAAGCCGCTGGACGGCGGATCTGGTTTATCTTCTGATGAAGCCGCTGGAATATTTCTTCGTGATCGTTCTGTATCTCTTTGATCCGGCTCCCGAGGACCGGATCGCAGTGCAGTATCTGGGCAAATATCCTCCGGCTGCAAAGCGGACGGTCTGAAAGCCGGCAGCCGGGACCAACGGACATCCGATGACGGCAAAAAATTCAAAAGGGAGAGAGAGAACATGCTGGATACCATGCGATATGAATCCCCAATAGGGGAGCTTGTACTTGCACAGAAGAACGAAGCGCTTGTTGGACTCTGGATTGCGGGACAAAAATATTTTCCGGATCTCCGGCAGAAGGAGATAGAGGAACATGCGGATTCCCGGATCCTGAATCAGACAAAGGGGTGGCTGGACCGCTACTTCAGGGGAGAAAAACCGCTCATCCGCGAACTGAAGCTCGCTCCTGAGGGGAGTGAGTTTCAAAGAGCCGTCTGGAAACTTCTCTGCGAGATTCCCTGCGGGGAGGTTACTACTTATGGCGCGCTGTCGCGGAGGATTGCAGCGGACCGGGGGCTTGAACGGATGTCGGCGCAGGCCGTGGGCGGTGCGGTAAGTCATAATCCGATCTCCATCATCATTCCCTGCCACCGGGTGGTCGGCGCAGACGGCAGTCTGACCGGATATGCCGGGGGACTGGACAGAAAAGTCAGGCTGCTTGAGATGGAAGGTGTGGATATGAAAAATCTGTTCGTTCCGGCAACTGGTGCCGGAGCAGTCAGAAACCGGACGTGAACCGGACCTCCCTCCTGCTATGTATGATAGCGAGAAAGTGAATAAATACTGAAAAAAATAAAGGCATATTGAAAAATTCCATGAAAAAGAGGTGACAGAACCTGGAAAAACAGATGACGCCTGCTATCGGAGGATTCTTCTGCACCAGGCTGTATCTTGGCATGAAATCGTATGAGGAAGAAGAACTCCGGATGATTTTTCGTCATGAACTGTATCATTATAAAAACCGGTATGAGTATGCAAAGTCTTCCGCAGATGTGGACGTGGATCCGTCAGCTTATTTTCAGGATTGTAAAAAATATCTTGAAATCATGGAGCAGTTAAGTACATAAAGATTATCTGCATATTTAAAAGAACCGAAGATATTGAAAAGGATGTGAATTAAGGTGAAAAAATATACAGCATTTGCAGCGGAAAAGGATATTTATGATTTCCGGGAGAGATGACAGAAAAACAGGGAAAGAGGTTTGTGTCTCTTCCCCTGTTTTGTTCAGATTGCATCTTTGGAGAACAGCTCTCCGATCTTGGCAAAAAATCCTTTTTCTTTCTGCTGTATCTTTTTATCCAGCACCCGTATGTCATATTCGTGAATCCGGAGGCGGCGCGTTGTATCCTCCATCTGCTGTTTCAATCCGGTCAGGCAGTATTCTGTCAATTCTTCCAGATAATCCCTGTCTACACAGAGAGGGTACAGGCGGTTCTGCTGCTTTCTCTTTTTCAGTCTGGAGCTGATATCCTCCATCTCTTTTCTGCTTAAGCGCGCCGTATATTTATCCGTCTTGAAAATCTCATATTCCAGCCGGTTGATATAGCAGACCGGCACTTCCCGGAAGTGATCCTTGACATTGGAGCGATTGTTGGCCCAGAGGATAATGGGGTATACTTTCAGTTTCTTTTTCATTTGCGGCTGTTTTTTGTAAATGTCTTCCAGATAACGGCTTAG
>ERZ778514.2927-NODE-2927-length-10066-cov-5.042553_pt1 | contig 10066 bp, 12 predicted proteins | sample MGYA00510344_ERZ778514 | MGnify/ENA primary metagenome ERZ778514 (study PRJEB29527, sample SAMN07138968) | mouse gut metagenome | material: feces | host: mouse | place: China:Nanjing | collected 2016-01-25 ... | reverse complement strand
GATATAATTAATACCAATTTTTTTAGATATAAAAATATTGGTTTTGACACTTGTTCTATTTCTTTAAGAAAACAGGCAAAAACAGGGAATGAACCACTCTCAGAGGGGAATGATATAAGTGATGTAGATTGTTTTCAGGAATTATATAAGAAATTTCCTAATGCTTCTTTTGCCGTAAGTGATTTTTCTCTTGAATGTACAGACCGGGATTGGCTGCCAGAAAGATTTTTAGATAATTCCAAATTACAAAATTTTAGTAATCCAGGAACAGTTAGTATTATTTTTGACAAAAAAATTTTTGAAAAAGCGGCAAATGACCCTGAATTTATGGAGGATTTGACAAAATTTACAGAAGATTTAAATAACCAGTGGGCTCATATAAAAGAAGGTTGTTTAACCGATGGAATGAAATATATACATGCAAATGTGTTCCTGTACGCAGATGGAACGATTGGTTATACTACTACAGTATATACAGACCCACACTGGCTGTCTGGTTTATACTTTGATAATAAAAATAATCTGTCTGGATTACAGGATGACAATATTGCAAAGCACATTCTTGAGGAATATGAAAAACAGAAACTGGAAGGACTTTTTGATATGATGGATAAAATCCATGAAAATTCTAAAAAGCTAAATGAGCAAATAAAGCATGACAAACGTAATGAGGAATTAAAGATGGAAGAATATGAAAAGACTTTTATATTTGGTGTTTAAAAAGTCTATGATATTATTTTAAAGTGCTTTTTTGTTGTTTTAGAAAAAGCTTCTTCATAATTTTTGAAAATAATAGTTTTTATGGACGTTGTGTTAGTATGTTGCATATTTTATGCATAGATTTAGGGAGGAAGATTTAAATGTTAAGAGAAGAAAGGGTAACTACGAACCAGAGGAATAGTATTGTGTCACAAATTATGAAGAAGGAAGTTAAATGTTATGAAACAGACAGCAAAAAGATTTCAGAAAAATTTGGTAATTCTACCGACTGCCTGGAAATAAGTGCAGAAGGGAACAAACAGTATATGAATACCCAGATATATGGCAATACAGAGAGGATTCCATTTTACGATATTGAAGAAATGGGAAAAGAGGCATGGGAGGCGGCAACAGGAGTAAAGGTTCTGTATTATCTGGAAAGTAGCAATATAGCAGGGACAGAAGCCAATGTTTTTCAAAGGTATCAACATAAGCAGTATAAAGTTTTTGGCAATTTTTTAGAGGATAATAATGCATATGAACATACGAATCCGGGATTAAGTGGAAAGTATGGTTCAATGCTTAAAGATATCACCAAGGCAATGGATGAATATGGTGATGGCGGATATAATGGAATATCAAGAAAGTCAATGCTGTTGTCTCAGAATATGATTGCACAGTTAGAGTTTTTTAATACAAATTATGTGCCAGATTATTTGCAGAGTGATTTTCAGAAGTTGATTGAGGAATGTGATTATTTTAACCAGAGCAGCAGGGAGAAGATGTTTGTTGACCGTATGCCTGGTGATATTGTGCTAAAAGGATTAGGGGACGGCTTGGTTAATAAAGAAAAAAGTGTGGTAGTTAGAAACTATTTGGAATACAGCAGGCAGGAAAAGGATGAAATCCGTGGGTTATTTTCAGATTTAAAGGGAAAAAGGAATCTTTCAGATATTTATGTTACGTTACAAAATATAGAAAAGTGGTATTGTAGATATGACGCCAACGCAGATGCAAAAAATATATTTTCTATTATGAAAACATCATGGAAAAAACTTATTTAATCAATACATTATTTTTTAAGGGAGGAATTCTTATGCAAAATGTAATGAAGAAAATACTATGTACTGGTCTAGCTTTGTTATTAGTATGTCCAAATAATATAGCACAAGCTAGTTCAGTCAGCATAGAAGAAAACCAGACTGTATCACTTCCAAATGAGGTTATGCAGCCAGATGCAGCTTTTTTTGAAAAAAAAGATATACATAATCTAGATGCAGGTAATATATGTGAAGACAAAAAAATACAGGAAAAAATTAATTTGATGAACAATAAAAGCATTAGCATAAGTGCTTCTGGATTATATGCAGCTACTGATACAGAATCAAATCTTCCAGAGGCAATGGATATTGATTTTTATTCTGACATTTCTGGAAATTTATCTACAGGAAAAGAGGAACAATGGTACAAATTTTCAACAACTAAGACCAGTACCATTATTACTATTGATTTGTTAATGGCATCAGATGTGGATTTTGATTTATATGTTTTTCAAGTTAGTGATGACGGTTCTGGACTTGAAATGATTGGTTATTCTACAAATGATGAATTAGGTGCATACGAATGGGTGAAGGGTCCGTTAGATGCCAGACAATATTATATATGTGTAAATTCTGTTGTAGGATATGGTAATTTTTCTATGATGGTATATGGTGGAACAAATGATGCAAAAGAAATAAATGACACATTTGATACAGCAAGTTCATATTCAAATAATTCTACAATGTATGCGACAATTGACAGCCCATATGACATAGATGTATATAAGGCTTCATTTTCTAAGGCACAGTTATTTAAAACATCCTTTACGGCACCAGCAGGATATGCATATGAAATGGTAATATATGATGGAAATTCAACTTTTACATTAGATAATAATGAGTTATATAATCTTCCTGCTGGAACATACTACTTTATTGTTAGTACTATGAACGCAAACCAGTATAGTAATACTGCCAAATATTATTTAAATATTTCAGCTTGCCCAAAATCTAATGACAGTAATATTGCAGGGTATTGGATATCAGGAAACTGGAAGTCCCTTTTTGAGTTTACGCTAGATAGAAACAGTTATTATGTTAATGGAAATCCGATAGATTTTACATATAACAGAACTATTGCCAATGTTTCTGTTGATTTAAGTCTGGGTTCAAATGGTGTAGTAGCATTATTTCATGAGGAAGCATTGGCAATGAAAGGGGAACTGCCAGATTTTATTAACTATCGTGGTTCATATACGATTGGAGGCTCTTGCACAAATGCACTTATGTTGAGCCTTGGCAATTGTCATTATAGGGTAAATAGCCGCAATAGTAATATTAATTCACTGATAAGTAATCATGCCGCAGTTGTAATTAATAGCAATACTGGAAAGATTGTTGATATTGTAGAACCAAATCCCATATATGAAGCCAATCTTGCAACATGGTATAGGATATATGGAACAACATCAAGTTATGATCCGGATCCAGAGCCAGAGATGTAATAAATATCTTTGATTAAATAAGTTTTTGTTCTAAAAAAATGACATTTTATAAACAGGTTGCTTGTTTATAGTAAGATAGAAGGAGAAGTCAGTGTGAAAAATATATCTAAGGGAGCAAAAAAGCTACCTAAGGTATATTAAATTTCATACAAGAAAAATGTAAAACAAGTATTTTTTAAAAGCAGGTTTATCCTGCTATGCTATTTGAACCGCCAAAGGCGGTATGGAGGATTATTATGATTAAGAAGAGTATTAAAAGGATATTAAGTAGTTTTTTAGCAATAACATTAGTGCTGACATTAGTGATATCATTACCGGCAACTGCATCTGCACAGTCAGGAAGTCTTAAGGTGCCTGCAAGTGGTAAAAAAATGAGCATAGCACTTAAAGTGGGAAGAACAGGCGATTCAAGCACGGTAACATTCAGAGTTTCAGGATTGCCAACAAATGCAATTATCACAAAATTGCAGGTAAATCCGGGTTCTTTAAGTAGTTATAGTGGGGCTATGCGTACAAATTATTTAACAATTACAAGTAGTAGTGGCAGAAGTGAGCAGATAACATGGTTAGGAGCAGCTGGAAAGACTTTAACCACAAGTAAATTTCTTGCCTCAAAAGCAAATGGTACATATACAATTTCATTTAATTGTACTTGTTCAGGAGGGGCATTTGTTAATGGAGTGCTTACAGATATAGGAACTAAGACATATAGCAATCCCTATATCGAATTATGGTGGGATGATACTTTATAAATAGGTTTGAAGTATCTTTTTGTGTGATATATAGGTTATTGAATGATTAGCCAATGCAGTAACCTATGAAGAAAGGAAATAGTTGTAATGCATATTAGCAATAATATAACACAGAACAGGGTATTTTCAGGGACATGCAAAATTGCTGGGGTTCACTTGCCAAATTTTAATGATGCTTTTGTTTATACAAAACAGAAATCAGGTATTGATGATTCAAAATATAGGAAAGCAATTATTGAGCAGGCAATAAAGGATCAGGCTGAAGGAAAATTTCAAACGGATTCTAATGGCTTTAATCTATTGGCTAAAAGGTATGTTCAGGAAGTATCTCCGGACCGTAAAAAAATTATTACCGAAGGCTTACAGAAAATTCATAAAAATGATGCAGTAATTGAAAAACGGTTAGATGTAATAGCACTGTTATTTGAGGGAAAAGTTAAGTTTCAGAAAAATTTGGATGAAATAACATATGCAGAATTTTATGACAGTAACGGAGAAATGGTGGCAAAATATTCCAATGGGGGTTGGACTATGTTGCATACAAATGCAGAAACCGCACGGCAGATTCAAATGTGTTCTATATATAATGAAGCATGGAGGGAGGCAAATAATGCTGAGTTAGGAAGTAAGAATGTATTAATCAGTTGTGCAGATGATGTTGAAGTTTCAGAAAATCCGTTTAATATGTTAGCTTAGGTAAATCGAAGTAGTATATTATATACTGTATTGATTTTTGTAATATAATAACCTGCAATTGTTTTTATATAAGAGCAATAGCTATGTTTGCCATATTTTAAAATGTAACAATTTATTTAGTATTTAATGTAAAGGAGAGATTAATATGAGAAAATCCAAAAATATATCATTGTTGTTGGCTCGTTAGGAGCAACTGGAACTGTATCAACAGTTAATGCTGCAGATTATATTGATGAATTAGAATCTGCTGATTCATCAATTACAAACAACAATTCAGCAGATGATGCTAAACGTATTTCTACTACGGGTTTGTTGAAAAAGACATCAAGTTATGTACTTGGAAGCTTTTATGGCGAAGATGATATTGCAGACTGGTACAAGTTTTCAGTTAGCAAAACAGTTGGAAGTGAGGGAAGATTTGCCATTAAAATGAGCAATATACCTGTTGGGGATAATTATGATTTGTATTTGTTTAATCAGGATATGGAACGCATAGATAGGTCAATCAGGGTTTCTAATAACAATGAGATTGTAAGAACAGGTAAAGTGGATAGCTATCAGACTTATTATCTTTGTGTTATTCCAACAAATGTGAATGATTATGATGTTAGTTCTTACCGTTTAATTTTTGATGAGTATATTGCTGCTGGCACTAAAACAATTGGGTGTTCACCGGTACAGTTAACTTGTTCCAATAACACATGGTCTTCTGATGCATCTGGTACTGGAATAACTATTCCAAGTAATGCTGAAATAACAAGTTTAAGTGTTGCCGCTCAAGAGGGTTCAGTAAAAAATGGAACGAACCGTCAGATAAGAGTAAAAATAGACAACGGGCAGTATTATACAGGTTCTTGGTATAATGGTATTGCGGAGATTTCGGGAATAACAGGTCAAAAGGCTAGCGGAAAATATTATGTCAGCTTTACGGCAACAGAATTACCTGTTTTAGTTAGTAATAAATTAACATATATTGGCATAATTAACATGAAGTCCTTTAAGGTGACAGTAAATTATGAATATGATAAACTGGCTTCATATTAAGGAGAGAGGATATGAATACTGTGGGTATAGGTAATTCCTATAACAAAACATTGTATGATGTAGGGGAAAGTATTAAAAGTGATAAATCTGTTCCTGTTAAAATGGGAGCAGTTTCACAGGATATGTATGTTCATTCCAAAGAAGAATCCTCTTATGTTACATATACACCTAATGGCAGGGTTAATGGAGAGGATGTTTTTAAAAATGAAAGTAAACAATTAAATATTCTTCCAGAACGGTATAAGGAAAGCAGTTTGAGTGGAAAAGTATATTATCAGGGTAAACTTATTACATATTATGAGTTAATTCAAATAGCAGTAGAAACAGGGGCTATTTCTTTGGATGAGTCAGAAACTGTTGGGTGGAATATGTTAAATGCAGAAAACTCCCTGATTGATTCAAAAGCTACACCGTTATATGACTGGAGCACAACATTGTATTCTGAGGATGGGATGTATGTATACCGTGTGGAAAATGGGAATATTACAGGTGCAAGAAGTACAATGTTTTCAGATGGTACAACATTGCAGGATTTTGCAAATGAGATTGCAAGTGGGACACCTCTTTCAGAATTAGACCGTTATAAGTTGCATGATTTAATGTTGTATGACATGGAGTTATACGATACTGCTGTCAATATTGGGACGGCAAAAAGGGAATATGATACGTTTATAGATATGTATCATAATGGACAGTTAACAGAAAAACATTTTAAGCATGATTGTTACCCATTATTGTTACTTCTGTTTGGGAAGGATGCTGATACAAATAACAGGAACCAGTTTTTGCAGTTATCTAGCTTTTTTGGGCAGGATAGAGAGGAGTTCTTGAAAAATGCCTTTGCAAACTATAATCCATCCAACCAGTTTCTAGCAGACAAGTTACTTATAGAGAAAGAATACCGCTCATATTCGGGAATTTATTGATGTAAGTTAAAGGGGGAACAGTGTAATTTACAATTAACAATTATTGTTTTTAAGTTGGACTTGGAAAGTGGTGACAAAATTCCAAAAGAGGATTGTTATATTGTAAGAGAAAACATATCATTTCTCTATTAGAAAAAACAACAGTCTGTGGGACTAATATATCCATTCAGACTGTTGTTTTTTATTTCTCAGTTGGGACATATTCTAGTAAATCAGCAATAGAACAGTCCATTGTATGGCATATTCTGGCAAGGACATCTGTGTCTAGCCGTGTGATTGTGTTATTCATGTAGCCATTTAATTGTGAGCGTTGGATTTCCGCTTTTTGGCAGAATTTGTTTTTGCTTAGCTCTGATTTTTCCAGTAAATCATTCAAATGTATTTTTATACTTCCTTTATCATTCATAATGATGCCTCCTGTTTTATTTGGAGTCTGGAAAGTGTATGACGTATATATTATATATCAGAAAAATTTATTTAGTCATTTAATATTCCAAATTTATTTTCAAATGCTCTTAATTATTTTTATCATTATTGTCTATATCTGGTTTTTTTTTTGGTTTATATTCCAAAAGGTCAGAAATGGAACAATTCAAAGTATGGCAGATTCTGATTAACACATCTGTATCAAACCGTGTGATAGTGTTGTCAATATATCCTTTAAGCTGTAAGTACTGCATTTCTGCTTTTTGGCAGAACTTATTTTTACTCATCCCTGATGTTTTTAGTAAACTGGAAAGATGTATTCTTAACATTCCATTATTTTTCAAATCTATTCCCCCTGTGTCGAATATTGTCGAATAATGTTAAATAAAAATTATTGACTTTTATAGTATACATTAGTTAGAGTATATTTAGTAGTTATAACAAGTTATAGATAATAAAATATAGATAATAAGTTATACGTAATTAAGGAGGGGAATATGGACAGAAAAAGAGCAAAAAGAATAATTAAGGTAATGGAAAAAGGGAGGGAAAGGATGAAAATTTGATAAAGGATGAAATGACAAAAGCAATTATTATGGGGTGTATGGATACTGAAAAGCAAAAAATTTGGACAGAATTATTTGGGGAAGGGAGTATACCCGGTTTTGAAGAATTTATTATCCAGGTAAGCAGCCAGGTTAAGCGGAATACAATACAGGGTTAAGAGCTTTTAGGGTTTCGGTTTGTATTCCAATAAATCAGATATGGAACAGTTCAGCGTATCGCACATTCTGGCGAGTACATCTGTATCAAGTCTGGTTATTGTGTTGGCCAGGTATCCGTTTAATTGTGAGCGTTGTATTTCTGCACGTTGGCAAAACTTGTTTTTACTTAAGCCAGCATCCTTCAGCAGTTCGTCCAGATGAATTACAATAATGCCTCTGTCTGACATAGTATACCTCCTTATATCATTTAAGACTATTATAGTATTTGTCTAATCAAAAAATCAGTTCTATTTTATTATAGGTAAGAAGTTATACAAAACTACAAAAAATGTCTAAAGCAGTAGACTAGGAGGGATTAATATGTTAAGTGTAAATGATATGGAGATGTTAATTTGTATTTATGACGCCTATGGAATGCTGAATACAACATTGATGGGGACAGAATTACTTGTTACTCCAAATGAGGGTGTTTTAGGGGCATTTAGCCGCATTCATTCTGTAATTGAAAATAATGTTGCAGAAGGGTTAAAGAAAAATCATTTTGAAGCTGTGTGGAAAATAGTGGAGGATAAGACATTAACGCCGAAACAGCAGGCAGAAATGTTATTAGGAGAAAGAACTGTTTTGGCTGATACTTATTGAATTTGGAATAAGGATAAAACATAGTTTAGAATTTATTCCCACAAATATAAAGTGAAGGTGCAAGGTGTCCAGTGGGTAAGCGGTGTCGTTTTGGAAAAACTGGCAAAGTAGAATAATTTCAATTTGGACTATTTTAGTCAATAGAAGGAGAGAGGGGTATGAGTATTATATCAGAAGAATTTTTTGCTGCCCGTACCGGGGAGGTTCTGGAGGCAAGGTTGCGTGAAAGTGATAAATACCAGAAGAATATGGAAGATTTGCACAAGGCATTAAGAGTATTTTCAAAAGCTGCAGGTCTGTCAAAAAAAAACTGGAAACTGTATGATGCACTGGACGATGCGTGGACAGAGTATAATATTATGTATGGAGAAGAATCTTACCGTTTGGGGTTGGAGGATGGTATGCAGATAGCATCAGAAAGGGAGATAAGGAAGAAAGGTTCTATCTTGTCTTTTAAAGATATGACACATCTGGTTTATCTGTATGATACTGTTAAAAAAATCAATATGTTTTTGCTTGGGGAGTGGGATAATTACGATAGGAAAAGTGGTATACTTAAAGAATTAGACCGGGTGTATAAAGTAATTGAAGATGGCGTGTGTGCTGAAATCAGGCTGCGGGGTGAGGATGAACTGTTTGAATGCCTGACGGACATTCTGGATAATTGGAAAGCTGTTCCAGAGGAACGTGCAAAGGTGTTGACAGGGTTAGAAAAAATCTGCTAGAAACCATTTCATACTATAAGATAAAAATTTAGGAGTATTAAGGATTTTCATGAGCATTACCTTAGATGGTGGGGAGGATATGGTATTATTAATTGCATAACATGGATATTGTGCTGGAATGGCTTGCAGGGCATGGGCATCCGTTAGTGTGGGGATGGATGAATTACTTTTGAAAGTTCAATCCATCAACTATGAAAGGTACATTTTATATTTTTTTATTGGATTTTGTATATAAGAATAATATAGGGAGCATACACGCACCATATCATTATAAGCCATTGCAATATAAAATACAAGCAAGAGGCAGAAAATGATAAAATATGACAGGTTATGGATTACCATGAAAGATAAGGGGATAAGCCAGTATAAGCTTATTAAGTATTATGGTGTGGATAAAGCACAGCTTCACAGGCTGCGTAAAAATATGGTTGTAAAAACTATTATACTGGACCGTTTATGTGGGATACTTGACTGCCATATTGAAGATATTATGGAATATGTTCCTGGTGAAGAACCAGGTGAAGGGAAAATTTTAAACAGGTCTTAATAAAAATTATGAATAAATTAAAGGCAGGAATAAGTTTCATAACTTTCCTGCCTTCTGCATTGTATGTGTTTATATAATTTTGGTTATTTTACATTGTGCAGTTTAGTGGTGTTTATAGTAATATATAAATGCAAAAAACAAATTAACTGTTGGAAAATGATACAAGAAATGTTATTATGGTATGAAAAAAAGCATTGGTACATTGTTTTTTATATGCAAATTTGTATAATGGCAAAGAGAAGCTGCTTTGTCAGACATACCTTGCTTTGTATATAAATATTTCAGAATGGAGGGTTATTATGTTGAAGATTGCAGTCTGTGATGACGGTTGGACGGATA
>ERZ778514.2920-NODE-2920-length-10071-cov-3.899361_pt1 | contig 10071 bp, 7 predicted proteins | sample MGYA00510344_ERZ778514 | MGnify/ENA primary metagenome ERZ778514 (study PRJEB29527, sample SAMN07138968) | mouse gut metagenome | material: feces | host: mouse | place: China:Nanjing | collected 2016-01-25 ... | reverse complement strand
ATATGACCCTGAATTTTCTTCCTATAGCGCACTTTCTGTCGGTATGGATACCAACAGGTTCCCGCGTAACAGGGAATATGGACTCGGTCTCACCTTAAATTTCTAATGCAATATGAGAAATATCATTAAATTCACAATAGCATTCATGCTTGCAGTGGCTGCCGGCTCATGCTCTTTCATAAATCTGGAACCGGTAAGCGAGATTCCTGAAAGTCAGATGTGGAAGAACCAGCGCGATGTAAATGCCGGAATAGCTGAAATATATTCTTCTTTCCGTACTGCTCTTCGAAGCAACTGGTTTTCATGGGGCGAGATGCGTTCTGACAACTTCGTCCTGTACCAGGAACTTCCGTCAGAGTTCAGGAACCTTATCCTGAATCAGATGACAACGGATCTCGCCTGCACAAACTGGTCGAGTCTCTATAAGGTTATCAGCAATACAAACTTTGCTATCCGGAATATTCCTTATGCTGAAATTACTGATCAGGTCTTGAAGGATGACTATCTTGCCCAGGCATACGCCATGAGGGCGCTCTGCTATTTCTATGCAGTCCGTGTTTGGGGAGATGTTCCTGTGTATCTGAAGCCGGTTGACAATATCGCCGATGCCGAGATCAAAGGTCGTACTCCAATGAAAGAAGTGCTTCACGATGTCATAATACCTGATCTTGAGAAGGCGGAGGAGCTTATAAATCCATCGAATGTCGAGCGGAAGAGAATAAGCCGTGCAGCTGTGTACTGTATCCTTGCAGATGCCTATATGTGGTTAGGGGAATTCGAGGCTGCTGAGGCTGCAATAGACAGATTTATGTCAGCCTACGGCAGTCCTGTCGCTCCTAAGGGAAATTCCAAATATAAATTCGAGAATGATATTGTCAATCTCAAGAATTCATTTGTCAATCATCTCAATAATAGGGCGGGAGACAATAATCCGACAGTAGATGAATATGGAGAGCCAAACGAATTCATATTCGTGATACATCAGAACATAAGCGAGGCCGGACTGAACAACTATAGCCTTATATGGAATGTTCTCGGTTGCGGAATGGGACAGGGCTCAACTGTGGTACTATCACCAAAACTTCAGAATGCTTATGAAGCTTCCGTCAGCAAGGTCCCGGTTGACAAGCGATTCGAGAATTATCTATGCGGTTCGAAGAGCAGTATGGAGACATATCAGGTGCATAAATATATGGCAAACGGTTCTTCTGTGAATTATCAGGATGTGATTGACTGTCAGACGGCATACCCGATCTACAGATATACTGATGTCGTTCTGATGCAGGCTGAGGTCAAGGCCAATCTTGACAAATGGCAGGAGGCTCTCGATTTTATCCAGATTGTGCTCAATCGTGCGGGTACGGCTTCTCGGATAGCCAAGGTGAGCGACTTTGCTTCACGTGATGAACTTATTGACTACATACTTGACCAGAAACAGTTTGAACAGGTCGGTGAAGGCAAAAGGTGGTTTGACCTGGTAAGGAACCATAGAGTAGTAGAAGTCATGAGTCAGATAAACGGCATAGACAATGAGAATCAGGCACTCTTCCCGATTCATCAGTCAATACTTAATCTATGCAATGGAGCATATCAGCAGAATGCCGGTTATTAATAATTTAAACTGAATTGAAATGAAAGCGAATATCATATCAGCAATTTTGGGAGCGGCAGTCCTCTCATCATGTGCGGGATTCGGTCTTCAGAAAGACTATAAATATGAATCCCGGCCGCTTGACCCCTATATGGATATGACTGCATGGGAGTATATGCAGTCAAGGGAAGACCTCTCTGAGATGGTCGAGGCAGTGGAATATACAGGAATGGAAGATTATTATTCCCAGACGGACAGCTGTCTTACATATCTGTTCCTGAACAATGTGGCGATGGCGAATTTCCGCAATGCCCATGCTCAGGTTGACAAGATTTCATATTGTGATGCAGATGAAGTCAAGAGACTTCTCCTGTACCATATTGTTGCCGGGGAATATCACTCCTTGGACAAGAAACTTCCAGTGCAGCCGATTTATGTGAAGACTCTTCTGGATGGAGAGTGGGGGCTGATGACACTTAAAGTGAATAAAAGTTCATCCAATTCCATCGGATCACCTATTGCAAATGGCAATATCGTGGCAAATGAAACATCCAGCAACTTCAGGGCAAAGAGGATAAGTTCTGTGACATCCAATGTGATGCCGGTGAATGGTGTAATCCATATCTTTAACGATTATTCAATGTTCCGCAAGACGGATACGGATGTTACACCTTATTGATTTTACAAGATATGAAAAAGATATTGGAAATAACAGCTGCTGCCTGTATGATGGCTGCCGTGCTTTTTGCTGCTTCATGCAGCGTGATGGAGCCTGATTACTCAAATACAGGAGCTCCAAGGATCAGCCTGATGTTTGATGAACTTAATCCTGACCTTAACCGGGTGGACAACACACCGGTCGTCTGTGTCATTTTTTCTGAGGCCGGACTGCGGAATGTGAAAGTTTTTACGTATGAAGGTGATAAAAAGACCCTTCTCTCTGAGATTGCGGAGTTCAATGACGAGCACCAGTATTCTGTAAAAGAAACTCCTTCATGGAATGAAAGGATGACAATGGTGAGCATAGTTGCCGAGGACAAGGCAGGACGTACTGCAGAGGCTGCGATCAATGTTTCCGTAATCCCGGTGCTTCCTGCTCCTGTAATTACTTTTCCGGTCGATAAAATCGAGATAGATGAGCGGAGGGAGGATCCCAGCACTGTCAGTACTGTCTTCAATGTGACTTCCTCCTGTACAATCTCTGACCTGAAGGCGGCTATGTTTACGGCAGACGGGATCGTAGATGTAGTCCTGGACCCGAATTTCACTCCGGGCAGCGAATCTTATAGGTTTGAGAAGGAAATAGACTATTTTGAGGGATATGTCGGCCTTCAAGTGACTGCTACTGATGCGAACGGAAAGATGAAGATTGAGACCCTCCCGGTAAACTATATTCCTGCGCCTGCTCCGGTGATTACGCCTTTGGGAGATACAGATATGACTACTGTCGTGGTGAGCAGTTCTGACTCCAGGATATTTAACTTCAATGTTGAGGCTGAAACCGGCATTTCATACATTGAGGTCCTAAAAATCAAGAAAGATATTCAGGGCAATGATATTACAGAGCGCATCGGCATCAGCTACTATGACCCTTCAAATGATTTCTCGACAAATTACAGCTGGCAGGCGGAGTCATTCGACAATTCCAGCCATGCTTTACGTTTTGTTGTCTATGACAGGCTGAATCACTTTTCCGTATTCAATGTAAATACACTCGTGGATATGCGTCTGGGTCAGAATATAGTCATCGCTTCGCAGCGAAATACCAAGGAACCGTTTGTTCTTGATGGATATGCGGGAGAGGCATATTGCTTCTTCTCTGTCAGGGATTTCAAGACATACAGCATCTTCGATTTCTGGAAAACTGAGAACAGGAGAAATATAGATTTCTTCTATTTCGCATGGAACAACGGTGGGTCGGCAGATAACGGAACACGTATAATGAAGGCTAATGAGGACCGTGCGGGCCAGGACCCGAGCTGGTTCCAATATGTGGATCCGGAAGGAGAAAACAGCATTCCTCTTCTCTCTGCGGCAACTTCTGGGTGGAACGGCAGAAATGCAACATATATAAAGAGATTGACTGATGCTTATTCCTTTGACTTTGATGATGTTACCGTGGCCGACCTTACGAGCTCCCCCGTGCAGTCATATATCGTGCAGAACAAGACTAACCAGGACTGGATCAATTACAAGGCTGGAGATTGCTTTTTGTTCAGGACCGGACCTCTTTCTACCTGCCCGGACTGCACAGGTATAATTCGTATAGAAGAAGTTGTCGGCAGCCGCGACTCATTTACAGGTGTGAATGCACTGCCGAATGACAAGCCTGCCTATATCGTGATATCCATTAAAGCCCAAGTCGTCCAATAATGAAAACAGGAAGATTTTTATTATCTATATTAGCGTCAATGCTGGCGGTCTGCTCATATTCGCAGACTGCCAGGTATGACCTTGTCATCTATGGTGGCACATCTTCCGGTGCCATTGCTGCGTACACCGCAGCAAAAGCCGGTCTTAAAGTTGCTCTTATTGAGAGAACCGGACATATCGGAGGTATGACGACGAGCGGTATCGGAAATGTTGATATAGGCTGGCCGACGACTGTCGGTGGCTATACTGCTGATTTCCTGCGTGCTGTAGGGGAGCACTATGGCAATCCTGGCAGGATGCAGATTGCACTTGAGTGTAAGGTGGCTGAAGATTTGTATGATGCCTGGCTCGCGTCTGCAGGGGTTGATATCGTGTTGAATACCCGCCTTTGCGAGAAGGATGCTGTCAAAAAGGACAGGGACCGGATAGTCTCTGTTGCAATGGAAGACGGTACGGTCTATTCCGCGCCGGTATTCATCGATGCTTCATACGAAGGGGACCTGATGGCTCAGGCTGGCGTAAGCTATATTGCCGGGCGTGAGGCCAGGGAAGAATTCGGAGAGTCTTCCGCAGGAGTCGGAGAGTATAAAATTCTGAGGGCATATACGAAGGAGGAATTGGAGCAGGTCCGGAGAGTCAGTGAAAAATATCCTTTGGATATTGTGCTGGCAGAGAAAGATGCATCAGGTAATGCAGATGACAGAAGCCAGGCATATTGCTACAGGCTTACGGTCACAGACAATCCGGATAACCTTGTACCGTTCCGAAGGCCGGAAGACTATGATCCGGAACGTTATTTCAATGTTCTTTATCAAATCCGTCGCCGCGGTGCCGTGCGCCTTGGCCAGATTCTTACGCTGTACCCTCTGCCCGGGCAAAAGTACGATCTCAACCACATGGATCTGATAAATGCATCCTGGTCATACCCTGAGGCGGATTATAAGATGAGGGAGGACATTGATATGTACCATCGCCGCTATCAGGAGGGAATGCTGTATTTCCTTGGACATGATGAGAGAGTGCCTGAAGAACTGCGCAAGGATGTGCTCCGCTACGGTCTTGCAAAGGATGAGTACGAGGATAATGGCAACTGGCCTTACCAGCTCTATATCAGGGAGGGGCGCAGGATGAGGGGCGAATACGTCATGCGTCAGCAGGATGCCTGGGAGAACCCGTTCAAGGATGACGCTGTGGCAGTCGGCTCATATTTTCTTGATTGCCATATCGTGTCTTCAATAGTGAATAAGCACGGTCTGCATCTTGACGAAGGAGTGTTTGACTACACACCATACAGGCCATACGAAATACCATACAGGATTATCACTCCCAAAAGGCTTGAGTGTTCCAATCTTTTGGTGACTGTATGTGTTTCGGCTTCCCATGTGATCTATGCCTCATTGAGGATGGAGCCTGTCTATATGATGCTCGGGCAGGCCGCTGCCGTTGCCGCGGAGATTGCCGTTGCCGGAGGATGTGCAGTCCAGGATATAGATGTGTCCAGGCTGCAGGATGTGCTCTTCGCTCAGGGGCAGAAACTGCATTTTAGCCATCCTCGTAATATGTTTCTGACGGCAGAGCAATTTGATGGAATTATAATCGATGATTCGGAAATAGGCCTTGATGATGGGATGTGGGGGCATTCTACCAGTCAGGGACCATTTATGAAATATGACTATCGTTTCGCGTCTGCAAGTCCTCGTGGGGACAAGAGGGCTGAGTTCAGTCCTTCCATTGAAAGGAAAGGCAGGTATGAAGTCCAGATTATGTACTCGCCGTCCGGCAACCGTACAACGAATGCCGATGTTGCGGTTTATGACAGCAAAGGCTGCCGCCGCTTTTCAGTAGATATGACTGAGGCTCCTGAAATAGATGGTTTATGGCATAGCCTGGGGGTTTTTTCATTTGACTTGAAAGGTCCGCATAAGGTGGTTGTCACCAACAAGGGAGAGAAAGGCATCGTAGTAGTGGATGCTGTCAGGTTTATAAAAAAATAATCTGCTATGAAGAAATTGACTTCAATAATGGTTCTGCTCTTTGCCGTGCTGTCGTCTGCAGCTGAGCCGAAGAGCGAAAGCAAGCTTTTCCGTGTCCGTGCCGGAGGAAGGGCTGTTCCTGTATATGCCTTGAAAGTCTCTCCTGCAGACAGCCTTGCCAGGATGAAAGGTATGGATGACAAGAAAGGTTCAGCTTCAATATATGAAATGGCTGCATTCTGTACTTTTGACATCGGTTCTTCCGTAAAAGTCGAAGTACAGGCGTATGAAGATGTGCGCAGCGTTAAAATACTCCCGTCCTCCAGAGGTATTGAGGCAGAGGTGAACGGTCGCGGAATATCATTTGATGCCGCTCCCGGAGACCGGCTGACAGTCGAAATAAATGGCGACGAATATCATTCACTTCATGTCTTTGCCAATCCTGTTGAGGAAGAATGCTTCTGCCCCTCGGACGATAATGTAATATATTTCGGTCCGGGAGTCCATCATGTGTCCCGTCTGATAGTACACTCAGGCCAGACGCTGTACATTGCTGAAGGAGCGGTGCTTTATGGAGAAATGTTTCAGAATGAGCCGGACGGTCCGTATTCTCCTGTAATCTCACTTATCGGAGACAATATAAAGGTACGCGGGCGCGGAATCATCGACGGCTCTCTGTGCGAAACTCTTACAACCAATCTTATGTATGTGAACGGCAGCAATATCTCGGTAGAAGGAGTGATATTCAGGGATTCAAGTGTATGGACGCTTCCGGTAAAGAACAGTTCGGACGTGGATATCAACAATGTGAAACTGTTGGGATACCGGGCTAATTCTGACGGTGTCGACATCTGCAACAGCTCCAATGTTACGGTCAGGAACAGTTTCATCAGGACTCTTGATGACCTTATTGTCATCAAGACTACGCTGGACGGAGGCGGTTGCAGGCATATACGTGCATTCGGCAATGTGCTTTGGAATGAAGTCGCCCATGCTGTCAGTGTAGGAGCTGAGATTAACCATGACATAACTGACGTTGTTTTTGAAGACAATGATATCATCCATGACAAGGGACGCGAATGGAGTATGAGAGTATACCATTGTGACAATGCTCTCGTTTCAGAAGTGGTGTTCAGGAATATCCGCATTGAGGAGAGCAGGAACCTCATTTCCCTGTGGATAAACGAAGCGGTGTGGAGTCATAGTGATGAGCGCGGCCATATCAATGGGGTGACCTTTGAAAACATACAGGCCGAGAGGGTGGCCAATCCGGCTATCCAGTTTCTGGGCTATGACTGTGGTCATCTGGTTGAGAATGTTACATTGTCCGATGTCTTTGTCAATGGAACGAAAGTGACCGGTAGCTCTGTCATGACTAATGAATTTGTTAAAAATGTAACTGTAAAATAATTATGACAATGAAAAAGAGAATCATCTTGGCCGTTGTGGCCGTGACATCCGCGATGCCTGTGTTTGCGCAGGAGTTTGAAGAGACAATGGGCCGGCTTCCGGTTGCTATGTCTGCAACTGACCTCAATGAAGAAAACGGGTTTACCAACAGCGGAAAATATAATCTTTCTTTTGAGGGAGATGCGGAAGTCCAGTATACCGGGGCGACCATAAAGAATGCACAGTATACGGACCTGTTTGGCAATGAGGCTTCAAGAGGATGCAATGTGCGTATTTCGGACAGGCATGGATGTTATTTCCAGATCAATGGCATTAATACTATGGGAATGAAGAAGCCGGTGGTCGGCTTTGCCCTGCTCAAGGGTGTCCGCCGTTTCGACGGCACTGACCTTGTGGTCGAGTGGTCTGAGGACGGTATCAGGTGGACTGCACTTGATTTTGAGCCGATGCCGACAGATGAAGGTTCTGAACTTACCTTTATGTATCGCAAGACTTCAGTTCTGCCACTCAAGGAGAACCTTTCTGTCAGATTCCGTCAGGGAGGCCATAATTGCGTCTTCAGAATCGATGACGTGTGCGTCGGACCGAAAAAGATTAAGAAATGATGCGGCGGTATTTGCTTGTGGTCGCTGCTGTGGCGTCTCTGGGCCTTGTCTCCCATGCCAGGAAGCATTACTCCGTTGTTTCACCTGATTCCCGGACTGTGCTTGAAGTCAATGTGTCGGATCGCATCTCCTACAGGCTTCTTTATGGAGGAGAGGTGTTCATAGATGAGTCTTTGGCTGGTATTGAAACTGACCATGGAAGATTCGGAGAAAACTTCAATGTATGCAAGGTTATCAGACGCAGCATAGATGAAGTAATCCGGACTCCTGTCTACAAGAGGGCGGAGGAGAAGAATGTCTGCAATGAATTGGAACTGGTGGGAAAGGACGGATATAATCTTGTGCTTCGTGCCTACGATGAAGGTGCTGCATTCCGTTTTGTCCCGACATGCCGGGATGACATTACAGTCTATGCTGAGAATACAGAATTCAATCTTGGGGCGGACAGGATGGCATATATCTCTTATGTGAAGAAGGACGGTGACTTCAATGACCAGTTTTTCAATACATTTGAGAATGTGTATGAACATATTCACATCAGTGAATGGCGGTCTGGAAAACTGGCTTTTCTCCCTGTGCTTTTCGAGATGGAGAACGGCGGCAGGATGTGCATAACAGAATCTGATCTGGAACATTATCCCGGAATGTATCTCACGGGAGACGGGACTTCTGTGCTCAAATCTGTATTTGCTCCGTACCCGAAAAAAATGCGACAGGGAAGTCATGACCCGAGTGTGACTGCCGGCGGACACAATCAGGTAGTCATTGAACGGGAGAGTTATATCGCAAAATGCAGGGCTGGTGAAAGCCTTCCCTGGAGAGTGTTTGCCATAAGCGGCGATGACAAGGGACTGCTTGACAATAATCTTGTCTATAAACTGGCTTCTCCTGCCGTTGATTCTGATTTCTCTTGGGTGAGGCCGGGGAAGGTCGCGTGGGACTGGTGGAATGACAATAATATCACGGGGGTCGATTTCGTGGCAGGAATAAATAATGAGACATACAAATACTATATTGATTTTGCTGCAGCAAACGGTATTGAATATGTCGTTCTTGATGACGGCTGGTATGACCGTATGGCAGGAAATGCCTTTTCCGTTGTTCCGGAAATCAATCTTGAGGAACTTGTTTCCTATGCCGGAGGCAAGGGAGTCGGACTGATGCTTTGGGTAGGCTACTATGTCTTTCAGAAAGATATGGAAAAGATTATATCACACTATGCGGCAATGGGAATCAAGGGGTTCAAGCTCGATGCAATCGGAAGGGATGACCAGCTGATAAACGAGTTTTACGGCAAGGCAGCCAGGATTGCGCTGGAGAACCGTGTCGTGCTTGATTTTCATGGCGGGGCGAAGCCGGCAGGTCTCAACAGGACGTATCCTAACGTCCTCAATTTTGAGGGAGTTCATGGGCTTGAACAGCTTAAGAACCCTGATTATAAATGTGACTTGGTGGAGTATGATGTCGTCTTTCCGTTCATACGCTCAATCTGCGGTCCTGTGGATTATACGCAGGGTGCTATGCGGAACGGCACTAAGGCCAGCTACCGCTCTGTCTGGTCCGAGCCTATGAGCCAGGGTACCAGATGCCGCCAGCTGGCGGAATATGTGGTTTTCGAGTCTCCGCTGAATATGCTATGCGATACGCCTGTCAATTACATAAAGGAACAGGAATGTACGGATTTCATCACCTCGATACCGACAGTCTGGGCGGAGACAATTGTCATTGATGGAAAAATCGGGGCTTATGAAACCATTGCCAGGCAAGCATACGACGGTGACTGGTACGTCGGCTCTCTTGCAGGCTGGGAAGGTCGGGATGCTGTTCTTGACCTGTCTTTCCTTGGTGTCGGCGAGTATGAGGCCGAGATATTCCGCGATGGAGTCAATGCCGGAAGAAATGCCAATGACTATAAACATTTGACTTTATCTGTCTCCAGGCCGGACAAACTCAGGATACGCGTAGCTCCTGGCGGCGGATATGTAATAAGATTTAAAAAGAAATGAAAAGAATCATTGTTGCAGCCTTTGTTCTGCTTTCAGCAGGCTCTGTGTCTGCCCAGCAGAAAATAATTAACCGTTACGGTCTTGAATTGGTCAGAGTCAAGGGAGGGTATAGC
>ERZ778514.2904-NODE-2904-length-10124-cov-4.099414_pt1 | contig 10124 bp, 5 predicted proteins | sample MGYA00510344_ERZ778514 | MGnify/ENA primary metagenome ERZ778514 (study PRJEB29527, sample SAMN07138968) | mouse gut metagenome | material: feces | host: mouse | place: China:Nanjing | collected 2016-01-25 ... | reverse complement strand
TATACAACAACTCTTACGCATACAACAACCAGACAGTGTCGGGTGCAGGTTTTAAGTTAGGTAAAGATAATTTGACTTGGGAAAAGACCAAGACCTTCAATATCGGTGTGGATGCTTCGTTCTTCAATAACGCTTTGAATGTGACGTTCGACTATTTCTACAAGCGTACGAGCGACATCTTGATGAAGCCTCTCGTACCTTCGGTATTCGGTACGGATATGGCGATGGACAACATTGGTGAGATGCAGAACCAAGGTTGGGATCTCTCTATCAACTATCGTTTGAAGACGGGAGCCGCAAACCATAACTTCAGTTTCAACCTTGGTGACTCTTGGAATGAAGTACTGAAATTCCCCGGTCACGAAAGAATTTCGCAGATAGAAGAGTTGAGCCGCATCACCCGTGAAGGTTGTCCGCTGGAGTCTTACTACGGCTACAAGATGGACGGTTTCTTCCAGAGCTATGAAGAGATTGAATCATCGGCTATCCCTGTAGGTGGAAAGGTACAGCCGGGTGACGTGAAGTTTGTAGACCGTAACGAAGACGGTATCATCGATTCGAAGGATAAGTTCATCTTGGGTAACGCCTTCCCTCGCCTGACTTTCGGTTTCAACTACAATGTGGAATGGAAAGGATTCGATTTCGGTATGTTCTGGCAGGGTGTGGGCAAGCGAGACATGATGCTTCGTGGTGAATTGATTGAACCGTTCCACGCCAACTACTCTTATAACATCTATAAGCATCAACTGGATTTCTGGACTCCTACCAACATCGATGCACGCTGGCCGAGACTTACTGCTCCGGGTTCTACTTCCAACAGAAACAACTACGGAAACGGACAAGGTTCCGACCTGTTCTTGATGGATGGAAAATACCTGCGTCTGAAGAACTTGCAGATTGGTTACACATTCCCTAGAACATGGAGCCGCAAGGTAGGCATGGAAAAGGCACGTATCTATGTAAACGGGCAAAACTTGCTGACCTTCAGTAACAATTCGTTTATTGACCCCGAGTCTTCTGAGTTCGACTCTAAGATGGGTAACAGTGGCGCCAATTCCGGTAGAAACTACCCGACGCTCCGTTACTACGGTTTCGGTATAGACATTGAATTCTAAAAACAACAGATAACTATGAAACTAAGAAAATACATAGCTTTTGCCGGAATGGCTGTTCTGATGCTTTGCAGTTGCAACGAGATGGAGAACGCACCGACAAACAAATTTACGGATAACTCCTATTGGACTTCCACCACCAAGGCTCAGTATGTGGTGAACATGGCTTATAGCCAGATGTACAATGCAGGCCGTATGTGGAGCGATGAAAGTTTGAGTGACAACGCTTACGACGGTCGCAGTGTGGACGATCAACGTGCCATTCGCAAGGGTATGGCCACTCCCTCGCTCGACATATTCAAGAACGAATGGAAAGACCTTTACGGAGGTATAAAGACCTGCCACGTGTTTCTTGAAAAGGTGGATCTGGTACCCAACATGGACGCATCTGTTAAAGCGCGTATGATTGCTGAGATACGTTATATCCGCGCAAGCCTTTACTTCCGCCTGACTAACCTTTATGGTGCAGTACCTTTCTTTACGGAAGACATCACGCTGGAAGAATCGCGGAGTGTAAGTCGTACGGACCGCGAAACTATTATCAGCTTCATTCATCAGGAATTGGAAGACATCAAGGATGCGCTTCCCACTCGTGACCAATTACCCGAAGAAGACAAGGGCAAGATTACCAAAGGTGCCGTTTGTGCTTTGCAGGCCCGGGTCTACCTGATGGATAGCGACTGGAGCAATGTGATGCTTTATTGCAACAACCTGATGAATAAGCAAGGCGAATATGGTACTTACGCTCTGTTTTCTGATTATGCCGGGCTTTTCGATGAAGCCAATGAGTACAATGAAGAGATTATCATGGACCGTTCTTATGTACCCAATTTGATTACTTGGGGTGAGATGGTAGACATGATTCCTTTGTCAAGAGGCGGACGTGCCGTGAGCCGTGTACCGCAGCAATCGTTGGTAGACACCTACCTGATGCTTAGCGGAAAAACCATCAGCGAAGCCGGGACAGATTATAACGCTGCTTATCCTTACGACAATCGTGACCCACGTCTCACAGCCACTATCATTTATGATGGCTATGACTGGAGCGGCAATGTGGACGATGGTAGCAAGGACGTAGTCATCAACATCCGTCCGGGTTCGGGAACCGATGCCTATGATGGTGGTGGAAACGGCACTTCTACCGGTTATTTCACCCGTAAGTACTATAATCCGCAGGCTCCCGGTGACCAGAATTCCGGTATGAATATCATTGTCATGCGCTATGCTGACATCTTGCTGATGTATGCTGAGGCTGTTCACGAAACAAGCGGTATGACTGAAGAGGTATGGAACAAGACCATCCGTCCCATCCGCGAGCGTGCCGGATTCACTGCCGATGCAGCCTTGAACTTTCCTGCCGGAAAGAGCAAGGAAGAGATGAGGCAGATTATTCGCGACGAACGTCGTGTAGAAATGGCGATGGAAGGTTTGCGCTGGTATGATATTAAGCGTTGGAAGGCTGGTAACGAATACTTGTCGGGCAAGGTGCGTGGTGCAAGCTTCGTGGACGAGAACAAGCTTGACACCCGCAAGTTTGAGGAGGCAAGAGATTACCTTTGGGCAGTTCCTATCAGTGAAATAAATTTGAATCCTAATCTGGCACCTAACAATCCGGGATATGGAAATTAACGTGTGTCTAAACTCATTAAAAACAAAAGAACAATGAAAACTATATTCTCAACAATAGCTCTTTTTTCGGCAGTCCTCTTTGCTACGTCTTGTACGGAAGACATGGAATACAAGGACTCCAAAGTTTCTTCAGTAAATCAGTTGTATGAACCCACTGACGGCAAGGAGGTGGTCTTGCAATCGTCGGCCAGCGCCAGCCTGTTCTTTGAATGGGAATCGGCCAAGGCCGAAGATAGCGGCGCCCCTCTTTATGAAGTGGTATTTGATAAGGAAGGAGGAGATTTTTCTAAGCCTATTTACAAGGTGCTTTCCGACAATGGCGGTTCTTTGAGCTATGCTACCGTCAGCCACAAGATATTGAACAAGGTTGGTGCGGCTGCCGGATTGAACAGTGGCGAGACGGGTACTCTTGTTTGGACGGTAATGGCGTCCAGAGGTTTGAATTCTGTAATGGCGAAAGAAAGCAAGAAGCTCACCATCACTCGTTTGGTGGGATTTGAAGAGATTCCGGCACAGCTTTACCTGACCGGAAGTGCTACTGAAGGTGGTATGGATGCTTCCAAGGCTGTGGCGTGTGCTTCACCCGAAAAGGACAAGTTCGAAGTCTTTACGAAGTTAGAAGGTGGAAAGACTTACAAATTGGTAGATAGAGCAGCCGAAGGTGCCAAGACATTCTACATCAACGGCAACCGGATTATGGAAGGCGAAGGCGAAACAACAGTGGAAAAGACGGGTGTTTACCGCATCGAAATGGATTTCTCCATTGCATCTGTAACCGTCAAGGAGGTGAGCAAGCTGGAATTCTACTTCTGCCCGAGCGGTTCTGCTACCTTTGAGTTACCTTATGTAGGAAACGGTGTGTTCTGCGGTCAGGATAAAATAGAGTTCAAGCAAGAAGGATGGGGGCGCGACCAACGTTACAAGTTTCTGATGACCTATGCCGACGGCAGCATACAGTTCTGGGGAACCAAGAATACCACAGACTCCAATCCGGGCGCAGCCACTCCCGAAGATCCTTATTTCTATATCATGGAGACTCCCGACAACCAGTGGGATCAGAAGTGGAAGTTGAATAACGAGTTCGACGGTGCGGCCGATGGTCACAATCCGGGTGCCATCACCAAAATCAGCGTGATATTCAATGTGGAGAACTATACTCATAAAGTGGAATTGGCCAACTAATTTAAGAAGAGATTATGAAAAGAATATTATTTTGTCTGCCCCTGCTTCTTTTGGCACTTCAGTCGTGCGAGATAGAAGATGAGTACATGTATGACAAGGGGGGGTACACCATAGACTGGGAAGCGGCTGCCGACAGTAGTTCCGTGACCCTGATAGACCGTTTCTGGAATGCGAGCGAGCACTACTTCAACTACGGAAATGATGGTTCTATCAAGGATTTCCATTACTGGCCTCAGGCGCATGCCATGGATGTGATGATAGATGCCTATAATCGTACTGCCGACAGCAAGTACAGTGATTTGTTCGATAAATGGTACACCGGCATCAAGGCAAAGAACGGTGGCAGTTATTGGAACAATTTCTACGACGACATGGAGTGGATTGCCCTCACCATGATTCGTCTGTACGAAGCTACCGACGACAGCAAGTATCTGCAAACCGCTCAAGAAATGTGGAATGAGATAAAGACCGGCTGGAACGACTACGCAGGGGGTGGCATCGCCTGGACCCACGACCAGCCTTGGAGCAAGAATGCCTGCTCCAACGGTCCTGCCAGCCTGATTGCCGCACGGCTCTACAATATCAACAAGAACGAGGAAGACCTGCAGTGGGCCCTTGAGATTTATAATTGGGAGCGTGAGCACCTGTTCAACCCTGCCACCGGTGCCATCTACGACAACATCAACGGTGAGAGTGGTGAGGTCGGCTCCTTCTCTCTCTCTTACAATCAGGGAACATTCCTGGGTACCGCCTACGAGCTGTATAAGATTACCAAGGAGGTCTCTTACTTGAAAGATGCCCGCAAGGCCGCTAATTTCGGAATCAGTAACAGTGACATGATAGATACCGGAAACAACCTGTTGCGCGATGAAGGCGACGGTGACGGCGGACTGTTTAAGGGTATTTTCATGCGCTACTATGTGCAACTGATTATGGAGCCGGGCCTGGAACCTGCATACAAGAAAAAATTCATCACCTTCTTCAACAACAATGCCGAGACGTTGTGGCGCAAGGGCATCAACAAGCTCGACCTGTTGTATAGCACCAGCTGGGCGATGAACAACAGCGGCAACAACCACCTGACCACACAGACCAGCGGTTGTACATTGATTGAAGCCAAAGCCCTTTTTGAGAAGAGTCTGAAATAATTTGTGTAATTTGGAAACTGTTCAGGTTTTCTTTCGGCTTCCTTCTGAAAGCAAGTTCGGAAGGTGCCGGTAAGATTGAGAAAAGAAAATAGAAACGGTTTCTTAAAGAAGAGGATGCGTCAAGACTCTCTTATTCAGGAGTATTTTGATGCATCCTCTTCTTTCTTTATGAGCGTTTGATAAAGTGGAAACAGTAAAACAATACTTATAAAAAATACAATCGATGAGACAGAACCGATACCTATTCCTGCTGTTTGTCCTGATGACTTTGACGGGTTGTGGCGGCACGCAGAAGAAACTGACAAGCTATGTCAATCCTTTTTTGGGAACGGCTACCTTGTGGGAACCCGAAGACCTGGGATATGTACGCAAGATGAAAGCGCGTACCTGGGGCGCTGAAACCTATCCGGGCGCTACGTTGCCCAACGCAATGGTGCATGGTGCTTCTTGGCATGATTTCTCCCGAAGTAACTTGTGACGTCATCAAGTCCATCACCGACAAGGGCGAGAAACGCGACGGCTACATGCCCACCTTCTTCCACGGCGACCACGCTTCCACTTTCATCTCTGGTTCCTGGTTGCGAGGCTTGCGCGACTTCGATCTGGAGCGTGCTTATAAGCTGATACTGAAAAATGCTACGGTGCCCGGTAAAGGAGGACGCCGTTATTTGGACGAATATATGGAAAGAGGCTGGATTGCCGAGAAAGACACGGTGAACGTGCCCACGTGGGATGAGTACAAGGGAGCAGTGACAAAGACCCAGGAGTATGCCTACGATGACTATGCCGTGGCATTGGTGGCCAAGGAGCTGGGAGATGAGGCCAACTACAAACTGATGATGGAACGTTCCAACAACTACAAGACGCTATTCGACCCCTCTACCGGCTTTTGGAGAGGTAAGATTGACGATGGAAGCTGGATTCAGGATTTCGATCCGTATTATCCCTATTACCAGTACATGTACCGTGAGGCTAACGCATGGAATGCCCTCTTCTTCGCACCCCATGATCCCGAAGGCATGATTAAGCTCTATCCCGGTAAAGAGGCAGTGAACGATAAGCTGGACTCCTTATTCAGTGAACCGTGGAGAGGCTACGAAGCTCATAACCTGACTGGGTTCATCGGAAACTATTGCCACGGAAACCAGCCGGGACACAGCATTCCTTACACCTATTATTTCATAGACAAACAAGAGAAAGCCCAGTGCATTCTCGACAGCCTGATGAACCACTACTATGATATGGGTGCCGCTAGGCTGGCCTATGCAGGGATGGACGATGCCGGCGAGATGTCTTCGTGGTATGTGTTCAATGCTATTGGACTTTACACTTATTCGCTTGCCGATCCGGAATATATTGTTACTGTTCCCTTGTTCGATAAAGTGACGTTCAATCTGGATGGTCGTCCCTTTACCATTGTGAAGAAAGGAAGCGGCAAGAAGATTATTGACATTACTTATGACGGTAAAAAGATTGACGGTTACTTTATCACCCATGACCAATTGAGGGAGGGCAAGGAACTGGTGATTACTACGGAATAGATAAACAATGGAGTTATGAAAAGAAATATGCTGCTTCTATTTACATTCTTTGCTTGCATTACTGTACAAGGGCAGAATCCGGTTCGTCTGGTTGATTTGAGGAGCGAACATCTTGACAGACCTATAGGTGTGGACAATCCCGCCCCACGCCTTTCTTGGCGGATGGAAGATGGTAGGCAAGGAGCTGTGCAGACTTCCTGGCGGGTTGTGGTAGACGAAGACTCGTTGAATGTAGCCAACGGCTGCGGCAGGATGTGGGATAGTGGGAAGAACAATTCCCGTAATCAGCTTGTGGCCTATGCGGGCAAGAAACTGCAGCCTTTCACTAAATATTATTGGAAAGTAATCTGCAGTGACATGAAACATAAGGAGACTGCCTCTCCTGTCTCTTACTTTGAAACGGGCATGATGGGGATGCAACATTGGCAAGGTGCTTGGATTGGCGATGGAAAGGATATTCATTATGGGCCTGCCCCTTACTTCCGAAAAGAGTTCAAGACCGGCAAAAAGGTAAAGTCGGCGCGTGCCTATATTGCCGCTGCCGGGCTATATGAGCTTTACATCAATGGAAAGAAGATAGGAGACCACTGCCTTGCCCCTCTCTATACCCGCTTTGACCGCCGCAACCTGTATGTGGCTTATGATGTGACCTCGCAATTACAGAACGGTGACAACGCCATTGGCATACTTTTGGGCAACGGCTGGTATAACCATCAGTCCAAAGCTGTGTGGGACTTCGACCGTGCCCCTTGGCGCAACCGTCCCGCTTTCTGTTTGGACCTGCGCATTGCCTACACCGACGGAAGCGTGGAAACTATTCCCACCGATCTCAGTTGGCGGACAGCCTCGGGTGCAATCACCTTCAACAGTATCTATACTGGCGAGCACTACGATGCACGTCTGGAGCAGAAAGGCTGGAGCACTCCGGAATTTGATGACTCCAAGTGGAGCGGAGTAGGTTATCGGAGTGCACCCTCTTCCAATGTCACTGCCCAGCAAGTACGCCCCATCCGTAATGTAAAGACTTTCCCCGCCGTCTCTTTCCGCAAAGTGGACGAGAAAACATACATCTATGATTTCGGGCAGAATATGTCCGGTGTGACTTGTATTCGTCTTTCGGGCGAAAGGGGAACGGAAGTCAGAATCAAACACGGCGAACGCTTGCATCCGAATGGTCGCCTCGACCTCTCGAACATTGATGTCTACTTCCGGGGCGATAAAGAGAAAGAGCCTTTCCAGACGGATATTCTCGTTCTGAGTGGAGAAGAGGATGAGTTCATGCCCCGATTTAATTACAAGGGATTTCGTTATGTGGAGGTAGTGGCAGACAAGCCTGTTGAGCTTCACCAAAACAGTTTGACTGCCTGCTTCGTGCACAGTGATGTGCCGGCAGTGGGTAGCTTGGAATCTTCAACCCCACTGATAGGCAAGCTGCTCCATGCCGCCAATCACTCTTACCTTTCCAACCTCATGGGCTATCCCACCGATTGCCCTCAGCGCGAGAAGAACGGTTGGACTGGTGACGGTCATTTCGCCATTGAGGCAGCATTTTATAACTTTGATGGAATTACCGTTTACGAAAAATGGCTGGCCGACCATCGTGACGAGCAGCAGCCCAACGGAGTGTTGCCCGATATCATTCCCACCGGCGGATGGGGGTATGGCACGGACAACGGGCTGGACTGGACTAGTACTATTGCCATCATCCCTTGGAATATCTACCTCTTCTACGGTGATAGCAAGCCCTTGAGCGATTGTTACGAGAACATCAAACGCTATGTAGATTATGTGGAACGTATCTCTGACAATCATCTCACTACCTGGGGGCGCGGAGACTGGGTGCCGGTAAAGTCAAAATCCAATAAGGAGCTGACTTCTTCGGTCTACTTTTATGTAGACACCAGGATTCTGGCCGCTGCTGCCAGACTCTTCGGCAAACAAGCCGATTACGAATATTATAATGCCTTGTCGGAGGAAATAAAGCAAGCTGTCAATGATAAGTTCCTGAATCGGGAAACAGGCATCTATGCCGAAGGTTCACAAACCGAATTGAGCGTTCCTTTGCAATGGAAGATTGTGCCCGAAGAGTTGATAGGAAAAGTGGCGGCTAACCTGGCACATAAGGTGGAGGAGAACGATTTTCACTTGGATGTGGGTGTATTGGGAGCTAAAGCCATTTTGAATGCACTCAGCGAAAACGGCTATGCTGAAACAGCCTATAAGGTGGCTGTACAAGACACTTATCCTTCATGGGGTTGGTGGGTGGTGAACGGTGCCACCACGCTGCTCGAAAACTGGGACCTGCAGGCTACTCGTGACATCTCGGACAATCATATGATGTTCGGTGAAATAGGTGCCTGGTTCTACAAGGGGCTGGGAGGTATTTTCCCTGATTCCGCGCAACCCGGTTTTCAGAACATTCTGCTTCGTCCCCACTTCATAAAGGAATTGAAGCGGTTTGAGGCCCGTCATCGCTCGCCTTACGGTGAAATTGTTTCTCGCTGGGAATGGAAAGGGAAATGTGTGCATTACGAAGTTACAGTACCCGCTAACAGTACGGCTACACTCACTCTACCTGACAAGGCCAAGAATGTAAGGGTGGTGAAACTGACGGCAGGAAGATATGAGTTTATTGTAAAGTGACCTTGTACTTCATTAATGTTTGCAGATACGTAGATGAGGTGTGTCAAAACCCTCTTTTTAACAAAATCACCCACCTTTCCGGTCTGGTAGTCTATTAAAGCTATTGGAGAATCCTCGCCGGAAGGGAATTGTTGCAACGCTGCTTTCACTGTTGACTGGGGAGATGATACTACGGATGTTATCGGTTTTGACACACCCTCATGTTTTATTTTGCTTTCTTCTTTCCGTAGAAACACATGAAATATACTCCGACAATCACAAACGGGATACTGAGCCATTGGCCCATGTTCAGCGTCATGCCGTCTTCAAAGTTCACTTGGTTTTCTTTCAGGAACTCGATGAAGAAGCGGAAAGTGAAAATCTCCGTCAGGCAGAGTCCGAAGAAGAAACCGCGGTGATAGGGCAGGGAAGCTTCGGCCTGCACGGCAGTTGATTTTCTGTGGGTGGTGCTGAAGTCTGTTTCAAGCTTGATTTCTTGTTTTTTCTGTCCGCGTTTGTATAGCCAGACCATCCCTAAGAAGAAGATGAAGTAGTCGATGGCTTCGTAGAGCTGTGCCGGGTGGCGAGGCAACATGTCTTCCCGCTCGAAGATGAATGCCCAAGGCACGTCGGTCGGTTTGCCGATGATTTCTGAGTTCATCAGGTTGGCAAGGCGGATACAACAGGCTGTGATGGGGGTGGCAACGGCTATCGTGTCGAGCACGTCTATGTAGTGCATCTTCGTCTTGCGGCAGTACATCCAGAGGGCGATAATCAGTCCCAGCGTGCCGCCGTGACTGGCAAGGCCGGTGTAGCCTGTCATTTTCCATCCCGCGGCGGTCTGCTTGATGGGGAGAATCATCTCAACGAAGTGGTTCTGGTAGTAGGCC
>ERZ778514.2889-NODE-2889-length-10157-cov-4.727975_pt1 | contig 10157 bp, 10 predicted proteins | sample MGYA00510344_ERZ778514 | MGnify/ENA primary metagenome ERZ778514 (study PRJEB29527, sample SAMN07138968) | mouse gut metagenome | material: feces | host: mouse | place: China:Nanjing | collected 2016-01-25 ... | reverse complement strand
TAGAGCATCTGCTTTGCAAGCAGAGGGTCGTCGGTTCGACTCCGACTATCTCCACTTTACAGGACACCGCTACAATAATTGTAGCGGTGTTTTTTATATTGTACCTTCTGATGTATTTGCTGCTTTGCCGGTATAATGGGATCAAGGTAAATCCGGTAATGTGGACATTTTTGGTTGCTGAAACCATCTGTAACACTTTGAGTCATTGATATAGGTAATGATGCAAAAGACAGTCGGTAAAATCGCTGCAACTTGTCAATTTCATTTGATTTACAGAAATTAGATGAAAGCGTTTTCATCCAATGAGAGAAAACCGGAAGATGGAGACTCTATTGAGTTTGAAATATGCCTCGCCCGTACCTTCCACCTCCAGTGACAAATCCACCATATACGCATTCAGTTGCAAATAATTGGTAATCAGTGTAACTTGACTGAAGGTGGCAACTGTGAATATGGATCGGAGTAAAATCAGAGTTGTTTTGTGTTTTTAGTAATGGAGACACCAAGTATGCGCATCGATTCCTTTGGAGTAGCTCGTGCTGTATGTCTTGACCTTTGGCGTTGAAAGACTTGGCGGAGGTACGGACAGATGGGTGTCTGCAACGTATTGTCTGTCAGTTGATTACAAAACAGTATGCCCTATATGGCATATACTGTTTTATAACGCATTGAGTTTCATTGGATTGCAGAGACCCACCTGGTCGTCGGTCCGGGCCATATCTATCATATTTGGCTCAGTCAATCACTGTGGGGTCTATTGTTTATCCCTGACAAATCGCAAACCGCTCAATAAGCTGCAATCAGCCTCCAAGACCCTTGCCCCATAATCAGTTGATCATCAGGTATATACAAAACAGTATGCCGTTTAAATTATATACTGTTTTGCAATCGTATAGCAATCAATGATTTACAAAGGGAGGATGTCAACCCACGCGATGCTGTTTGCAGTCGATAAAGGCATTATGATCCGCTGTCGGAAAAATCCTGATAAAGAAGTCCTGGGAATGAGGATGACATTTCCGGCAGTCTTTCCGAACCTCAATCAGGCTCATCCTGTCCGCAGTGTCGGATTAGTTGGCTGACATACTTATAAAGTTGTCAAATTTTCTGTATCTTTACAAGTTGTAGAAATTTGAAGGTTGGTTGTATTGTGCAATTGACAGAAACGATGTTATGCAGAATAGAGTTGTAATTACCGGGATGGGAATTTATTCCTGTCTTGGAAAGACTTTGGATGAGGTGCGGGACTCCCTATATTCAGGGAAATCAGGGATTGTCTTTGATCCTGTGAGGAAAGAGATGGGATTCCGTTCCGCTCTTACGGCAAAGATCGAGGTTCCGGACCTGAAGAAAGAATTGAGCCGTTCACAGAGGATATATATGCCTGAGCAGGCGAAATATGCGTATTGTGCCACAGTTGATGCTTTACGGCAGGCCGGTATAGATCAGGATTATATAGACAGGAATGAAGTCGGGCTGCTGTATGGAAATGACAGTTCCGCAGAGCCGGTAGTGAAGTCGGCAGACACGATACGTGAGAAGAAGGATACGACTTTGTGCGGTTCCGGTGCAATATTCCAGTCTATGAACTCGACTGTCACAATGAACCTGGGATGTATATTCAAGCTCAAAGGCATCAACCTGACTGTGTCGGGAGCCTGTGCGAGCGGATCACACGCCATCGGTCTCGGGGCATTGCTCATACGCAACGGTCTGCAGGATATTGTGGTGTGCGGTGGTGCCCAGGAAGTCAATCCGTTTTCGGTAGGTTCTTTTGACGGGATATTTGCATTTTCGGTCAGGGAGTCGGACCCGGCGGGAGCGAGCCGTCCGTTTGACCGCGACCGTGACGGGCTTGTCCCTGGAGGAGGGGCCGCTACACTGGTCCTTGAAAGTTATGAGTCTGCGGTGCGCAGGGGAGCGGTCATCTTCGGTGAGGTGCTCGGATACGGATTTTCGTCAAATGGAGACCATATATCGTCTCCGAATGTTGAAGGCCCTGTACGTTCTCTTGAAATGGCGATACGCAATGCCGGTATTGGCATCCGTGAGATAGGATATGTGAATGCCCACGCCACGAGTACATTGGTTGGAGATGCCAATGAGGCCAAGGCTCTGGCGAATGTGCTGGGAGACAGGACTGTGGAGGTCACGAGTACGAAATCCCAGACGGGACATGAAATGTGGATGGCCGGAGCGAGTGAGGTGATCTATTCTATGCTGATGATGCAGAATGATTTTATCGCGGGGAATATCAATTTTGAAAATCCTGATGAAGATTCGGCCCGTCTGCTGATTCCTCCGAAGACTGTAGACAAGCGGTTTGACACTTTCCTGAGCAATTCATTCGGTTTCGGAGGGACGAATTCGACTTTGATTGTCAGTAAGTTCAGGGGATAGACAATGAATGTGCTGACGCGTTGAGGTGATATCGGAAAGAATCAAGGATATGGAGAATGGAAATTTCCTCAGTGAGGATATGGAATATTTGGAACAGAAGGAAAGTACAGGTACGGATGCCTTGTTTTCCGGAAAGCAATTGTATGATCTGATTCCGCAGCGTCCTCCTATAGTTATGGTGGATGCTTTGTACAGTGCAGGGGATAGTGAGGCGGAGACTGGATTGAGGATTGGAGAAGACAATATGTTTGTGGCGGAAGGCCGGCTCAGGGAGCCGGGCCTGATTGAGCATATAGCTCAATCGGCTGCGGCATACGCGGGCTGCTCCGCCTTGTCCGGGGGGCTCAAGCCAAGGATAGGCTATATTGCTGAAATCAGGAAATTCCGCGTATGCCGCCTTCCGCGCACAGGAGAGCTGCTCCGTACCCGTATCAGGATTCTGGGAGAAGCGGGAGGATTGTCGCTTCTGTCCGCAGAGACCTCTTCCGGTGGGGAAATACTGGCGTCCTGTCAGATGAAAATTTTTGTCAGGGAGGACTGAACGGTAAAAGATGATTTACAGGATGTATCAATTTGAAGATTATGCTGCTTGGAAATTATTATAGAGTGGATTCCATACGCAAGGAAGACGGGGAGAGCATATTTGACATCTCCCTTGTCCCTGAATGCCCTGTCTATGACGGGCATTTCCCCGGGGATCCCGTGTCGCCTGGCGTATGCAATATCCAGATGATAAAGGAATGTGCGGAAAGCATCGTCGGGATGCCTCTTATGCTGGAAGAACTTGTGCAGTGCAGGCTGACTTCAGTCGTATCCCCTATGACCTGTCCCCGTATCTCTGTATATATCAGCCTTTCTGAAGGGAGTGATGCCGGTTTTATTCTGAAGGCATCTTTAAGGAACGGTAATGTGTCCTGTATGACGCTAAAAGCTGTGGCTGTCCAGGATCCCTATATATGCAGTGAATAACATTGTATCCGGTATTTATGTCTGATGTTATAGTCATAGGAAGCGGGCTTGGAGGGCTTGAATGCGCTTATATCCTTGCCAGGCACGGGATGAAAGTCACTGTGCTTGAACAGGATTCGTCCATAGGAGGATGTCTGGGAACTTTCCGGCGTGGAGAGACAGTCTTTGATACGGGTTTCCATTATGTGGGAGGACTCGGTGAAGGAGAGCCGTTGTATTCGCTTTTCAAATATTTTGACCTCCTGGACCTTCCGTGGCAGCAGCTTGATACCGAATGTTTTGATGAAGTAGTAATCGGGGATGAAGCATTCCCTTTAGCCAACGGGCACAGGAGGTTTGCGGAAAGGCTCTCCGAACATTTCCCGTCGGAGAGGGAATCTATTGAGAAATATGCCTGTTTTCTGAAAGATGTCGGAGAACATATTTTCGATGTCTTCAGGCAGGGCTCCTCCGGACCTTCTCCGCTGTTTGCGCGTTCAGCTTATGAATATCTCAACTCGACAGTCAAAGACCCTCTGCTTCGGAAAGTTCTGTCCGGCACATCGCTTAAAATGGAACTGCGTGCGGACACTCTTCCTTTGTATGTCTTTGCCCAGATAAACAATTCGTTTATACAGAGCGCATGGAGGCTTCGTGGCGGAGGATCTCAGATTGCGGACAGGCTTGCGGACAACATAAGGGCAATGGGAGGCGAAATCCGTACTCGTGCGGCGGTGACTTCCATGAAAGGGAGCAATGGCAGGATTTCGGAAGTGACAGTCAATAATGAAGAATCGCTTTCAGCTGACTGGATCATATCCGGTGCGCATCCGGCATTTATCATATCCCTTATTGAAGATAATGTATGTCTGCGAAATATATATCGCGACCGTATCTCTTCGCTGCAGAATACTTACGGTATGTTCACGGCAAACATAAGGCTAAAAAAAGGTATGATGCCGTATAGGAACAGCAATATGTATGTGCATCGTCCGGATACGGACCTGTGGAGGGCAGACCCTTCATCGGTTGGAAGCGTGATGGTAAGCTGGGCAGTTCCGCCGGATGGTTCTGATACTGCCGAAAGCATTGATATACTTGCCCCTATGGAATGGAATGAAGTCAAGGGATGGGCGGACAGACCGCGGGGGCGCAGAGGTGACGATTATGTCAGGTTCAAATCAGACCGTACTGAAGCCTGTCTGGAAACGGTAGGGAGGCGTCTTCCCGGACTGCGTGATGCCATTGACGGAATCTTTACAAGTTCTCCTCTTTCATACAGCAGTCATACGTCTTCTGTTGAGGGCAGTGCATACGGAATAAGGAAGGACTGCAACAATGTCATGACAACGGTGCTTGCTCCACGTACTCCGGTGCCGAATCTGCTTCTGACGGGGCAGAGCCTTAATCTGCACGGCATCCTCGGGGTATCTGTCACGTCTTTCCTGACCTGTATGGAAATATTGGGACCAGGCATTGCAGGGCCGGTGCTGGACAACTATAATGATTGTAGGCGTAGTATAACGAAAATGAACAGAATATTATGAAATATGCGTTGGTAACAGGCGGAAGCCGTGGAATAGGCAGGGCGGTGTGTATTTCCCTTGCACAGATGGGATATTGCGTAATTGTCAATTATTTGTCAAATGATGAGGAGGCAGGGAAAACCCTGGAGCTTGTATCGGAGGCCGGAGGCTCGGGAGAACTGCTCAAATTTGATGTCAGTGATATGAAGGCAGCTTCCGATGCACTTGAAGGGTGGATGGAATCCCATACCGACGGATATATCGAAGTGCTTGTAAACAATGCCGGTATCCGGAAGGATGAACTTATGCTGTGGATGGAACCAGAAAACTGGTACAAGGTGCTTGGCACGAGCCTGGATGCCTTCTACAATGTCACCCGTCCTCTGCTGAAGCAGATGCTTGTCAAAAAATATGGCAGGATCATAAATATGGCTTCCCTGTCCGGTCTGAAAGGTCTTCCGGGCCAGTGCAATTATTCCGCTGCCAAAGGAGGACTGATTGCTGCGACAAAGGCCCTTGCACAGGAGGTGGGGCGCAAAGGGGTGACTGTCAATGCTGTGGCTCCGGGATTCGTAAGGACTGATATGGTTGAAGGTCTGGACGAGGCACAGCTTAAGAAGACGATTCCTCTCAACCGTTTCGGGGAACCGGAAGAAGTAGCCGCGCTTGTCGCTTTCCTGGCTTCCGGACAGGCCGGATACATTACAGGAGAGTGCATTTCCATCAATGGAGGACTTTATTGATACAGATCGGTGCCTCAGGGCGTGCTCTGTCAAAATATATGTGCCGGAGACTGCCATTTTGTGGAAAAATCAATATTTTTGTGACTTGTTATGGACATTGGACTTTTTCTTGAAATACTCGGTATAGACTCCACGTCTTCAAACGAAGGCCCTCTTGCCGACTATCTTGCCGAACATCTTGCAGTTGAAGGATGTTCCGTGCAGCGTCTTGACGGTAACCTTCTTTTCAGCTGGGGAGATCCTCAGATTGTTTTCTGCACTCATATCGATACGGTTCCTCCTTATATCCCTCCTGTGGTGGAAAAAAGGGAGGACGGTCAGACCATTGTCAGAGGAAGGGGTACATGCGATGCCAAAGGGCAGCTGTTCGCGATGTACAATGCCTGTCTGGAGCTTGCTGCAAAAGGATATGAAGGCTTCGGGCTTCTCCTTGTCTATGGGGAGGAGACCGGTTCTTTCGGGGCAAAGAAATTCAGGGAGCAGCATCCAGGAGGCAAATATCTTATAGTGGGTGAGCCTACGGACAACAAGATGGTTTCGGCCAGCAAAGGGACAAAGTCATTTGCTGTCACCGTCAGGGGAAAAAGTTTCCATTCCGGTTATCCTGTCTACGGGGCAAGTGCTGTGGAAAGATTTGTGGATATGGTAGGTTCTTTGAGGTCTGTGGAGTTCCCTATGGACCCGAAACTCGGAGAGACTACCTGGAATATAGGCAGGCTTTCCAGTGACAATCCGCAGAATATCCTCAGTGACTTTCTGACGTTCAAGATATATTTCCGTACCACGTTTGCCAGCGACGATATGGTATGCAGGGTGATGGAAGGATTCAATGACGAGTATATTACGGTTGAGGCTTTCGGAGGTGATACTCCGGCCGAATATATGACATTGGACGGCTTCGGGACGAAGACGGTCGCTTTCGGAAGCGACGCTCCCCAGCTGACCAATTTCCAATACAGGATGTTGTGCGGTCCGGGTTCGATTCTGGTTGCCCATACGAGCTCAGAATATATCAGGCTTGACGACATACGCCGGGCTGTGGAGAATTATGTGAAAATATTTGAAATATTGAAAGACAGAATATGATAGTAATGAAATTCGGCGGTACTTCCGTCGCGAATTATGAAGCGATAACAAGATCGGTTTCGATTGTTGAAAGCAGGCTTGCGGAAAAGCCTATAGTGGTTGTTTCCGCGCTGTCAAAAGTCACGGACCTGCTTTACAGGATATCTGACAGCGCGACTGTCGGGGACAGGCAGTCAGTGGAGGAGCTGCTCGGCGAACTCCGCGGAAGGCATATATCCCTTGTGAATGAACTGCTTGCGGAGAATGAATCTTTATGCGGGCAGGCCTGCGCAAAAGTTGATGAAATATGTGACGGCCTGGATTCTTTTGTAGGTGCGGTATGTGCTTTGGGTGAATTGACGGACAGGAGCAAGGCCAAGATAATATCCCACGGAGAGTGGCTGTCTTCCAATATTATATGCTATGCGATGAACGCACGCGGCATCAGGACCGGTTTCATTGATGCCAGGATGATGATGAAGACCACCGATGACTATCTCAAAGGTGAACCTCTGGTCGGTGAAATTGTCAAAAATGCACCGGAAACAGTAGCTAAGGCTTATGAAGGGGCTGATGCTGTCATTACCCAGGGATTTATCGCATCTACTATGAAAGGTGAGCCTTCGGTGCTCGGGCGCGGAGGTTCGGATTATTCCGCATCTCTCATAGGAATGGCGGTGGATGCCGAGCGGATTGAAATATGGACAGATGTGGATGGAGTACGTACAGCTGATCCGAGAATGGTTAAAAATACTCGCAGCATCGACAGGATTTCATTTGAAGAAGCGGCTGAAATGGCGCATTTCGGGGCTAAAGTCCTTCACCCTCTTACCATAGAGCCTGCCGTAATGAAGAATATACCGGTATATGTGCTCAATTCTATGAATCCTGAGGGCGCGGGGACGGCGATTCTGCAGAGTGACAGCATAGAAGACGGAGTAAAGTCGATTTCGTTCAAGGAAAACATCCTCCTTCTCAATATATTTTCGACAAGGATGATCAATGTATCAGGCTTCCTGAAGCGTGTTTTTGAGATATTCAGCGAAAACAAGGTTTCGGTTGACCTTATCAGTACATCCGAGGCGAATATTTCGCTTACGATGGATGCCGGCCAGAATATAGACAAAGTCGTAAGGGAGCTTTCTGAATTTGCTGAAGTCGGTGTCGATACCGACAAGTCCCAGGTTTCAATAATAGGCAAGAACATAGTCAATCTCAGAGGGCTTCTCCGGCAGGCTATGTCTTCGCTGGGAGGAAGCAATGTATATATGATTTCACAGGGGGCCTCATTTGTCAACATCAGCTTCGTAGTCGACAGGGCTTCGCTTTCTGATGTGGTCAATGAAGTCCATAAATATCTTTTTGAAACAGAACGGTATGAAAGCGGTAATTAGCGGATATGGAAAGATGGGAAGGATGGTCGAGAAGATCCTTTCCGAAAAAGGAATAGAATGCGTAGGGTGCAGCGAGGATATCGTGTCATTTGACAAGGAGCTGGCAGGAGAGTCGGTATGTATTGATTTCACCACTCCTGAGGCGATAAGGAAAAACTACCGGTTCATTGCGGAGAATTTCAAGGCTGCGGTAATCGGGACCACAGGATGGAACGACATCAGGGATGAAGTGACCGAATATTTCGATAAATGCGGCACGACTATGATATATGCTTCGAATTTTTCCGTCGGAGTAAACCTGTTTTTTGCTCTGGCTGATTTCATCTCGGAAAAAATGGCCGTTACAGGGGGCTACAGCCCATATATGGTGGAGATGCACCATTGCCATAAGCTTGATGCTCCGAGCGGTACGGCCAGGAGCATCGCTGATATAATTGACGTCAATATGGGGACTTCAGTGGATATACAGTCCGTGCGCTGCGGAGAGATACCGGGAATACATACGGTCGGGTTTGAAGGAATCAATGACAGGATCACCCTGACTCATGAGGCTTTCTCCAGGGAAGGCTTCGCCAGAGGGGCTGTGGATGCCGCGATAAAGGCTGACACCCTTGAAGGAGTATATGATTTTAAGGATATAATATTCAACAGATAAAAGATTTCGGCTATGAATAGATTTGTTTTGTCCGGTTGCGGAACTGCTCTCATTACTCCTTTCAAGGGAGGTGAAGTTGATTATAAGGCTTTTGCGGCATTGGTTGACAGGCAGGTGTCGGCCGGAATACATTTCCTGGTACCTCTCGGATCGACGGGAGAGACCCCTTGCCTTGATGACGAGGAGAAAGTCAGGATTCTGGATCTTACAAAAGAGCACGCTGAAGGGCTGACAGTGCTTGCCGGCGTCGGTACCAATTCACTGAAGCAGACGGTCAGGAATATGCGTCTTCTGGACAACGCCGATATGTTCCTTGTCGTCGTGCCTTATTACAACAAGCCTACTGCCAAAGGGCAGTACGAGTATTTCAAGGCTGTCGCGTCAGAGACAGACAAGCCTGTGGTCCTTTATAATGTTCCTGGAAGGACTGGTGTGAATATGACTGCTGAAACAGCTCTGAAACTTGCTGAGATCGACAATATCGTTGCGATCAAGGAGGCTTCAGGCGACTTCGCGCAGATAACGTCGATTATACGTAATGCTCCGGAGGATTTTGCCGTATTGAGCGGAAATGACGATGATACCTTGAAACTGATGCAGGAAGGGGCTGCAGGAGTCATAAGCGTGGCTTCCAACATCGCTCCGGAACTGATGGTAAAGCTGGTCGAATCGGCTGCTTCAGGTGATTTCTATTCTGCGGGACAGATGCACGAAAGGCTTATGCCTTTGTTCAGGAATTGTTTTATCGAGAGCAATCCTATGCCTGTAAAGGCGGGACTTGCGGCAATGGGATTCATAGAGAATGAACTCCGTCTCCCTCTTGTCCCTTGTGAGCGTTCGACATACGATATTATGGCAGAGACAGTCAAGGCTTTGTATTGATTTTAGACAAATAAGGTTATGAATACAGAACTGGAAAGATTCTATGAGGTCATGCGTGGCCTCGAAAGCGGTGAGATAAGGGTTGCGGAGAAGGTTGACGGGCAGTGGAAGGTCAACTCCTGGGTCAAGGAGGTGATTCTGACCGGATTCAGATATGGGAAGATGACGGATATGAGCCAGGGGCAGTTCAATTTCTTCGACAAGGACACTATTCCTGTCAGGAAATTTTCTCCGGAAAGCGGAGTGAGGATCGTGCCAGGGGGAAGTGCTGTAAGGACCGGAGCCTATCTTGCCCCTTCCGTGATTGTCATGCCTCCTTCGTATATAAATATAGGTGCGTATGTCGATTCGGACACTATGATTGATTCCCACGCTCTTGTGGGGTCTTGCGCACAGGTGGGCAGGCATGTGCATCTGTCGGCGGCATCCCAGCTTGGCGGTGTACTTGAACCTGTGGGCGCATTGCCGGTCATCATTGAGGACAATGTGTTCATCGGAGGAAACTGCGGAATATATGAAGGTACCATAGTCAGGGAGAATGCCG
>ERZ778514.2885-NODE-2885-length-10172-cov-7.209054_pt1 | contig 10172 bp, 4 predicted proteins | sample MGYA00510344_ERZ778514 | MGnify/ENA primary metagenome ERZ778514 (study PRJEB29527, sample SAMN07138968) | mouse gut metagenome | material: feces | host: mouse | place: China:Nanjing | collected 2016-01-25 ... | reverse complement strand
ACAAACCACCCCTGCCCCTCCTTTGGAAAAGGAGGGGACACGTATGTCTTACTCAATGAGAATATACATCATATTCTATAAACAGACATATTATGTATCCACATACGATATCAGCGCAGAGTCCCCTCCTTTTCCAAAGGAGGGGCAGGGGTGGTTTGTGAAATTCATCTAACTCACGTTGTTTCACGCCTCTTCCACGTCTTATTCTCCCTGCAAGTCGGCAACCCCGACAACGCAGAGCACATCGCCGCAGACAGTGAAACGGATGTCTTTTCCCGCATAAGGCATGCCATAAACACGCGAGGCATCGTCATGATAACGGGGACGCGGGTCGAGGGAAAGCACCTTTTTCAGGATATCAAGTTCGGCACCGGAAAACAGCGAGGCAAGCTCTTCAGGAATGACAACACGCAGCGTGTGCCACCGGTTGTCGTCCGTGAAGCCGCCGCGGGCACCGGCATGGCTGTCGGCATACGGCAGATAGGGCTTGATATCGTAAATTGGAGTGCCGTCCATAAGGTCGGCACCGAGCACATGCACAACCGGACCGCAGGGCGTATCCATGTCTATGTGCTCTATTCTGACCGACGAAAGGGCAAGCCCGTTGGGACGATAAGAAGACCGCGTGGCAAAGACACCCATGCGGACATTGCCGCCAAGCAGCGGCGGACGTGCCGTGACGCTGCGCGTATCAGCATTTTCGGAGAAGCCCCAGATAAGCCACAAATAATCAAAGCCGTCCATACCGCGCACCGCATCGGGACTGCGGAAAGGCGGCTCGAACACTATTCTTCCGCCAAGGTTTTCCACAATGCCGCTCTGACGCGGTATTCCGAACTTGGTGGAGAAAGGCGAACGGAAACGGGCAACAGGCTCTATTATCTTTTTCATGATGCAAAGATAACGGAAATAAACGAGAAAAGAGGGACCGGAAGTATATGTTTTGCATAGTGCAATGCCATTCTGTCGCATATATCAGACAAATTGTCGGTATTATATAAAAGGCATGTATTTTGATTGAAAGGTCATAGAAAAAACAATTCAGGATATAAAGAAAGGAGACAATAATGACATTTGAAAGATTTACAATCAAGGCTCAGGAGGTAATCCAGGAGGCTGTCAGCACGGCGCAGAGGGCTGGTCAGCAGACCATAGAGCCTGTACACCTGCTGAAGGGCATGACGGCAAAGGCAAAGGACATCACCGGCTTCATATTCAACAAGCTCGGTGTGAACGCCGTTCAGATTGAGACGCTGCTCGACAACGAGATAAGCCACCTGCCGAGAGTTCAGGGCGGTGAGCCATATCTCAGCGCGGACACAAACAAGGTGCTCATGCGTGCACAGGACATTTCGAAGGAGATGGGTGACGAATTCGTGTCGGTGGAACCGATAATGCTTGCCCTGCTGGCAATAAACTCTACGGCGGCAAGGATAATGAAGGACGCCGGCATGGCGGAGAAAGACATGCGCACAGCCATCAGCGAACTGCGTCAGGGACAGAAGGTGCAGTCGCAATCGGCTGACGACAACTACCGCTCGCTCGAGAAATATGCGAAGAACTTGGTGGAACAGGCACGCTCTGGAAAGCTCGACCCCGTAATAGGGCGCGACGACGAGATACGCCGCGTGCTCCAGATATTGTCAAGGCGCACCAAGAACAACCCTATATTAATAGGTGAGCCGGGAACGGGAAAGACGGCAATAGTGGAAGGTCTGGCGGAAAGAATTGTCCGCGGAGACGTGCCGGAGAACCTCAAGGACAAACAACTGTACTCGCTGGACATGGGAGCGCTGGTTGCCGGGGCTAAATACAAGGGTGAGTTTGAGGAGCGTCTGAAAGGTGTCATCAATGAGGTGACAAAGAGCGAGGGACGGATAATACTGTTCATCGACGAGATACACACGCTGGTGGGTGCCGGAGGAGGCGAAGGTGCCATGGACGCGGCAAACATACTGAAGCCTGCACTGGCACGCGGCGAACTGAGGGCGATTGGCGCAACGACGCTGAACGAGTATCAGAAGTATTTTGAAAAGGACAAGGCGCTGGAGAGAAGGTTCCAAACGGTGCTCGTGGAAGAGCCCGACGAGCTGAGCGCAATATCCATACTGCGCGGACTGAAGGAGCGGTATGAGAACCACCACAAGGTGCGTATACAGGACGATGCCTGCATAGCGGCTGTTCAACTGTCCGAGCGTTACATCAGCGACCGTTTCCTTCCGGACAAGGCAATAGACCTCATGGACGAGGCGGCGGCAAAGCTGAGAATGGAGCACGACTCGGTTCCGGAGGAGCTGGACGAGATTACGCGCCGCCTGAAACAGCTCGAAATAGAGCGCGAGGCAATAAAGCGTGAGAACGACGTGCCCAAGATTGAGACTCTCGACAAGGACATTGCCGAGCTGAAAGACAGCGAAAAGCAGCTCCGCGCCAAATGGGAGAGCGAGCGGGCTCTTGTCAACAGGATACAGCAGGACAAGCAGCAGATGGAAGACCTGCGCTTTGAGGCGGAAAGAGCCGAGCGCGAAGGCAACTACGAACGCGTTGCAGAGATAAGATACAGCAGGCTGAAGACTCTTGAGGACGACATACGGAGCATTCAGGAACAACTGAAAAGCGCACAGGGCGGAGAAGGCATGGTGCGCGAGGAGGTGACCGCCGAGGACATAGCGGAGGTTGTGAGCCGCTGGACCGGCATACCGGTGACAAAAATGCTGCAGAGCGAGCGCGAGAAGCTGCTGCATCTTGAAGATGAGCTTCACCGGCGTGTGATAGGTCAGGAAGAGGCGATACGCGCCGTGAGCGATGCCGTGAGAAGGTCGAGAGCAGGTCTTCAGGACCCGAAGCGCCCGATAGCTTCATTCATATTCCTCGGAACGACCGGAGTGGGAAAGACGGAACTGGCAAAGGCTCTTGCCGAGTATCTGTTCAACGACGAGACCATGATGACGCGCATCGACATGAGCGAGTATCAGGAGAAGTTCAGCGTGAGCCGCCTGATAGGCGCGCCTCCGGGATATGTGGGCTACGACGAGGGCGGACAACTGACCGAGGCTGTACGGCGGAAGCCGTACTCCGTGGTGCTGTTCGATGAGATTGAGAAGGCGCATCCCGATGTTTTCAACATCCTGCTGCAGGTTCTCGACGACGGAAGACTGACCGACAACAAGGGCAGGACGGTGAACTTCAAGAACACGATAATCATCATGACATCAAACCTCGGCAGCTCGATGATACGCGAGGAGATAGAGAAGAACGGCGGAAAGCTTACCGACGGGCAGCAGGAAGCCCTGAGAAAGACCGTGTTCAACATGATGAAGCAGACCATACGTCCGGAATTTCTCAACCGTATAGACGAGACAATAATGTTCCTCCCGCTGACAAAGGCGGAGATTGCAGACGTTGTAAGGCTGCAGGTAAATGCCCTGAAGAAGATGCTGGAACCGCAGGGTCTGAGCATAGAGGCTACCGACAGCGCCATAGACTTGCTGGCAGAAGCGGGCTTCGACCCGGAGTTCGGGGCACGTCCGGTGAAGAGGGCTATACAGAACTACGTGCTCAACGACCTGTCGCGCCGCATTCTCGCCGGCGAGGTGTCGAGAGACAAGACCATCATAATAGACGTGAAGGACGGGAAACTGACGTTCGGGAACTGACATCCAGACATCATATAATATTTAAGAGGCGGCGTGCAACGGCATACGGATTGCGCGCCGCCTTTAATATAAGGTGGCGGCGGGACACCGGAACATGGCAACAAAAGCACCGGGAGACTTGCAACACACATTATTTTATAGTATCTTTGCATAAGATAAGCTTCGCCTCAGCAATTTCAAGCAAGCTTGATTGCGTTCGGCTTGCATTATCTTTGCCAAATATAACACCAATAACTTAAGTCTATGTGGCACAACTTTGGAAAAGCACCGGCAGCAATACTGTTCCTTCTTATAATATCATTGACATCGTCGGCACAGTCGAAAATGATTGTCGAGCACTACACAATGGAACAGGGACTGCCCAACAACACGGTATATTCTTCGATAAAGGACAAGGACGGCTTCGTATGGTTCGGGACATGGCACGGGCTGTGCTCGTTCGACGGAGCTGAGTTCATGCCTTTCGTGACAAGGCAGAACAGGACGTCGGACATACCGCCGCGCAAGGTGCTGAACATGGTGGAAGACAACAAGAACAACCTGTGGATACGCAATGCGGACAGTCATCTGTACATGTTCAACAAGACCACGGAAAGCTATCACAATCTCTACAACGAACTGAAAGGGCTGTCGCAGAACGTGCAGGTGCTGAAAATAAAGCGGATGGACAACGGGCACATTCTCATCCTGACCCGTAACAAGAACATATACGAGGGCGCAACGGACAAAGACGGCAACGCAACAATAACGAAAATATATGATGCGAGCCGCGACATTGTGCACTCAAACATGAAGCTGCGCCGCAATATCATCGGCGAAACGGCAAACCGCGTCTACTGGATAGGCACAGACCTGAAGATAGACGCAATAAGCAAGAAGAACAGCCGTCCGCTGCTTGCAGACATTCCGAACAACACCGAGGTGTCGAGCTTTGTGCACTTCGGACAGTATATGTGCATAGGCACGGCAAAAGGGGATATTTACATAGTAAACATCAACAACGGGAAGACGGAACATCACTCTTTTCCCGATATGCGCTCAAGCGTGTCGTGCATCATACCATTGAACGGACAGATGTTCATATCATCATCGACAGGACTGTATTCGTTCACGAAGCAGAACGGGATAAGACAGGTGCTGCCGGCTGCTGCCGGCGCAACGGCATCGTATGTGGACAAGGGACGTAACCTGTGGATGAGACTAAGGAACGGGACCCTGGTGAGGTTTGACCCGGCAACACACAACTCACAGCAGTTCGCCATGCCGAAAGACAGCCTTTTTGACGAAATGAAGTTTTGCGACACAGGCACAAACGGACTGTTCATACTGCTGCGCAACGGCGCTGTATGGCGGTATAATCACCACACATACACCATGGAGGACATCAGCAGGTATAACGAATTTGGCGGATATGTGCTGGAACCCAAGTTTTTTGACATTGACCTTGACAGCGACGGACACCTGTGGCTGTCGTCCACCACAAACGGTGTGTACAAGGTGTACTTTCCGCAATACAACTTCAGGTTTATATTCCCTGAGCTGGTGATACCCACCGACATAAGCACGGAGAGCAAGGGAGTGCGCGCGCTTTACCAGTCGCGCAACGGCGACCTGTGGATAGGCACACGCAACGGAGAGCTGTACTGCGTGGATGTTGCCACGGGACACGTAAAGAAAAGCTTCAAGGGGGATATCGGCAACGTATATCATATAATGGAAGACAGAAGCGGCAACCTGTGGCTTTCTACAAAAGGAGCCGGACTTGTAAAGGCAACGCCCGACGAAATGGCACCGCAGGGCATGAGGATAACAAGATATACGCACAGCAACAGCGACAAGACATCGATAAGCAACAACCGTGTGTATTACACATATCAGGACAGCAGGCAGCGTATATGGGTATGCACGTTCGGCGGCGGACTGAACCTGATAGAGGAAAACGGGGGCAAGACCGTGTTCAGGCACAGAAACAACGGCATGGCAAACTATCCTCACTACGACCTGTATCTGAACACGCGCGCCATAGCCGAAGACAGGCTGGGCAGGCTGTGGGTGGGCACCACCGACGGACTGATGTCTCTGCAGGGAACGTTCAAGGGCGTAAAGGACATAAAGTTCGAGACTTACAGGGAACATAACGACACGCGACTTGCCGACAACGATATATTCTCGCTGTACAAAGACCATAACGGCGATATCTGGATGGGGATATTCGGCAGCGGGCTGAACAAGCTTGAGGGTTACGACAAGGTAAGGCGGCGCCCGGTGGTGAAGTCGTACAACCTGCCCGGGCTTCAGGACGGAGACGTTGTTTCATCGCTTGTCGAAGACAGCCACAAATGCCTGTGGATATGCACCGAGAAAGGGTTGTCGAGCATCAAGCAAGGTTCGATGTTCGCAAGGAGCTACGACAGGTTCTCGGGATTTCCGGATGTAAACATCGAAGACAACACTTCTATATGCCTTTCCAACGGCAACATCCTGATAGGATGCCGGCAGGGACTGATAATGTTCAACCCGGCAAACGTGGAAAAAGAGAACAACAAGCGCTACAACACGTTCATCGTAGACTTCAAGGTGCAGAACATGGCACTAAGCGAGTTCAACCCTCCCATATACGAAGGCTCGATGAGATATGCAAGAGAAATTATATTGAAGCACAACCAGTCGATGTTCACAATAGAGTTTGCCACCCCAAACTACACGGACAACAGCCAGATATCATATTCTTACATACTCGACGGATATGAGGAGCAGTGGCACAACAACGGCAACAACCGCATAGCGTCATACGCCAACATTCCGCCCGGGCATTACAAGTTCCGCGTAAAGGCTACGGGAGACAACTCGCCCGAACGTGTTCTGGAGATAACGATACTGCCGCCATGGTGGGCAACATGGTGGGCATATCTCATATACGCCGTCATCACCGCCTCCATACTTTACGGCGTGGCACATCTTGTGCTCTACATGATACGCATGCGCAATGAGGTTTACATCAACGACCGCCTTGCCGAACTGAAGATACGTTTCTTTACAAACGTAAGTCATGAGCTGCGCACGCCGCTGACATTGATAAAGAGCCCTATCGAGGAGCTGAAGAACACCGAGACGCTGAGCGAGGCAGGCAAGGAATATCTGTCGCTGATAGACAGGAATGCCGACAAGATGTTGAAGCTTGTAAACCAGATACTGGACTTCCGCAAGGTGCAGCACGGCAAGATGAAGCTGCACATATCGCTGGCAGACATCAACGAGATGCTCGGCATGTTCCGGAACGAATACCGCATGCTGGCGGTAGAGCGCGACATTGCATTCAACCTGGAACTGCCCAAGGAGCATGTCAAAATGTGGTGCGATGCCGAAAAGATAGGCATTGTCGTCAACAACCTTATCAACAACGCCTTCAAATATACCCAGGAGGGCGGCACAATATGCGTGGCACTGGAGGCAGACAACAACGGTATATGCCGTATAAGGGTTGAAGACAACGGTGTGGGGATACCCGAGTCGCAACTGGCGAAGATATTCGAGCGCTTCTCGCAGGCAGACAATAAGATAAGCGACGACACGGTGCATGCCGGAACGGGTATCGGGCTGTCGCTGTCGAAAGAGTATGTGAACATGCACCACGGCAGGATATGGGCGGAAAACCTTGAAAGCGGCGTGGCATTCATCGTCGAGCTGCCTACAGACAAGGAGCATTTCGGCAATGAAGACACGGAGGTGTACTTCGACGACAGTACGGCGGAAAACAACACCGGACAGGAAATAAAAACACCCGAACAGCACGGCGACAGAAAAGAGGATATAAACGACGACGCCCCCACCCTGCTGCTGATAGAAGACAACATAGACCTGTGTCACATGCTGCGTCTCCAGCTGAAACGGAAATACAATGTTTTCGTGGCTCATAACGGAGAGGACGGACTGAAAAAGGTCTACCAGTATCATCCGGATGTGATAATAACAGACCTGATGATGCCGGGAATCGACGGAATGGAACTGCTGCGCCGCGTACGCCATGACTTCATAATAAGCCACATTCCGGTAATAATCCTGACTGCAAAGCAGAATGACGACACAAAGACCAACGCCATAACGGCAGGAGCAAACGCTTATATCACCAAGCCGTTCAGCAGCGAGCACCTCATGGCGCGCATACACCAGCTGCTTGAGGAGCAACGTATATTCCAGCGCAAGATGGTTGTCTACAACACGGTGGAAAACAAGCAGGCGGCTAACAACGACGAATATGAGCAGCATCTGGTAAAGAAAGATGTTGAGTTTGTGCATAAGATACACGAAATAATCGAGCAGAACCTCAATGCAAACGACTTCAACATCGACACTATAGCAGAAACAATAGGACTGAGCCGTTCGGCATTCTTCAAGAAGCTGAAGAGCCTTACGGGGCTTGCTCCGGTGGACCTTGTAAAGGAGGTGCGTCTGTCAAAGGCGGCGGGACTTATCGAAACAACGGACAACAATATAACGGAGATTGCCTATTCGGTAGGTTTCCACGATGCCGGATACTTTGGAAAATGTTTCAGAAAGAAATATGGCATGACACCGAAAGAGTATAGAAGAGAGAGAAGTAAGGAGGGGATAAAGGAGTAAGGAGATGAGGAGTAAAGGATAAGGAGATGAGGAGTAATGGAGTAAAGGAGTAAAGGAGTAAGGAGTAAAGAAGTTATCGCTCCCTTTGGTCGCTTAGGAGTTAAGACAATACTGTAAAGAATAAACTTATTCACTCCACGGCTCCTTACTACTTACTCCTTTACTCCTTATTCCTTTACTCTTTACTTTATCATTTGTCCTTTAACTTCCTCTAACTTCCCATAACTTCTTTAACTTCCTAACATTTTAACCCCTTAATAAAAAAATGAAAAGACTTATAACATTCGTAATCATATCTGTCTTATGTGCCAATGTCCTTGCCGCAGACGGATATCCCGGGACAAGACGCGACTCTGTCCTTAAATGTATAACGGGAGCAGAGATACCCTCTTATAAGATAAACATACTGAAAGCAGGAGCAAAAGGCGACGGCACGAAAGACTGCAAGCCGGCATTCGACAGAGCCATGCGGACGGCAGAAAGAAAAGGAGGGGCACACATCATCGTTCCCTCCGGAACTTATATTATAAACGGACCGATACAGTTCAGAAGCCATGTCTGTCTCGAACTGCAAGAGGGTGCGGTGCTGAAATTCTCTCCCGCCCCGCACCATTACCTGCCCATAGTACGGACATCGTGGGAAGGTACGCTGCTTCAGAACTACAGCCCCATGATTTACGGATACGGACTTACAGACGTATCCATAATCGGCAATGGCACCATAGACGGCAACGCTGCACAGACCTTTGCCACATGGAGGGCTAAACAAAAGGCATCGCAGTCATTGAGCCGTGAATACAACCACAAGCAAGTACCAGTAAATGAAAGAAACTTCGGCGAGGGGCACTATCTCCGTCCTCAACTGATACAGTTTTTCAACTGCCGCAACATAACCATAAGCGATGTCTTTATAACAAATTCTCCGTTCTGGTGCATTCATCTGCTGAAAAGCGAGAACATAATATGCCGCAGGCTGCGCTATGATGCAAAACTTGTGAACAACGACGGCATCGACCCTGAAGCCTCCCGCAACATCCTCATAGAAGACATATCATTCAACAACGGCGACGACAACGTGGCAATAAAGAGCGGACGAGACAACGACGGATGGAACCTGCTCGCCCCGTCGGAAAACATCGTAATACGCAACTGCCGCTTTAAAGGGCTTCATGCTGTGGTTATGGGCAGCGAGATGTCCGCAGGAATACGCAATGTCTTTGTAGAAGACTGCACATTTGCAGGATATTGCAAGCGTGGAATATACATAAAGACCAATCCCGACCGTGGCGGTTTTGTACGCGACATATACATCAGAAACTGTGAGTTCGACGAAGTTGAAGACCTGTTTTATGTAACAAGCATGTATGCAGGAGAAGGCAGCGGCAGCAAGAACTATTCTGTTGTGGAAAACATATATGTTGAAAATTTACGCTGCCGCCGTGCCAGGTCTGCCGGCATAGTGCTTCAGGGCACCGAAGCCAAGCCCATACGCAACGTCACATTCCGCAACATCGATATCGGAGAGGCGTGCAACGCTCTTAGCATCGACAATGCCGAAGGAGTAGTAATGGAAGAATGCCACATCGGCGGCAAGGCAGGAGTGCCTACACAGGCATCGGAAAAAGACAAGCTGTTCAAGTAATCTTTAGAAAATACAGTTAAATTAGCTGTGAGTTCGACGAATTTATCTTTCTTGTTATATTACAAACCACCCCTGCCCCTTGAGAGTGTATCAAAATACACACACGTAAGTTGGGAGTAGGGAGTTAAAGAAGTTATGGGAAGTTAGAAGAAGTTAAAGGACAAATGATAAGGTGAGGAGCAAAGGGAGGAAGGAGCAAAGGGAGGAAGCGTGCTAAATCATGACACGGATGGCACGGAATTAAGACCAGGATG
>ERZ778514.2867-NODE-2867-length-10226-cov-4.552060_pt1 | contig 10226 bp, 8 predicted proteins | sample MGYA00510344_ERZ778514 | MGnify/ENA primary metagenome ERZ778514 (study PRJEB29527, sample SAMN07138968) | mouse gut metagenome | material: feces | host: mouse | place: China:Nanjing | collected 2016-01-25 ... | reverse complement strand
GCGACGTGAAAACGCTGCTGGAATCCGGCGTGATCCCCGTGCTGATTGACCCGGACGGCCTCTGCATCCCCCAACTGAAACCTGACGCGCTGGTGGACGCCATTCTTGCGAAACGGAACCTGGGCACCAGAATCACGGACGCGCCGGTGGTGGTAGGCGTGGGGCCGGGCTTTACCGCGGGCGTGGACTGTCATGCTGTTGTCGAAACCATGCGGGGGCATTTCCTGGGCCGGACGCTTTACCAGGGCTCCGCGCTGCCGAATACCGGAATCCCCGGGCTGATCGGCGGCTTTGCGGGAGAACGGGTCCTCCGCGCCCCTGCCGACGGCATCTTTCATCCATTGCTGGAGATTGGCGCGCGGGTCCATATGGGTGACACAGCGGCAGTCGTGGACGGCGTTCCTATGATCTGTACCCTTGACGGCGTGCTTCGCGGCATCCTGCCTGACGGTACGCCGGTTCACAAGGGCCTGAAATCCGGCGATATCGACCCCCGCTGCGAACTCCGGCACTGCTTCTCTGCCAGCGACAAAGCTCTTGCGGTGGCGGGCGGCGTCCTGGAAGCAATCCTCCACTTTGTTTCAGATAAGAGCGAATAGATGTAAGCTGTTTTTATGCCGGAAGCCTTTGGGGTAGAAATCAGAATTTTTGGCAGAATGGAGGGCTTTGTTTTGGAATCGGATGTGAAATTGACAAAACTGGCGAAATGCGCGGGATGCGGGGCAAAGGTGGGCGCGGGAGTGCTGGCCCAATTGCTGGACGGCCTGCAGGTACATCGGGACCCCAATCTGCTGGTGGGCTTCGACAAGAGCGACGACGCTTCTGTTTACCGTATCTCTGACGACCTGGCTCTTGTGCAGACTGTGGACTTCTTCCCGCCCATTGCCGACGACCCTTACCTTTTCGGACAGATTGCCGCCGCCAATGCCCTCAGTGACATTTATGCCATGGGCGGCGTGCCGAAGCTCTGCCTGAATATCATGGCCGTGCCCCAGGATTTGCCGGGCGTGCGGGATATTCTCCGGGGTGGTTACGATAAGGTCTATGAGGCCGGCGCGCTGATTACCGGCGGGCACAGTATCCTTGACAGCGAGCCGAAATATGGTCTGGCCGTTACCGGGTTTGTGCATCCGGACCGCTTCCTGACAAACTCCGGCGCGCTCCCAGGCGACGTTCTCCTGCTGACCAAACCCCTTGGCGCGGGGGTGCTGACCACTGCCGCAAAGGCCGGGCTTGCGTCGGAAGAAAGTCTGAACCTTGCCTACCATAATATGACCGTCCTGAATAAAAACGCCCGGGATCTTATGGTGCGGTACCGGGTCCATGCCTGTACTGACGTGACAGGTTTCGGCTTCCTCGGCCACGGGCTGGAAATGGCTCAGGGAAGCGGCGTTGCATTGGCTGTGGAAACCGGCGCGTTCCAGTTTTTGCCGGAAGCCTTTGGGTTTGCCGAAATGGGAATCCTGCCGGAGGGAATGTATCGGAATCGGGAGTTCGCGGAACAGGACGTGGACTCCGGACAGATTCCCCTTGCTTTGCAGGATTTGCTTTATGACCCCCAGACCTCCGGCGGGCTTCTGATGGCCGTCCATCCCGATGACGCGGACGCGCTTTTCAACGAACTTGCTCCCCTTGTCCCCTGCGCCCAGAAAGTCGGCGCCGTGAGGAAGCATCAGGGCGGAAAACGGATTCTTCTCCTTTAAAATACCCGAAACGCGGACGGTTTTCCTCTCTTCCGTCCGCGTTTCGCTGCTTATTTCAATGTCGTCACCGCGCCGATAAAAACGGGCAGATTCGTTTCCAGGTCCACCAGCATATACAGGAAGGGCCGGGTCAGATACACTGTGTTCGGATTCGGGGCCGCGCCGCCTGCTTCCATCGCTACTGCCGTGACCGCCCCTGCTTTTGTGCCCCGTTCGTCTACTGCTATGCTGGTCTTGTGCAGGACCTTGCTGATATACAACGGGCCTGCGCTGCTGATTCCCATGCCGCTGAAATCCGCCTTGCTCATATCAAAAGCATCCCGCATCCCCAACGCTGTCAGACTGTCGTTCAGGGTCCGTGAGCAGTCGGCCCTGAATTTCGGGATGGCCGTCTCGACCAAAGTCTCTTCCGCGTCCAGAAGCTCCCGCAGATGTGCTCCCGTCAGGCTGGCCGCGTAATCCTCCAACGCAAGCCCTTCCTCCGGCAAGAGCGCCCCGAATGCCCATCGGCCTCCCTTGTATGGCTTCAGGAACCCCTGCGCGTGGTCGTCCTCCATGTACAGCCCTTCCATGGAATACATCAGCTCCGCCGGTTGCTTGAGTCCCTCTTCCGTGGTGAATTCGCGGTCCAGTATCTGATCCTGTCTGTAGATATTCTCCCATTCCGCGTCCAGAGACAGGGCGTTGATCAGATACAGCACCGCTTCTTCCGGAATTTCCTCTGCAATGCGCTCGATCATGCCGCCGGTGTGATTCTTTACCCATTGGTTGATTTGCCCTGCCGTTTCCGCGTCCAGCTTCGACGGGAAGACCTCCGCGCCGTAGACACTGCCCGCCGTCTCCAGAAAGGCTTCCTCCAGCTGGAAACTCCCGTCGTCCCGGAACCAGAGGGAATTTGCCAGCTTCAGATTTTCGTCTTCTGCATAACTGCCCATCCAGGCACCCAGGTCTTCGTTCAGACGCGCCGCCGGTACGCCCAGAACGTCCTCCATCTGTGCCAGCGTCTCCCCTGCCGCGCCGTTTGCCGTCATGCCCAGGGCGCACAGAATGGACAGCGGCGATATCAGCACATTCTCGCCCCAGTTCTCCCGCAATAGCGACAGTGAGAAGTCCATCAGCGCTTCCGCGTCCGGGATCTCTCCTGCTTCTGCCGTCTGTCTGGGCGCGAGGTTCTTCGGGCCGCCGCACCCGGTTAACAGCAGCAGCGTCAGGATCAGTGCGGTGATTCGTTTTGTCATAGAAATTCCTCCTTGATCTCTTTTCGTACAGGGATTTTTTTGCGGATTCCGGGACAGTCCTCCTGCCTTTACAGACGATTTTCCAGACCTTTTGGTTTCGCAATATCTGGTCCTTTAGAAAGTTTTTCCGGCTTGGGTCTTATGCGGCCTTGGTTTGCTCCCAGAATCCGCGCTCCGTTTTTCGTCTTTCCGGCAGTCCAGCGGGGACGCGGGCAGGCTCCATGGTCCGGCTGCGTATGTTTATCGGCTCTTTCACAGAGTAATTTACGCCCTTTGACGCCCCTTCCTGTACCTGCGCCTCCTTATCCGCTCTTGACTTTGCGGGCTGCACGGCATATAATTTAACGTGCAGGCAACCGGACTTTCTTGCTGATTGCCCGGAATTTTATACAGATAGGAGATTGCGCTATGTTGGATATCAAAACTGTAAAAACCAGCACGCCGAAAACGAAACCCGCTGATGAAAGCAAACTGGGCTTTGGCAAGATTTTCTCGGACCATATGTTTGTAATGGACTACTCCCCCGAACAGGGCTGGCATGACGCCCGGGTGGTTCCTTACGCACCCTTCCAGATGGACCCCGCCTGCGTCGTCTTCCATTACGCCCAGGAGCTTTTCGAGGGCCTTAAGGCTTACCGGGCAGAAAGCGGCCGGATTCAGCTCTTCCGCCCTGACTGCAACGGTCAGAGAATGCAGGATTCCTCCGAGCGTATGTGCATCCCCACCATTCCCGTGGACGACTTCGTGCAGGCGGTCAAGGCCCTGGTGGAAGTCGACAAGGATTGGGTGCCCCACAGCGACGGCACTTCCCTGTACATCCGCCCCTTCGTGATCGCTACTGACGTCGGTATGGGCGTTCACGCAAGCCATAATTACACCTTCTGCATTATCTGCGCTCCCTCCGGCGCCTACTACGCTGAGGGCCTGGACCCCATCCGGATCTATGTGGAGGACGAGTACATCCGCGCCGCTCCCGGTCTGACGGGCTTCACCAAGTGCGGCGGCAACTACGCGGCTTCCCTCAAGGCCGGCGCGCTGGCGGAGGAAAAGGGCTTCGCGCAGGTCCTCTGGCTGGACGGCGTGGAGAAGAAGTATGTCGAGGAAGTCGGCGCGATGAATATCATGTTCAAAATCGACGGCAAGATCTACACCGCCGCCTGCTCTGGAACCGTCCTCCCCGGCGTCACCCGTCGGAGCTGCATCGAACTGCTGAAGGACTGGGGCTATGAGGTCATTGAAGGCAAACTGGCCATCGAGGACGTGATGAAGGCTGGTCATGAGGGCCGTCTGGAAGAGGTCTTTGGTACCGGTACCGCCGCCGTGGTCTCTCCCGTCAAGGAGCTTGACTGGAAGGGCGACAAGGTCTTTATCAACGACGGTAAGATCGGCGATGTGACCCAGAAGCTCTATGATACCATGACCGGAATCCAGTGGGGCCGCCTGCCTGATGAAAAGGGCTGGGTTGTTCCCGTCTGCGAGGCTTGATTTTTATACCGCAGCTTTCATTATGGGGGGAATCCGTCCGGGTTCTCCCCTTGTTCTTTTCTGGAGGCCCGCCATGAACGACAGAGAACGTATTGAACAGCTCATTGCCCGGAACGACTTCCAGACCGCGGAGAACGTTATGCGGAAAGCGAACCTGCCGCCGGAGGCCTGCCGGGAGTTGTCAGAGAAAATCGCGGGGCGGAAAAAACAGAGGGAGCTGGATTCTGTCCGGAAACGGCGGAAAGAACGGCTCTTCAGACGCTTGCAGAAATTCAACTTCCGGACCTGGAAAGTCTTTCTGGCCGTCTTCCTTGTTCTGGGAGGCGCCGCGTCCGCTTATTACCTCGCCGCAGACCTCTTCGGAGAGAATGCCTTCGGCGGACTGCTGGAGCGGCTCCGGCTGCCTATGGACATTTTTGGACTGCTTGCCCTTGCCGATATGGTTGTCTGGTGGGGACTGATTGCGCTAGCCGTCAGACGCCGGGACCGCTCGAGTATGGATGGAGACGCGTTCCTGGTCTGGGCTGTACTTTTTTCGCTGGTACTGTTTTGCTTCCTGCTGAAATATATCTTTTGATGGGACGGGCTGCCCTGTTTCCTGCTGAAACGCGTCTTTTGATAAAATTCGGGCTGCCTTGCTTTTCCCTGACAGGTTTCCGTCCGTGTTTCCTGAAAACGTTTCCCTTCAAACCTTCCCCGTATGGCTTCATTTTTGCGGCTGAATTGGCATGCATAAAAAAACAGGCCTGAACAGTTGCTAAAATTTGCCGACAAAAGAAGACAAACTGTCCCCCTATACGGTAAAATGTATGTTTTGGCACCTTTTCCCTAAAATATGTTTTACTGTCTTTACAAGGAGGTACAGTCATGCAGAATTATGGGTATATACGCGTATCCAGTACGGACCAGAATGAAGACCGCCAACGGATTGCCTTGCAGGAAAAAGCCGTTCCGCGTCATAATATCTTTATGGATAAACAGTCCGGTAAAGATTTCGACCGCCCCCAGTATAAACGCCTTGTCCGCCGGCTTCGGGAGGGCGACCTGCTCTATGTCCTCAGCATCGACCGTCTGGGCCGCAATTACGCGGAAATTCAGAATCAGTGGCGGATCCTGACCAAGGAAATCCGCGTTGATATCTGCGTCATTGATATGCCCCTTTTGGATACCCGCAATGGCAAGGACCTGATGGGCACCTTTATTGCAGACCTGGTCCTTCAGATCCTTTCCTTTGTCGCCCAGAGTGAACGCGAAAATATCCGTAAACGGCAGGAACAGGGGATCGCTGCCGCCAAAGCCCGCGGGGTTCGTTTCGGCCGCCCGCCCAGACCCCTGCCTGAAAATTATCCCAGCGCGTACCACCGTTGGAAGGCCGGCGCAATCACCGGGACCGCCGCCGCCAAGGAATGCGGTATGCCCCTGTCGACCTTCCGTTACCGCGCGGAACGCTTTGAAGAGGCGACGACCTCCTGAAAACCGCAATCCGCCAGAATCCTTTTCCTCTCCAATATGTACTTAATCATAACAAAGCCTTCTGTCGGATTCCTGCCAATTTTGCCCCTTTTTGTGTTTGTATTTGACATAGGCCGCCCGCTGGTGATATGCTGATACTATATTTCATGCAGTATGTCGCAAAATACAGGCGCTCCGCCGGAAAGGGTCTACGGTATGATTCAGAAATTCGCCGCGTCCGACTACGCCGCGGGCATCGCAGGGGCCAGACCCCCCAGACTGCTCTCCGCCAGTAAAATCGACGCCAGTACCACCATCCATCCAAGAGTCCTCCATAAGCATGATAATTTCTGCGAGCTTCTCTTCGTCCGTACCGGCTCCGGCAGCTATATCGTGGAGGAAACCCGCTACCCCATCCGCCAGGGCGACCTCGTCCTCTGCAACGCTGGAATTCTGCACGACGAGGACCCGGCAAGAAGCGTCGACCTCAATATGCTCAGCATCGCCATGACCGATCTTCATGTCAAGGGCCTGCCTCTGAATCACTTCGTAGACGCTGATACCGTGCCCGTCTTCCCCGCCGGCGTCTTTGCGGACATGGTGGACTTCCTGATGATCTCCATCTTTGACCTCCTGGCGGAAGACCCTGTGGACTCCGTGGAAACCTGCAACTACCTCACCGCCGGGCTCGTCAGCTCTATTCTGATGATTCTCAGCCGGAGGTGTACCCAGGAGAATCCCGTGGGCGTCAGCAAGAGCAACCTGATTGCCGAACGGGTCAAGGCTTACATCAATGCCCATTACGCCGAAGACCTTACCCTTCAGGATATCTCCGACGCACTCCATATCAGTATCTATTACCTCGCTCATGTCTTCAAGCAGCAGACCGGTTATTCTCCGAAACAGTATATGCTCCGGCGGCGGCTCGGGGAGGCGCAGACACTCCTGATTTCCACCGATCTCTCCATTACCAGCATCTCCCTGGCCGTGGGCTATGGAAACCCCAACCACTTCGACCGTATGTTCTCCAAGTATATCGGTATGTCCCCCAGCAGCTATCGGAGTTTCTACCTTGCGGGCGCCTCCGGTTTGCCCTGATTTTCCGCAAGAAATGCCTGTTTTCCCCTGCCCTGAAGGCTGAAACCAGCACTTTTCAGCAAGATTTATCATATTATACAGATGGTTCCTTGAATATCACTGATTTGCGCTACCGGCGGGGCTGCTGCTCTGCCGGCCTTTTTCTGTGCGTTATTTACAGTTCGATATAGAAAAACGGGTGCAAACTGTAGAAAGCCTCCAAAATTTCCCGAAAGCAGTCCAAACCCGCCCCTTCTCACGCTTCTTTTTTTGACGCCGGTTTTTTGCCGGAAAGGTGAAAAAGCAAGAAATGCTAGCCCGATCAGTAAAAAGCCTGAAAAAACCCGGTTGGAGGGGAAAATTCCACAAGAAAGATATAGCCATCCCCATGAAAAAATGTCATAATTGTTCATGTCAAGAGCAAGGAAGTGGAGAGAATAAAGTAATTTTTGGGCAATACCGTAAGATTTTCAGAACTTTAGGAGGTTTATTATGCGGGCATTTTATGTGGAAGCCGAGTATGCGCCTCGGGAAGGCTACGTCCTCTCCGACCGCGAGAAGGAAACCGGGCGCGCGCTCCGGGGCAACAAAATCTGGAAGAATATTCATGGCTCTGTTGTGGACCGGCCCATGCCCGTCTGCGGCGACGACCAGGTCCTCTTGAAGGTCGGCGCGGCCGGCATCTGCGGTACTGACCAGCATCTGCTCCGGACGGACGCCGACGGCTATACCATGTACGACGGCCACAGCAAGTATCCCATTATCACCGGTCACGAGTTCTCCGGCGAGATTGTGGAAGTCGGCAAAAATGTCCGGAAACTGGCCGTGGGCGACCTGGTGTCCGTGGAATCCATGCATTGGTGCGGTCAGTGCGACGCCTGCCGCCGGGGGATGTTCAACCAGTGCAAGGACCTGGAAGAGCCCGGCCTGACCTATGACGGCGGCTTCGCTGAATATGCCGCGGTCAACGCAAAATACTGCTACAAGCTCAATGATATTATGAATTTCTACGGCGGCGACAAGATGACCGCTTTCGAACTGGGCGCCATGGTAGAACCGACCGGCGTGGCCTATAACGGCATTTTTGTCCGGGCGGGCGGTCTTCGTCCCGGCGGTCACGCGGCAGTCTTCGGCTGTGGTCCCATCGGTCTGGCTGCCATCCAGCTGCTGAAAACCTCCGGCGCGGCCAAGCTCATTGCCTTTGAGAGCGTTCCTGAGCGTATCGAGCTGGCAAAGGCTTGCGGCGCGGATATGGTCTATGATCCCACCAGCTTCAAATCCGCTGACGAGCAGGCTGAGCTGATTATGGACATTACCAACGGCGCGGGCATCTCCCTCTTTGCCGAGTGCGCAGGCGCGACCAAGTTTACTTACCCCGTTATGGCCAAATCCCTGGCAATCGGCGGAAAAACAGCCCAGATTGGTCATACCGTCGGCCTGACCCCCGTGGACGTGTTCGGCTGGCAGTGGAACGCCGCTTTGATTGCCGGCTCTAACGGTCAGTCCGGTCAGGGCATCTATCCCGACGTGATCGCGCTGATGGCCTCCGGTCGTATCGATATGCGGAAGATGTGTACCGGCCGCTATAACCTGGAAGATATCGACGAGGGTATGAAGATCATGGCCGGCAAGGTCCTGGTCTCTACCGAGTATCCCCGTCTCGCAAAATAATCACAGTTCAATCCATATCAAGCGGAGATCATTTTTAAGGAGGAAAATTTCTATGGCAAATTGGAATCTGCCCGCAACCGGGGGGCACATGGAAAAGCAGGATGGTATCTACTACCAGAACATGACGACCAAGATGGTGGAAGAGCGTCTGAAGAAGAACGACGTTCTGCTGCTGCCCATCGGCTCCACCGAGAACCACGGCCCCTCCGCTCCCTACGGCGAGGACACCTACCTGGATACCCGGCTCTGCGAACTGGTGGCCGAGCGCACCGGGGCTACCGTGGCGCAGCCCATCTGGTACGGCTCTCACCCCTATCATCACCTGGGTCAAAAGGGCACCATCATGATCCCTGAGAAGATCCTGGCGGATTATATCGCTTACGTTCTCGCTGGCTTCTGGAACACCGGCTTCCGCAAGATCATCATCGTCAACGGCCACGGTCAGGACTACGTTATCCCTCTGGCCATCCACACCTTCGGCAAAAAGTGGCAGGTGCCCGGCATCGTTCTGTACACCCACTTCTGGAACTGCGCCGGAGATCAGATGTACACCAAGGACAAGGGCGGCCCGTATGAAGACCCGTTCGTACACGCCGACGAGGTGGAGCAGAGCTGGTGCCTGGAGCTGTTCCCGGAGTTCATCCACATGGAGGACGCCATCAAGGTCGAAAAGGCTCCCATGCTGCCTCCCGGACACATCAACACCTCCGCGGAAGACGGCGCGGGCCCCATCAAGTGGTACAACGCGTTCGGCTCCTGCGGCATGGAGTGCATCTGCCAGCCCGAAGGCGTAATCGGCGATGCACGCAAGGCTGACGGCGCAAAGGCCAGAGCTGGTGTGGAACGCACGCTGGATTACCTCACCAAGCTGGTCAACGACATTCTGGAGAAATATCCCGCCGGTGAGCTTCCGCCCATCGACAAGATGACCCAGCGCAGCCGTGAGGATATCGAAGCCGTGATCAAGGGACCCAATGTGCCCGGCGGCCGTCATATCTACACTCTGGAATACTGAGCAGACTGAGGTCCTGGGAATCGGGAATCCTCCTGGTTCCCGGGCCGAAAATAATAGGAAATCTATTTAGACAAACCAATAAAAATCATATGATATTTTAAGAAGGAGATGCTATTATGAAGTGCAAACAGGCATTTATGCACGGTCCCTTTGACCTCCGGATTGAGGAAGTAGAGCTGCCCGCCCTGCGGAAGGACCAGGTTCTGATCAAGCTGCTGGCCTGCGGCATCTGCCAGTCTGACGTGGAGTGCTTCGAGGGCAAGTCCGCAGAGGGCCGTTACGATTTGGGACCCTACACCCCCGGTCATGAGTGGGTAGGCCGTGTCACCGAAGTGGGCGAGGACGTGACCTCCATCAAGGTTGGTGACAAGGTCGTGGGCGACTGCGTGCTTCCCTGCCACCAGTGCGCCAACTGCAAGGACGGCAAGATGTCCTCCGCCTGCCTGAATATGCGCGAAGTCGGCTTCCGTCCTGACTCCCCGGGCGGCTTTGGCGAGTACATGATTCTGGAAGAAGCTTACACCCACGTTATCCCCGAGGACTGGAGCGATGAAATCGGCATTTTCGTCGAGAACTTCAACGTCG
>ERZ778514.2859-NODE-2859-length-10264-cov-3.933392_pt1 | contig 10264 bp, 8 predicted proteins | sample MGYA00510344_ERZ778514 | MGnify/ENA primary metagenome ERZ778514 (study PRJEB29527, sample SAMN07138968) | mouse gut metagenome | material: feces | host: mouse | place: China:Nanjing | collected 2016-01-25 ... | reverse complement strand
GTAACGATTAATATCATACACAAGATCGTCCATGACTCGTGTTTCCAGTGCCTTGTACATTTCTTCATTTTTATCATACAGGGACAAAAAAACCCCTTCTATCATATCTTTAAAAGCAATCCGCTCCTCCAAAACAGAAATAGACTGAATTTCTCTCCGGATCATCTCTTGTATATCTTCTCTCCTATCCATGGCTATTTTCCAACTCACTCCAAATATAACTTTTGTGACTGCATTTTGTTTCGGTCCATCCTATTTCCTCCCGTCAAAGAAGTTCTGCTCCCAGGTATCATCCTCAAAATCAAAGAAGGCTTCCGCTCCCCGGTACAGCTTTTCTCCTTCCCGCAGAACGGGAAGGACGGCAAAGCCCCAATGCTTTCTGGACACCCATACAAAGAATTTCATCTCGCCTTCCAGAATGATATCCGTCTCTTCCTGAATAACGGTTCCTCCGTATTCCCGGTCGATCTCTTCCTGCGTGGTCTGTGTAAACTTTGCCGTATCATAAGTAAAATAACAGGTTCGAAGCCGCCTGCCCTGTCCGTCATTTAAGTACAGGTCCAGCTGTCTTCCGATCATGAACCGGGAGATACATCCGATATGGTCTTCCGGATCCAGGCTCTCCACCAGAATCTTTTCTTTGTTCTCATGGGTATACGCCATGATCTCATAGGGGAGCGCACCCACCTGATATTCCTGCGCCACCTTCATGTAACCCAGCCTGCAGTTCCGGAAATAGGACAATGCGCCCTCCAGACAGCACATCTTAAGCTCGGTTCCGTCTGCATCTTTTCTGGCAGTCTGAATCAGTTTCCCCGGCACGTACTGCTTCAGCGCCTCCAGGAAAAGCTTTGACTTGCAGGACTGACCGGTCAGTTTGATCATCTCGTAGTCCTGAAGCTCCCCGCACACGAACTTCTGTTCCAGAAACCGCTCCATCAGCCCGTAGATATCCGGGCGCAGAAGTTCCTCCAGCTGATTCAGCCAGACCGGGAATTCCAGCTCCTGCCGGATCTGACACAGCTGTCCCCCTTCCAGTACAGACAGCTTCCACCGGTCCAGAAAGACCGAATCCTCCGCTTCGTCTTTTCTGGTGGTGATACGCAGCTCATACCGGAACTGCGTCTGGAAGAACTTCTTCTTCACCTGCTCTGCCAGATCAAAGAGGCAGTAGTAATTGTTTTTTACGAAGAAATATTCCTCCCTGCCGCGTCCTTCGTAATCTTTGAAGCGTGTGGGCAGGTACTGCTCCAGACGCTCATATTCTCTTTCCAGATCTGCAGGAAGATCTGGTACGGGATCCTGCTTTCCGGAATCATATCCCAGTTCTCTCACGATGCAGACTTTCAGGAGCTGCAGGATTCGCCAGGTCAGGTTATTTCCTCCGAAATTGGTATCTCCGTTCTCGTAACTGGTCCGAATATCCACCAGATACGATACCCTGCTGTTTTCGATCCGGAAGCGCCCGGACGTCAGATCCGTAGTCCCGCCGCCGCAGTCGATGACCAGCGCCCGGTACATCCGGCCCTGTTCATACCGTCCCTGATCGATCAGATCCTGAATGCTGTGAAACAGGACTGCCATCCCCTCATCCAGCACACAGTCCACCTGATATTCCGGCAGAAGTTCCTTAAACAGCGACTGGAATTTCTCTTTCTGCCGGATGGGGGACAGCAGCTGGATACTCTGAAAACGGCACTTGAACTGCTGCATTCCCAGATCGATCAGATACAGAAGGAAAGCCCGGAGCATCTCCTTTCTGGAAAGCTGGTACCGGTGTCCGTTCTCCAGTATCACGCTTTCCTGACGCTCCGCATCGCTGACCCAGCGCTTGATATCATGGAACACCGGCACATCTTCATCCCGGTAGTTCCGGCTGCCAAGCTTAAGCGCCTCGTATCCGAATACATACCCCTGTGTACCGTCCTTCTGTCCCGTGACTCCGATGACGCTGGGGATCACATGCCCGTCCCCTGCTCTGGCGATCCGGGTGGAACCGTCAGGCAGGCAGATGCCCATGGTCGTGTTGGAGCTTCCGAAATCCAGTACCAGCGGAAGCGATGCCTCCAGAACCGGGCAGAGCCGGATATTAAGAAGCGGGATCCGGATCCTTTCTGCATATCCGGGTTCCGGTGCAGGGTGATTCATATAGCAGTCATACAGGTATTCCGATACCTGTTCTCTCGGAAAGTACAGAATGGAATACTGACGTTTCTGAAGTTCGGAAACCGGCACTTCCCTGCTTTTAAACAGATAAAAACGGTCTTCCCGTTCCCGGATATAAAAGCAGGTGCTGATCTGATCCTGCTCATCCACCAGCAGCAGATTGCCTTCATAAAGTCTGCCGTCCGCCTCAATCCGGTAACCGTCCAGCTCGTCGAGCCCAAGCCCGTCATACAGGGTGATCGTCCCGGGGATACGGACGCTGCCGTCGGGAAGTGATGACCCGGGACACCGGTCCAGAAACGCCTGAATCCTCTCAAATCCTCCCTCGCATTTTTCTTCGATATGCCGGTATTCTCTCTGTCCACGGAATCTCATGACCAGACGGGCAAGTCCCTCACGGTCATTCTCCAGTCCGGAAGGAATGACCAGACATTCCTTCCGGCAGATCTCCCGAAGCTGGAACAGGGTCATCTTCTGAAGTTCGCTTTCCCGATAGGTCCGTCCGGCTGTCTCTTTTCTCCGGCCCGGATGCAGCGTATAGGTATATCGGCTCATGGTCCCATCTCTCCTTCCAGCCCTGCGCGGGCGGCTGCGATCTTCTCCTCTATGGCGGAAGCACGGTCGGTAAGCTCCAGGCGTCCGGAATTCAGAATTGCTCCGTCTCATCCGTTACCTCCGCCCTCACAAGCAGTATGCTGCCGTTTTCTCTCTCTTTACTGTCCGACGCCTCCGCCACGCGCACGATCCGTTCCGCCTTCTCCTGCAGGCTTCCTCCGGCAAGCAGAAGGTCCTCCAGCTCACCGGGCGGCACCTCCTGCCAGATCCCCCGGCTCGCCATCAGGACCACGTCTCCGGTCTTTAAGCGGATGGGAAGCTCTCCCATCTCCACCTGCCGGAATCCGTCCATCCCCAGATAATTCCACACGCGCTTCTCTTCCTGGCTCCAGAGCGCTTCTCTTCTGGAAAGCTTCCCTTCCCGGTAAGACGCTGCCGCCAGAACGTCGACGGTATGTCCTCTGCTGATGGGGATCAGCTCTTCTCCCCGGAACAGAGCGATCCGGATGTCGCCCGCCAGCGCATAGCAGGCAGTCTCTCCATTCAAATACACGGCTCCAAGGCTCGCTCCGCCCCGGCGCTCTCCGATCGTCTTCTGGATCCGGATATTCGCCTCCTGAAATACGGACCGGAAAAAATATGCCGGACTGTTCAGCACATGGTACGGTTCATACCGGTCCAGCACCGTGTCCACCGCGATCTGTGCGGATACTTTTCCGGTGTTGGCTCGGCCGATCCCGTCTGCCATGGCCGCCATAACGCCTGCCCGGGTCTTACTGACCTGTACGCAGTCGGACTGCAGCTCACAGGTACCGGTCGTCTGGCTGACCCCCATGTCAGACGGCAGGTCCTCTTCTTCTGTCCGCTTTGCCGGAAAACCGGCAAAATCTGCTGCCCTTCTGGTTCTCTGCAGCAGAAGCCGCACGAAGACCGTACCGGCAAGGACTGCGGCCAGCAGTATGATATATCCTGTATCTTCCATGATTCCCGTCATTTTTTCGTATCTGTCCACTCAAAGTTCTCCCCGCACAGGGGCAGAAAGAGGAAGCGGCTCTCTCCCATCTCGATGGAATCGTAGGGCTTCAGTTCCGTCGGCACATAGACTGCTTCTCCGTTCAGGTAGGCGATCCCGGAAGAATCTCCCGGCAGGATCACCGTATTGCGCTTCTTCCGGTCATAGACGATCACCGCATGGTTCCGCCGGTTGATTGCATTGTCGCCCAGGATCTGGACATCCATGTCATCTCCGCGTCCCACGAAATTCTTGCCGTCATGGATCTTGTAATCCATCCCGACCCGCGCTCCTTCGATGCAGACCAGCCATCCGCACACCGGATCCACTTCCTCTTCCAGAATCTCCACCGGCGGTTCAAAGCCAACCGGCTTTGTATCTTTCTCTTCCTCTGAAAGCTTCATATTGCAGTATGGACAGATCTTTCCATACCGTCTTGCATTGTATACATGCCTGCTCGGGCACCTCACCAGGCTCATGGTCCTCTTCCTCCGATCTCGTTTCTGTATCCTTCAGGAAAGCAGAAGTCTTGTGTTCGCTATATGGATGATGTCCCCCGCTTCCACCCGGCAGGGACGGCCGGTCACCTGATAGCAGCATCCGTCCGCCGCCTTCTGTACCCGAACGCCGTTCACGGATCCAAGATCTTCCAGATACCATCGGTCCAGACAGAAGTTCAGCGCCGCATGCTGGCATTCGACAAAGGTACTGTATGCACAGTCCTCCAGATCCACATCCACCTCTTCTTCGTCATTCCTGCGCCCGATTACCATGGAGGTGCGCCCTGCCATGTTCCATGACCTGACCGGCTTATTCTGTTCATCCAGAAGCAGAAGCTCCTGCACTGCGGGCAGTCCTTTCTCCTCCTGCTGCCATGATGATCCTCCGGCGCCTTTACGGAACAGCTGGTGGTACAGATCTGCCGCTGCTGTACCCGCGCACAGAAACAGCGCCGCCAGATACCACGGCAGATATTCGGAATCCATCTGCTGATGCCATACCAGAACCGCCAGCAGAACCGTCTGCAGAATAATGAGGCCGTCGCAGGCCGCTTTTCCCATCTGTTTTCTTCTCATCTGTACGCTACCTGTCATCTGATATGCTGAAAGAAAGAGGCAAACCGCTCCTCCGGCTTCATGGCTCCCGCCGGATCTTCCTTCTTCTGATCATGATAAGTCTCCATGCCTTTTCCCGGCTGGAATCCGAAGAACCGTTCAAAAGCGCTCCTGTCCGGAACCGGACCTGATGTTTCTTTTACGTTCGCCTTTTCCTTCGGCTGGAACGCATCCTGCCTCTTCTGATCGTAGTCCGCTCTTTTTTCCGGATCTCCGAGTACTCCGTAAGCCTCCTGAATCTCATACATCCTCTGTTTTTTCAGAGGATCATTCCCCACTACATCCGGATGGTACTCTTTCGCAAGCTTCCGATAAGCGGCCTTGATCTCTTTTTCGGAGGCGCCGGAAGCGATCCCCAGCACCTGATAGTAATCCGTCATATCGCCATACTCCCCGCCTTCTGTCCCGTTATTCCAAACGGGCTGCCGCAAAATGTATTCCTGTCTGCATGTTCCGTCCGATTCATTCCATTCAAATGTCAGGCATGCAGACAGAGCTTCGCTTCCCGGCAGCCCTGTCTTTACTTCTATACGCTGTATCCGCCTTCTACTGCGACCTGCGCCATCTTATCCTTTTTCTGTTTGATGATCAGGGTAAAGGTACCGACGCCTTCCGCATCCCCGTAATCCTCCTGATAGTCCACCACGAACGCATTGGGGAATGTGTATTTTCTGACTACCTGAGAAGCTGCGATGACCTCCACAACTGCCTTCCGGTAGCAGTCTGACTTTTCCGCCGGAACCAGAGACCACTGCCCGATCTGTTTGGTTGCGTCAAAGGGATCTCCGTCCACTGCGGTCAGGATCTTTCCCGTGATGGTGAGCGTGCTCCCAAGATCTGTGGAGCGTGCGTTGGAATCCAGAGGGATATCCGCTCCGAATTTCACGCCGGTGATGCTTGTAGTCCCCAGGCTGATCTCATTTGGTCCTTCAACTTTCAATGTAAATCCCATATTTTTATCCTTCCTTTCTGCTTATCCGGCCGCTTCTCATTCTCCGCTGAATCCGCCTTCAAATTTCAGCGCCGTCATCTTGTCTTTCTTCTGTTTGATCAGAAGCGTGAATACGCCGATCCCTGTCTCGTCGTCAAAATCCTCCTTATAGCCCACGACAAATGCATTGGGTACCTGGATCTGCCGGACGATCTGGGATGCGCTGACCACATCCACCTGTACATTGCGGTAGCAGTCGGAATTCTCTGCCGGAACCAGCGCCCATCTGGCAATCTTACCGGTATCATCCGCTGCCTCCCCTCCTACAGCTGCCAGGATCTTGCCCGTGATCTCCATCGTACTGCCAAGATCCGTGGACCGCGCGTTGGAATCATGCGGAATATCCGCACGGAACCGTACCTTCTCGATACTGCTCTCCTGCAGGCTGATCGTCTCGCTTCCTTCGATTTTCAAACGAAATCCCATGTCTCTTTCCTCCTCTTATCTTTTCTTTTTATGCCTTCCTTGTCAGTTCTACCTTCAGGTTCCTTGTGGTATTACTGAAGGTCACCAGTACGTTGCACAGTCCGTTCTTTTCATCGATGGCAAAGTCCAGCTCGTCTCCGTCCTGAAGGATGGAATTCACATACTGGCGGCTCGTATCCCACCGGCTCTTCTGGCTGTTCGGGTTATTGCTGAAGAACTGCAGGATCTTGTCCTGTTTAAAGTCACCGCTGTAGAACCTGAGCATCCGCTCAATATAGGTAAGCACCAGAGTTTTGTAGATCGGCTCGAATTCGCTGCCGCTGCTCAGCAGATTTCTTGCTTTGTATACACGGATATTTTTGATCTCCCTGCCTTTGTACTGGGCATTATCCGAGGTAAATACGAATCCGAAGCCGGTATGGTTGATGGAGTTCTTGATGGCATTGGTGAAACCGGAGATCTCCTTGGTCATGCTGGTAGCCGCCAGCAGGGAGTTGTCATCCGCCTCCACGTCAAAGCGCACGCCCGGATACTCCATACTTGTATTGTGAAACCGCTGTTTCAGATATTCCGGACACTGCCATGCGGCAACAATGCCCGCTGCTTCGTATGCTGCTCCCACGTAGACGCCTTCGATCCACATCTTCATCAGGTCTTCCTTTTCTTCGGAAAGGGATACTCTGCCTTCTGTGTCAATGACCATCTTCTTATCCAGGATCAGCCCGGATTTATCCTTGGGGATAATCGTGGCATTGGGAATGCACGGCACAACGAATTCGCTGTACTCCTTTTTCATAAGTGGCGCACACCGCTCCTTGAAGAGCTCCACTCCTCCGGTGGCGATACTGCTGAAGGAAGTCTCCTCTCCTCCGGCAAAGCTGAAGAACGTGGTCACCCGGTACGGGCAGACGGCATTCATCAGAATCGCAAGGCTCTCCATGGAATTGATCCCTGCTCTCTCCACCTTCTGGTTTCCTGCAAAACGCATCCTCTTGAGTTTACCGCCTCCGGTCTGATTCAGCTCCACATCCGGTACGATGCCGAACCAGACCGTATGATCAAACTCATTTTTGTCATTGCTCGTATTCAGATAGGTCAGAAGTCTTGGAAGATTGCTGGATTTTACCATCAGATCCAGCGGCGTATTGGTGATCAGAAGCTGGGGCTGCATCCCCTTCTCTTTCACCTGATACTGGTCAAAAAACGTCTTCACTCCGAGGATCTTCTCGATCAGAGGTTTTACTGCCTTCACAAAATCATCTTTGCTCTTTTTATAAAATTCCAGATAATGGTTGTAATTTTTTACCTCGACTTCCCGGTCCACCGTACTCTCCATGGTCGAGCTCAGCGGACAGAAAGTGCGGACCACCAGATCCCGTACATAGTCGGACGGATCCTCATTCAATGCGTCGTAATCCTCCCGGAAAGTCTCCATCAGGCTGGTATTGACCTGATCGTCCACAACGGCAAGCTGCGTGCTCTCCTCCTGCTTCATCTCCAGAATCTTCAGTTCCCCGTCCTCGCCCATACGCAAAAGTCCTGCTTTAAAATCCTGTCCGCTCTTGCCGTTTGTGCTCTCTCCCAGCAGAAGGCGGGTCTTGATATCCTCGATCGCAAGAGGAAGCATTGCCAGTACATTGTTGTAATTCTGACTTGCCTTCTCAAACTGGTAATTCAGCTGATCTCCGATATCCAGCCTTTTGGGGTCCTCTTCCTCCAGTTCCACATATTTCCCATAGGTATACTGGATCTCTCTGCGGACCTGACGGATATCTTCCATGATTTTTTTCGGAGATATCATATCCAGTATCTGTCCGAACTTGAACTCCACGTTCATGAGTCCCTGTGCTCCCTTGGCATCCAGAAGGGTAATCAGCATGTTCAGAAGATCATTTTCCTCATTGATCGGAATCTCCGTGATACAGCTCTGCGGAATATTTTCCGGCTTGACCAGGCTGTACTGAATGGAACCGGAGGAAGCATCGCACCAGGAATAGACTGTTGGTGCAAATTTTTCCAGGAATTCCTCAAAACTTCTGACTGCCAGAACTTCATTGATCTCTTTCATCTTGTCGTCATCCAGACTCGTCCTGCCTCTGACATCCCCGATCAGGGTAAGCAGGTTCAGGCGCTCCGGATTGACTTCGGCAAACAGCATCGTTCTGTTTGTCTGTGTGATAGTTTCCATATGCACTGCTCCTTTTTCTTTTTATGATAAGAGCGTCAAAAGTATATTTTCTGTGACAGAATACTTTCAACGGACTGATCCTTCTACTGATATACTGCAATATAATGGACTGCAAGTTCATAAACCCCGTCCGGGGATGTGATATACAGCACGTCTCCGAAACACATCGGATGCGGTGTCTGTCTGCATAGGATGACATTCCCGACCATCACGGTGGATTCCGAACTGTGATACAGAAGTATTTTTCTTTCTTCTTCTGCAATCAGACGGATCCCGGCAAGATCCAGCGCTTTGGACAGTTCAGGATAATCCTTCATCAGATCTCCCAGACATACGCTGGAGGAGGAAAGCCGGTACATGGAAAAGGTCAGCGGCGGAATCTCTTCTGTATGATCCGGCTGTGCCATGACATAGGCATCCAGTCTTCCCGCAAAATGATTTCCTGCCTTCCCATCCATGAGCTGTTCCAGTTCTCCTTTCCTGCTCTCTTCCGGTCCGTGTCTGTGCAGAAGATACCAGAATATTGCCCCGGCTGCGGCAGCGAGTACCGGTATCCACCAGAGAAATCTCCATGGAGAAAGGACTTCCAGCCCGACGGAACAGGCAAGCTCCATCTCTCCGTCAGACACACACAGCGTCATCTGCCCGGTTCCCGGGCGTTTCGGAGACACCGTCAGGACTGTCCGGTCCAGTGAGACATCTGCCAGTCCCCGGTCCGCCCTTTCTATATAAAACAGCAGTTCATCTCCGTCCGGATCCGTGATATATTCCGACAGATCACAGACTGTGTCCTCTTTCATGGAAGTACATCGGATGGTCGGAATACTTCCCCTGGGCGGCGTATTGGATATGGTGATCGGAATCCCAAACTCATGGCTTCCCCAGGAGTCTGTCAGGGTTCCCTGAAGGCTGTATGTACCAGAATGGTCAAAAGAGACTGCTCCCTGAATGATGCCGTTTTGAACCCCCGCCGGTTCTGTCTCACGGAAGCTGTACGCTTTCTGCTCCTCTTCCGGACACAGCTCCATCTGAAAGGTTTGATAAAAAGCTTCATCCTCGATCCTGCTGCCATCCAAAGTTCTGAAAAAGACCTGATAGGAAATCTCCTCATTTTTGGCAGCCTCCGTATTAAGAGCCATGGAAGGAATCAGCGCACGATAGCTGATCAGATATACCTTCAGACTCTCTCCTGCCTTTGTGGTTGCCCGAATCGTCAGATCTCTGACCGAATCCCGAAGTTCGGAAGCTTCCAGCTTTCCTGCAGCATAGATAGTTCTGCACTGCATGGGCTTTTCCGTTCCGTCATATTCCAGCACTGCATCTTCCAGTCCGCCGGATGATATCAGGAGTACATTTGTCTCATCAATATACCGGTCTTCCAGAACACATCGGATCTCCTGCTCCCCATCGGCATAGACGGCATCGGAAAACTGCCGGATCCTGCAGGAGAGATTCCCGTCCAATATGCTGTACAGAATCTCAATCAGTGTGTCAGGGCTCTGTGCCTGAAAGGCCTCTGCACCTGTCGTCTCTGCTATCCTTTGCAGAACCTCCTCATCTCCGTCATAGCTCCCGAAAGCAACCGTATAGACCGGGATCTCTTCTTCACTGCAGCGTCTGATTCTGTCCTCCAGATCCAGGTTCGACTGTTCCAGTGTCCTCCCTCTGCTTCCGTCCAGATCGGATTCCCCATCTGAGATCAGAACCACCACTCGGCTGTGGCCTTCTTCCAATGGAAGCAGGTCACAGGCAGCAGACAGCCCCAGCCCCATATCTGTATCCCCCGTATAGTCGATCTGTTCCAGCTGATC
>ERZ778514.2858-NODE-2858-length-10269-cov-4.417368_pt1 | contig 10269 bp, 7 predicted proteins | sample MGYA00510344_ERZ778514 | MGnify/ENA primary metagenome ERZ778514 (study PRJEB29527, sample SAMN07138968) | mouse gut metagenome | material: feces | host: mouse | place: China:Nanjing | collected 2016-01-25 ... | reverse complement strand
CTGGAGAATTCCATTTCAACCCCTCATTCCCGACTCCTGATCCCTCATTCACCTGTGTAGTATATCTGCTTTTTATTCCCTTGGCAATAGGCATTTTCTCCGTTTATTTCTGAAAAAAAGTTGCTTTTGCCATGGATTTTTTCCGGATTTCTGGTATCCTATAGAAAACGCGCGTTCTGCGTATAAAGGAGGTCCCGCCTATGCCGCTCTTTGCCCTGAAATCTCAAATCCCCGGCTGCTCCCTGGACAACCCCGAACAGGATTACCGTTCCGCGCGCCGGGCCGGGCAGTACCGCATCAGCGCCCAGGCTGTCTATTTCCCCGCGTTCCCCGGCACCCGCTACCTGCCCTTCCGCGCCGTCACCAGAGCCTTGACCCGGAACACCAGCCTGCCCCTTACCGGCTGCTGCGGAAAGGCCCTTCCTATGGTCCGGCTGCGGCTTTACTATGACGGCGAGTCCTATCAGGATTTCCTCTTCGAAAAGGCGCCGGAGGCCAACCGCGTCCTGGACGATCTGCACGCCCTTTGTCCCGACACGCCTATTGAACGCGAAACAAGACCGCTTTCCGCTGTTTGATTCCATTTATGCTGTATGCGCTCCCCGGAAAAAAAGAATCTGGTTTTGCCGGGAAACGTCCTGATTTCTTATTTTCAATTCAAAAGAAAGGGTGGTTTGCTTTTGCTGACTGTACTGATCGGCCGCGCAAATACCGGAAAGTCCCGGGCCGTGCTGGAACGCATCCGGTCGCTGGGGGATTCCGGCAGGCAGATACTCCTGGTGCCCGAACACGCTTCCCATCAGGCGGAGGTGGACCTTTGCCGGGCCTGCGGGGACACGGCCAGCCGTCACGCGGAGGTTCTGAGCTTCCAGCGGCTTTGCGACCGGGTCCTGAATGCTGTGGGCGTCGGGAATCAGGTGACCCTGGACGCCGGCGGGAAGCTCCTGACCCTGGAAAAGGCCCTGCTGGAAGTTCTGACCGAGCTGACCGTTTACAAAAGGCCTTCCCGGAAATCCGCCTTCCTCCGGCAGCTCCTGGATCTCTTCGACGAGCTGCGCTGCTATGAAGTCTCCCCTCAGGACCTCTTCGACCAGTCACGGGAAATCATCGGGCCCGCGCGGGATAAGCTCCATGACCTCAGCCTTGTCTACGCCGCCTATGAAGCCCGCCTCCATCGCCCCGGCCTGGACGCGCGGGACCGTATGACCAAGCTCTGCGACCATCTGGCTGAATCCCAGTATGTGCAGAACAAGGACCTCTTTCTGGACGGGTTCTCCTACTTTACCGCCCAGGAACGCCGCGTCCTTGCCGTCTTCCTTCAGCAGGCCCATTCCGTTACCGTGACCCTGATGGGCGAGCTGGACAGCCGGGAGGAAATCTTCGAGCCGTCCCTCCGGACCCTGGAACGCCTCCGGGATCTGGCGCGGCGGGCGTCCTGCGGCTTCCGGCTGGAGACTTTTTCCTCCCGGAATGACACCGCCCTCGGACACCTGGAAGCCCACTTCTTCGGGCGCGTTCTGCCATACCAGGGGGACGCCTCCGCCGTTCGCCTCCGGGAGGCCGATACCCGCTTCTCCGAGGTGGAACAGACCGCCGCCGATATCCGACAGCTGCTGGCCGGAGGGAAGTGCCGCTGCCGGGATATCACCATCGCCGCGCCTAATATGGCCGATTACGAGGGCGCAATCGAAACTGTCTTCGAGCGTTACGGCGTGCCGGTTTACTTGAGCCGCCGAAGCGATATCTTGGAAAAGCCCGTCCTCAGCCTGCTCACCGGCGTGCTGGCCTCTGTGGGGAACGGCTATGAGTATGATGATATGTTCCGCTGGCTGAAAACCGGTCTTGCGGGTCTTTCGCCGGAGGAATGCGATATCCTGGAAAATTACGTGCTCAAATGGGAGATTCACGGCAGGATGTGGACCCGCGACGTGGACTGGGTGGAAAATCCCGACGGCTACGGGGCTTCCTGGTCCGAACTGCGTCAGGCCCGGTTGGAGCAGGTGAATGAACTCCGCCGCCGGGTGCAATTGCCGCTGAATCGTCTGGCCGAGGGCTTGAAAGACGGGAAAACTGCCGGTGAAAAGGTCGAGGCCCTTTACGGCTTTATGGAAGAGCTGGGCTTGCAGGACGCTCTGGAGGTCCAGCTGAAAGCACAGGCCGAGGCGGGACGCTTGCAGGACGCGGAGGAAACGGCGCAGCTTTGGGAAATCCTATGCGGCGTGCTGGACCAGTTTATGGAAATCCTTGGGGACGAGCTGATGGATACCGACGAGTTTACCCGGCTCTTCCGGCAGGTCCTGACACAGTACAGCGTGGGGACCATTCCCGTGGCGCTGGATCAGGTCTCCGTCAGCGGGCTGGGCAGAAACGACCGTCATGCCTCCAAATACCTGTTCCTCCTGGGCGTCAATGATCATGTCCTTCCCTCTCCGTCCGGCAGCGGGGGCATCCTCAGCAACAGCGACCGGGAAGAGCTTGCCCTCCGGGGAATCGAACTGGCTCCCTCCGGCATGGACCAGATGGCCCTGGAACTGCAAAACCTTTACGCAGCCCTTGCGCAGCCGTCCGTGGGCCTGACCGTCAGCTACCCTGTGGCCGACGCGTCCGGAAATGCCCTGCGGCCCGCCTTCGTCGTGGACCGGCTCAAGACCCTGTTCCCCGCGCTGGAGGCCGTCAAGGAAGACCCCCGCCGGGCTTACCGCCTGACCGCTCCCCTGCCTGCCCTGGAGTCCGCCGCTCTTGGCGGGAAGCTCTGGCAGCATCTGGAGGAAAATCCCGCCTTTCAGCCCAAACTGGAGGCCATGAAACGGGCTTCCGGCATGACCCGCGGGCGGCTGTCTCCCAGGGCCGTGCGCCGTCTCTATGGCCGGACCCGTACCATGAGCGCGTCCCGGCTGGAACGGCTCCGGACCTGCCATTTCTCCTACTTTATGGAGTACGGCCTACAGGCAAAACCCCGGACCCCCGCTGTGTTCGACGCGCCGCAGATCGGTACGTTCCTGCATTACCTTCTGGAGAATGTTACACGGGATGTGCTGGCCCAGGGAGGCTTCGCAGAGGTTGATAACGAGGCGCTGCATGAGCTGGTGCGGCATTACATCGAAGAGTACGTACAGAAGGAACTCCGAAACTTCCAGAACAAAAGCCGCCGGTTCCGCTATCTCTTCGACCGCCTCCGAAACACCGCCTATGCCGTGATCGATCAGGCGGCGGAGGAACTGCGGCATTCCGATTTCGTCCCCGTGGCCTTTGAGCTGTCCTTCGGCGACGGAAAGGATATTCCTGCCGTGGTCATCTCCGAACCGGACGGCGAACTGCGCATTGGCGGCAAGGTGGACCGGGTGGACGGCTGGGTGAGAAACAACATCCTCTATCTCCGGGTGGTGGACTACAAATCGGGCCGGAAAGCCTTTGACCTGGCCGCCGTCCGGATGGGGCTGGATATCCAGATGCTGCTCTACCTGTTTACCCTCCAGAAGGCCGGGGCGCAGAAATTCGGCTATGACATCGAACCCGCCGGGGTGCTCTATCTGCCCGCCCGTGACGATATCCTGTCCATAGAACGGAACGTGACGCCGGAAAAGCTGGAGTCCGAACGGCAGAAACAGCTTCGGCGTTCCGGGCTCCTGCTGGCGGAACCGGAGGTCTTGCAGGCTATGGAGCACGAGGCCCTGAAACAGCCCCGTTACCTGCCCCTGCGGGTGAAAAAGGACGGGAGTCTTTCAGGAAGCCTGGCCTCCGCCGCCCAACTGGGGAAACTGGGGGAACATATCGAAAAGCTGCTGGGGGAAATCTCTCGTGAAGTGGGCCAGATCGACGCCGACCCCTGCTGCCATTCCGAGGAGGATTCCCCTTGTCAATACTGCGATTGGGCGCCTGCCTGCCACTTCCAGGACGGCCGGGGCGGGGACCATTACCACTACATTCTCCCTGTCAAACCAGAGGAATTCTGGCGGGAAATCACTGGGGAAGGAGATGACGGCAATGCCTGAACTGACCAAACAGCAGCAGTCCGCCGTGGAGGACCGGGGCGGGGCGCTGCTGGTCTCTGCCGCCGCCGGGTCCGGAAAAACCAAGGTGCTGGTGGAACGCCTCTTCCGTTACGTCACCGTGGAAGGGCGGAATATCGACGACTTCCTGATTATCACCTATACCCGTGCCGCCGCCGCTGAACTTCGGGGGAAAATCGCCGCTGAGCTGTCCCTCCGTATGGCCGCCGACCCCGGAAACACCCACCTCCGCCGGCAGCTCCTGCGGGTCTACCGGACCGATATCAAAACTGTGGACGCCTTTTGTGTGACGCTGCTGCGGGAAAATACCCATCTGCTGTCGCGGGAGGGGGACGAGCACGCTTTGACGCCGGATTTTCGGGTGCTGGATGAAAGCGAGGCCCTCCTTTTGCAGAATAAAGTCCTGGACCGGGTTTTGGAGTCTTTTTACGAGAATCTGACCGACGGCGGGACTCTGCTGGCAGATACCCTGGGGGCCGGACGGGATGACAGGAATCTTGCCGAGCTGGTGCTGAAATTTTACGAAAAACTGCAAAGCCACGCGGACCCCTGCGCGTTCCTGAAAAAAAACCGGGAGTCGTGGGAGCGTCTGCCGGAGAACTTCAACGATACCCCTTACGCCCGTTCCCTTCTGAAAATCATCCGGGAGAGGGGGACGCTTTGGGCGGATAAGCTCCGGCAGGGCGCGGGGTGGACCCAGAGTGACAGCAAGCTGTTCTCCGGCTATGGGAAAAAATTTCTGACCGCCGCCGGGGGCTTTGACGCGCTGATCAACGCGGATTCCTGGGACAAGGCTCGGAACGCCGCGCAGTCCATCGTCTTTCCCCGGCTGTACACCCCGAAGGACTATGACTGGAACTCTGATATCCCTGTCCTGAAAACCATCTATCAGGGGGCCAAGGACGCACTGGGGAAAATCAACGACTGGCTGTCCGTCTCCGGGCAGGAAGCTATGGAAGACCTCCGCGCCATGGCCCCCGCTATGACCGCTCTGCTGGATCTGACCGCCGCCTTCTCAGACGCGTTCCGGGCCGAAAAGCTCCGCATCAACGCCGTCGATTTCTCCGACCAGGAACATCTCGCCCTCTTCCTGCTGGTCAAGCCTGACGGAACGCCTACCGAATTGGGCTTGCAGACCGCCGCCAATTATACCGAGATCCTGGTGGACGAGTATCAGGATACCAACGAGGTCCAGAATGCCATTTTCCAGGCCGTTTCCAAGGAGGGGAAAAACCTTTTTGTCGTGGGGGACGTGAAACAGAGCATCTACCGTTTCCGGCTGGCAGACCCTACCATCTTCCTGAATAAACTCAACCGCTTCAAACCCCGGGAGGAGGCTCGGGAGGGGGAGGAACGGAAAATCGTGCTGAGCAAAAATTTCCGCTCCCGGCAGGAGATCCTGGACACGGCAAATTTCGTCTTCGAGAATATTCTGTCCGTGAAAATGGGCGAGATGGAGTACGACCAGGACGCGGCCCTCCATTTCGGCGCCGACTACTACCCGCCCAGAACGGACTGCAATACAGAATTTCATCTCATTACCGCCGTGCAGAAGTCGGAGGAAAACCAGCGGCCTGTCAAAAAGCTCACCGCGGAAGCCCGTTTCGTCGCCCAGCGTATCCGGCAATTACTGGATGAAGGCTATCCGGTAACCACCCCCGCCGGGACCCTGCGGCCTTGCACCCCGGAGGATATCGTCATCCTTATGCGTTCTCCCGGCAGCCGCGCCTCCGCCTTTGCCGCCGCACTCGCTGAACGGGATATCCCCTGCTCTTTCCAGGAGGACAGCGGGTTTTTCCAGACTATGGAAGTCTCTACCGTCGTCTCCATGCTGGACCTGATGGATAACCCCCGGCAGGACGTACCCTTGATTGCCGTGCTGCGGTCCCCGGTGTTCGGCTTCACCCCTGACCGCCTGGCCGAGATCCGCGCCCAGTGCCCCAACGGGGATTTTTACGACGCGGTTTCCTCCGACCCGGGCGGCGACTGCAAGGCTTTCCTGCAAATCCTGGACGAGCTCCGGCTGGCGGCAAGAGATATGGATTTGCACCGGCTGATGTGGCATCTGTACAACACCCTGAATCTGCCCGGCATCTTCGGGGCCATGGACCGCGGATTGGAACGGCGCGAAAATCTGATCGCCCTGACCCGGCAGGCAGAGAAATTCGAGCAGAACGGCTGCCGGGGCCTGTTCGCCTTTGTCACCCGGCTCCGGCGGCTCCTGGAGGCCAATAAAGCCCCGGAATCCGGCAGCGTGGGGGCTGTCAACGGCGTGCGGCTGATGACCATCCATAAATCCAAAGGACTGGAATTCCCCATTGTGATTCTGGCCGACCTGGACCATCGCTTCTCCCGTATGGACTTCGAAACGCCGGTGCTGGTTCATCCGGAAATGGGCCTGGGACCGCAGCGGGTGGATTTAGCGCGCAAAATCCGATTCCCTACCCTGGCGCGGCTGGCGGTAGAAGAGACCATCCGGCGGGAAAATCTGGCGGAGGAACAGCGGGTGCTCTACGTCGCCATGACGCGGCCTAAGGAAAAGCTCATTCTTGTGAACTCCCTCTACTTCGCCGAAACCCGTCTGCGGCGTCTGGCGGCAAACGCTTCCTGTCCCGCGGAGCCGGAATCCGTGGCGGACTGCAAGAACTTCGGCGAATGGATCATGCTGGCTCTGCTGTGCCGTCCGGAGGCCCGGGAACTGCGGGATCTGGCCTGGAAATCTGACCGGGATCTGTCCCTCGTCAACGGAGGCGCGCCCTGGACCGTGGCCGTGCATGACAGCGAGAGCTTCCGGGACGCTCCGTCGCTGGCCGCGCTGGCGGAAGAGGCGGTCCGAGCAGAACCGGATTTCGACCCCGCGCTGCTGTCTTACGTCTGCCCGCCGGAATCCGGTCTGCCCGCCAAGCTCACCGCTACCCAGCTCAAGGGCAGGCTGCTGGACGACGAGATTTCCAAGGACGCCGCTCATACCCCGTACCTGCGGCCTCTGTCACAGCCGAAATTCCGGAGAGAATCCAAAGGTCTTACACCCGCCGAGCGCGGCACCGCTACCCATCTGGCCCTGCAATTCCTGAATTTCCATGATCTGGACGCAAAACAGCAGGTTTCAGATATGACCGCGGCGGGAAAGCTGACAGAAGAACAGGCCGGCGCGGTGGATATCAAGGCGTTGGAGGGCTTCCTGAATTCCTCCCTGGCCGACGAAATCCGTAAGGCTGAACAGGTCCTGCGGGAGTACCGGTTTACCCTGCTGGTCAGCGCCCAGGAATACGCCCCCGCCGCTCCGAAGGACGACTTTATCCTCTTGCAGGGCGTGGCGGACTGCTGCTTCTATTCCCCGGACGGTCTGACAATCGTCGATTTCAAAACCGATCACGTTTATCATTACGACGATATCAATACCCGCGCAGAGCATTACCGTCCCCAGCTCAACGCATACAGCCTTGCCCTCTCCCGCGTCCTCCAAAGGCCCGTTCACAGAAAAATCCTTTACTTTCTGAGTCCTGGCAAAATGATTGAAGTCTGACGGTATACATTCAAATTCAAACAAAAACAGGGAACTCCTTCCGGTTTTCCTGAATGGCTCTTATACTATGAAAAAGGGGGTGTTTTTATGGCGGACGCTGCTGCAAAGGTCCGGCTTTCCGCGCCTTTGGAACGGGTCTGGGAGGTGGTCACCGATCTTACCCGATGGGACTGGCGGCGGGATTTGTCGCGGATTGAGGTCTCAGGCGAAAGCGGCTTTATCGAGGTAGACAAGGACGGCAGAGAGACAAATTTTACCATTACAGGCTGGGAACCGCTGGCTCTCTGGGAATTCAGTATGGAAAATCCCAATCTCACCGGGTACTGCCGCGTTGTCTTCGAGCGGGACGGTGAGGGCACGCTGCTGACGCTTTCGGAATCCGTCAGCGCGAAAAAGCTCCTGATGCGTCCCATGGTCAAGGGCTACCTGCAAAAGCATCAGGCGGACTATCTGGAGGACCTCCGGAACGCGCTCTGAAAAAATTCCCTCTTATTTTTCCACGTCCCCAGGCCACACTAGCCATATCCCAGCCTGCGGGCAGAATGGAGGTTCCTTGTATGCTTGATAAAATCGCGATTCTGATTGCCGTCATTGGCGCGCTCAACTGGGGCGGCATCGGGCTGTTCGGATTTGACACCGTGGCTTTCCTCTTTGGCGGCCAGCTTTCCGTCTTCTCCCGCATCATTTACGCGCTTGTGGGTCTGGCCGGTCTTTGGTGCATCTCCCTGCTCTTCCGCCTGGGCGACGACCGCTCCGCTGCCAGCGCCGCCTGAAAAGACAACAAAAGTACCCCCGGCTGAGACAAGCCAGGGGTACTTTTCATCGGCACAGGGGTGCATCAGAACTCCCGCGCCGTCAGCCAGCCTCGGAGAGAGGGGATCCGAGGCAATAGCCGCAGAAGAGGGATGCCCAGCACATAACAGGCAACGGCTTCTCCCAGGCCTACGGTAAAGGCGTTGATTGCGTAGGCGGGAAGAAATGCGTCGCCCTCCTGGACGCAGAACCAGGCGATTTCCGCACCCACAATGACCGCGTTGCAAATCACAGGCGGAAGCGCGGCCAGATAGGGATTGGGCATTCGCCGGGTCCACAGTGCCGCCAAGAGCGTTGCCAAGGTTCCAAAGACCCAATCGAGCATCAGCGGCGAGCCCAGCAGATTGGCGAGAAAACAGCCTACTGCAAGTCCGGGGATGGCTTCCGCAAAGAGGAACGGAAGCACCGTCAGAGCCTCGGCCACGCGGAACTGCACGCCCATGTATTGCGGTATGGGCGCCAGCAGCGTAACCGTGGCGTAAATCGCGGCAATCAATCCGGCGGCAGCAAGCTGCTGTGTACGGGTACGGGTACGGGTACGGGACATAATTGGCCTCCATAAAAAACTCCGGCGCTGCGTCCGAAGCCTGCCGCTCAGGTTCGGCTGCGGCCCGCCGGAATATGGGGCCGACAAGAGAAGAAAAAACCGTTCCCACCAAGTTTTTTGGCGGAGACGGCGCTCAGAACTAGAGTCCTCTCCGCCGGCCTCTTGTTTGTGTGCGCTCCTGAAATTTTGCAGGGACTGGCACAGGATGGAGGCCGCGAAGTACGGCGATTTATAAGAAACCGTGTACAGGCCACGGCAGCCTCCATTTTTTTTGCGGCGCATTCCTTTATCCAAAGCTGCGCCAACAGGGGTATGGCACCTGTCGCACACATTATAACATCCTCCCCGCAAAAACGCAAGCATAATTTTTTTCATTGCGCAAAAAACTGTTTCTCCATTTTTGGCGTTTTGTTGAGGCTGGTATTGGTTTTGGCGGATGACGGGACGGGCAGGGGGCGTTTTTTGCGGATATCTTTTTGATTCTGCGGGAGTAGTTTCTGGGAGAGCGGCGAGGCAGATTCTCCGGGTGTATTTTGCCGGAATTTCTGCGTATACTACAGCGGTACGTAAAACCGGAGCAACGCGGGCGGTCTGAGGGCTTTGAGACCGTCGGGCGGGGCTGGATTGGGGGATGATTATGAAGCGATGGTTCCTGATATTGGCGCTTCTTCTGCCGGCGCTGCTCTGGCGTTGGGATTCCGTAACAGTAACCGGCGGGGCGGAGCTGGAGGAATCCCGTTATGTGGCCCTGACCTTTGATGACGGCCCCAAACGCGGCTCCACTGACCGGCTTCTGGACGGTCTCCGGGAACGGGGCGTTAACGCGACCTTTTTCCTTATTGGCGAGCAGATCGCGGAAAACCGGGACCTTGTGGCGCGTATGGCGGACGAGGGACATCAGATTGGAAATCATACCTGGAGTCACCAGCGGCTGGACCAGGGCGCCGATCTCCAGGAAGAGCTCCAACGGACCGAGGAGGCCCTGGAGGAACTCTGCGGCCCCGGTCCTTACTGGCTCCGGCCTCCTTACGGTCAGGTGGGCGAGAACAGTGTCATCGAAGTGCCTATGGTCAAATGGTCCGTGGACCCAAGAGATTGGGAGAGCCGTGACGCCGTTAAGGTCACCCAGGCAATTCTGGAGAACGTTCAGCCGGACAGCATTATCCTGCTCCATGATATCTACCCATCCTCTGTCGACGCCGCCCTTCAGGTCGTGGATACCCTCCAGGCCCAGGGCTACCATTTCGTTACCGTCGCCGAGCTTCTGGCCCTGAACGGCGTCGACCCTCAGCCCGGCCAGCTCTACCGTACCGGCAGGGGATAATGTTTTTTCGCTTGGCGTGATTTTTTCTGTTGACAAAGCTGTATAAGGT
>ERZ778514.2848-NODE-2848-length-10309-cov-5.849035_pt1 | contig 10309 bp, 14 predicted proteins | sample MGYA00510344_ERZ778514 | MGnify/ENA primary metagenome ERZ778514 (study PRJEB29527, sample SAMN07138968) | mouse gut metagenome | material: feces | host: mouse | place: China:Nanjing | collected 2016-01-25 ... | reverse complement strand
TTTTTGTAATTTATAACATCTTCTTCCGTGGCAAGTCGGCAACTTCTATAAGCGTCACCAACCATTGAACCATCTTTCTTGCGGAATCTATATGCCCCGGCTTCAAATTGTTTCGGTGTTACCCTTGTGACTTGGGCAATGGTTGGTATATTATACCAACTACTTGCACAAAAAACAACGGAATCACCCACCTTGATATTTTCAAAACATTGTTCCATACTATTTTTTATTTGCAAAGAAAATCCATTATTTATGTAATTCGTTGTGATACAATCTATTCTTATTTGCAAGGAAATATATTGTCACGCAACAGGGCAATTTCACACAACGAAAAATCCCTTTGAATCATTCCGTGGAAAGAAAGCTGGGCAATATCTTTGCTTGGTAATTGTTTAACACATAAACCGTCACTTCTTACATTGAAATCCACATTTTGGTTTTGCTTGATATATTCAATTGTAAGAATGGCAACTTCTTTGCACATTCGCAAACGAATTTCGTTCACCCTTTCAATGTATTCTTCTTTTGTCATTTGGTCATATTGTTAAAGTTAAACCATTCACGGGGCGAATTGACCGCCGCTTTCTTCACTTTCCGATAAAAGGCTTTGTTCAGCTTGCGCAGCCTTGCCAATGCTTCATGCGGTTGCCAACGGAAGTTGGGCATGACTTCATTGTTTGCCATGTAGATACCGCCTTGTTTTGGCTCAAAGTGTGCAAAGGCAACCAAGTGTCCATCCTTGACAAAAACAACCTCTGAAACGGCTTTATTTGCCTTGCCGTGTGATGCCAAACGCTTGCAGCCCGTGTAATACTCCACAATCTTGCGTTGTTGTTCCATTGCCGCTTTGACCTTTTCTTGTTGATTGTGCCGGAAGTCCCGCAAGTTCCGGGCAACGGTTTTGCGATATTCGGCAACATTGATAGGGTCTTTCCCGGTTGCCATATCATAAGGCAACAACCCATCCGCAAACATCTTGACGGCGCGGGTAAAGTTTTCTTTGTCCACAATCTTTGCTTCAAGTTCGTTCAGGAACTCAACCGACAACCCATGTTGGGTTGAAAGTTCTTCAATACTTGCTTTTTTCATACAAAAGTAATTATTTTATTTAATATAACATCAATCAAATAAACTTTTCGTGCATTGCTTACTTAACCATAAAGATGCACTTTCGTTGCTTATCCACCATTCAAAGCATTGTTCCGGGGATTTGAAATTGTCATAATGCCCTTTTTCCATAAGTTCGCGGATAGCACGAATATAAACCCTTTCCGCAACAAGAGGGAACATTTCAAGTTCGCGCCTTTTCTCCTTGACTGATGCAAGGGGGCAAAACAAACATCCAATGCGATGAAATCCCATGTCGTATAAGTCGCAATAAGGCATATTGTTTCCTTTGATGAAATCCCAAACATCCGTGTCCGACCAATGAAATATCGGGGAAATAACAACCTTATCTTTGCCCTTGATGCAATAAACTTTTGTGTCCGAATCAAGGTCAAACAACATTCCACCACCATTTTCATACACCAATTCATTCCCGATTATGTCAAAGCCGACACCCTTTTGCCCAATTACTTCTATTGTCTTACGATTTGCCCTTTTGGAACTTTCAGCAGCACGAACACCGACACAGGTACAAGACCCCGCCCCGGCTTGTTCTTTGAGTGTTGCGCAACAATAACGTGCTTGGCGGGTAGGTAATAACTTTTTTTGGATAATGAGTTGCCGCATATTTTTCTTTGGCAAATTCAACTTTACTTGTGGATAGTTAGCACGAACAAACCGCATAAGATTGGGAGAATCAACGGATGTAACTTGCATTTCCGCATGATACTTGCACCCGGACAATTCCATTAAAGCAAGTAACACTTGGGAATCCTTGCCACCTGAAAAGGCAACGTGAAAGCCCTTGTCGGACATTCGCATTGCCAATGATTCAGCCTTTTTGATGAATTTGATGGCTTCTTTTTCCTTGTTGAATAGGTTCTGTTTCATAGTGATACAATACTACATACAAGTAGGAAGTTCATGTGATTGCAGCCGATGCCCGGCAAGAACCAATAAGGCTTCATTCATAGGAAAAGAACGTGCGATTGTTCCCGGTGTGCCGTGGTTGATTGTCGGCGACCAATATGTGATGCAGACACCCGAACCATCCGAATAAAATTCAACTGAATGCGCCTTGCCATTGTCAAGGGCTTTGATAGTGTCCATTATACGAAGTTGGGCTTCATAATCCAACTTTCCAATTGCTTCTTTGATATTCTGTTTCATTGTGCGAAAGTATTTGTGGGGCGGTTGCCCGCCCCGGTTGATATTAAAGTTTGTAGAGATCAATAGTTGCATCCTCAACCGTCAATGTGTGTGTCGGCTTAACACCCGCTTCTTTGATGAACCCGAACAAGGTGTCAGGTTCGCGATACACATAAACGAATTGACCTTTCAATTCGATTTTTTCGGCAGTCCCGAAATAATCGGTGGTGTCTTTGATGTCTTGGCAAAAACCCCACATTCCATTGTCGATTCCCTCATGATTGATTGCGTCTAAAAGACGGAAAGTTTCTTTTTTCATTGTTGCGAAAGTTTTATTTATTATTACTCTTGTGTTTTATAGTAACACACTGCAAAGATAATAGTTTTATTTAATACAACAAACATTTTGGGAGAAAATTTGCACTTGCATTGCAAAAATGTGGATAAGTAAAGCATAAGTCCGGGTGAAATAATAAGTGTATCACTATAAAACATAGTAATTTTGGGCATGATTTGATTTGTAACACATAAACCATTTAGAAAATGAAAGAAAAAATTTTGGCATTACTGATTGCAAAGTTTTCAGGCGTGCGAAAAGATGTCCTTACCCACATGGCACGTGCTTTTGCGTTACAGGTGGCAACGGAAGATGAAGCGAAAGCCCTTGTCGAAAAAATCACTGATGCGCAGGTGAACGAATTTGTCAAGGAAGTTCGTGCAGATGTGGACAAAGAGGTGTCCGAAAGCAACAAGACCTTTGAAGCGAACTTGAAAAAGAAGTTCAATTTCGTTGCCAAACAAACCGAACCCGGCGGCAAGGGCGGCAAGGATGATGAACCCGACCCCAACGACATTTCCGCCGTGATTAAAGCAGCGGTTGCCGAAGCGGTCAAGCCATTTCAAGAAGAATTGTCCGGCTACAAAGCCGACAACATCGCAAAAGCAAGGCTTCAGGCATTAAACGAGAAGTTGAACGGATGCAAGGATGAGAATTTCAAGTCGCAAACCCTGAAAGACTTTGCCCGAATGAACTTCAAGGATGATGCAGATTTCAATGAATACTTGACAGGCAAAGCAACGGACATTGAAACCGCAAATCAAAATGTGGCAAACGACAAGTTGAACAATGCCGGGGGAAGCCCGCTTTTCTCACAGAAAGAAGAAAGTGGTATTTCCAAGGGCGTTGCCGAATATGTCGAAAGCCAAAAGCCCGGCAAAGACAATTTCACGGGCAAGGAAATTTAACTTTTAATTTTTCAAACGTATGTCATTAACGATTAAACGAAAGAAAGACAACCGCGTTGTGAAGTGTATTCTTCACCGCGTTGCCGATATTCCCGGTGGTGTGACGGTTTCCGTTGCTAATTTGGGCGGTTCGGCTCTGTTTGAGGGTACACCCCTTGCCGTTGGCGGTAATGGCTTGTATGTCGTTGTTAAGACCGCGCAGATTGTAACGGCTGCAACCGCAACCGCGACAACCTATGAAGTTGCCAAAGGACACCATTTCAAAGTTGGCGACCGTTTCGCAACTGATGCTTGCAATGGTCAGCTTATCACGGCAATTGACAAGACCGACCCGGCAAAAGATGTTATCACCGTTGGCACAACGCTTGGCGCGGCAATCACCGCCGGAACGTGCGCATTTGAATCCAAGGGAGCGGACAAGACATTGAAGAACACCCCGGTTGCCATTGCGGGGTCAAACTATGATGTCGAGAGTGGCGAAAACTTGTTTACTGATGCGTGGGTTATCGGTGTGGTACGCAAAGCCAATGCCCCGATTGTCAATGATGCCATTCTTACGGCATTGAAAAATATCGCTTATGTTTAACCCTTAAAATGTAAACAGATATGCAGAAATCATTGATGGTAGGGTTGAATGAAAAGGATATGGAAGCCGTAATTCGTACTTACGACCTCAAAGATTACTATTATCCAACCCTTTTCCCGCTGAAAGAAACAAACTTCTTGACGTGGAAAATGCTTGAAGCGCAATCCGGCTTGAAGATTGCCGCCGACCTTGTTTCAAGGGGTGCGACCATTCCAAGAAAGACCCGTGAAGCGATTTCAAGAATCCAAGGTGATATTCCCAAAATCACCATTTCAAAAGAAAAGAACGAAGATGAATTGACCGAATACGACATTATGGTTGCCATGTCGAGCAACAACCCCGACTTGAAAGCCCTTGTCGAATTTTGGGCGGAAGATGCCAAGTTTTGTTGGGATGGCGTTGCAGCCCGTGCCGAATGGATTGCATTGCGTGAAATTTCGCTTGGAAAGGTCAAGTTCACCAATTCCAACAATGCGGCAGTTGTAACCGAATACGATGTTGATTATCTGATTCCGGCAGAACAGAAAATTGGTGTTGCAACGGCATACGATTCCGGCACGGCGGCAAAGCCTTTAACCAAGGATATTCCCGCCGCCCTCAAATTGGGCAAAAAGTTGTTCGGTGCAAAGTACAAGTTCGCATTTATGAATGTTGATACCTTTGAAAAACTTGCTTCACAGGAAGAAGTTTGGAAGAAGTGTTCTTCATTCATTCAGAATGCAACGGGAACACAGGATGCACCCGACCTTGCGACCGTGAACGCATATCTTGCCAAGAAGAAAGAATTGTACCGTGGTTTGCAGATTATCGTAATTGACCAAGACATTATGATTGAACTTGCCGATGGTTCGCGTGTCACCTCAAACCCCTTTGAGGATGATGTAATTCTTTTCTCCGAAAGCAAGGTTCTTGGCAACACATATTGGAAGAAACCGATTGATGCGAAGAAGTTGCCCGGCAGCGTAGCCGAAAAGGTTATGCACGGACATACCCTTGTCAAGAAGTATTCCAACGAATCGCCCGTTCAGGAAGTCACCGAGGGAATCGCAAACCTTTTCCCCGCTTGGAATCTTGCGGGTCGTTCCGTACTGATGCAGACCAACGCAACATCTTGGAATAAGAACTAACATGACCAATGGGGCGTGAAATATAGCCCCAACGGTCTTTTGCAAGAAAAGGAGATATGACAAACAAAGAGTACATAACCAAATCATTGAATGGCTTGAACATTTCAGATGATGATATTGAAATTATCATGTTGAAAGGTTCGGTCAATGCAGACGCGCCCGCCGATGCGAATGCGTGTGATATGGCAGTTTATCACAGAATGTCGGCGGTGATTAAGGGCATGACACAAAATGTGTCCGAGGGCGGATATTCTATTTCGTGGAATATGGATGCCGTCAAATTGTTTTATGCGGCATTATGCAATGAATTGGGAGTTGAAAACGTGCTTGTCAATCGTCCCAAAGTCCGTGACCGTTCAAATTTTTGGTGATTATGGCAATGGTGAAGCAATATCCACATTTCCTTTTCATTGAGGAAGCAACCGAAAGCATCCAAGATGCTGATGGCAATTGGACGGAATGCACGGTGTCGCGCAAATTCATATCAATGTGCCGTGAAGAATCGGATGGCAGAGGAACGGAATTTCAAGTTGCCGGGGGCGAATACCACAAGGCAACATCCGTTATTCAATGCCCGAAGAATTGCCCCAAGGTAAACAAAGGCGCAAAGGTATTGATTGCAAACGACCCCGAATGTGCGGATGTCCGCATTGAGGGAATATGCCTAAACTTTGACCCGGCACAACTTCATTCAAGGCTATGGGTATAACGGCGAATTTCACGAAAGATGATGTCAAGGCGCGTTTTGATGCGTTTCTTGATGAAATCCAAAGAAAGCAGATTGCGAGGTTGCAAAGACTTGGCGAAATGTGCTTGATTGAAGCCCGGACAAACAAGGGTTACATGATGCAGACAGGCGCATTGCTTTCTTCAACGGGTTATTCCGTCTTTGTTGATGGTGTCGCCGTGCATACCCAATTTGATGCCGCGAGTGGCGCACAAAGTGATGCCGCCGCAAAAGGTGTCAAGGCTGGACAAACCCTTGCCGACCAAATCGGCAAGGAAACAAAGGGTGTTGCCCTTGTTGTGGTTGCCGGAATGAATTATGCCGCCTATGTTGAAGCAAAGGGAAGAAACGTGCTAACAAGCGCGGAACATCTTGCAGAACGGGAATTGCCCCGGATGTTGGAAAAGTTGATAAGTAACATTAAACGTGCAGCAGAATGAAAACACCATTTGATACCGATGCAATCTTGTTTGCGTTGCTTGATGGCAAAACATCAATCAAGGGTGGTTGTTTTGTCGGGGATGATAGACCCGAAGATTCAACCGATGAAGATATTGTTGTGAACACCATTGATTTGCCGCAAGACAGTTTGCCGCAAATCGGCACTTCAAACATCAACATCTATGTCAAGGATACAAGCAAGAAAATCAAAGGTAAGGTGCAAGTTTCCGCCAACCGCACGAGATTAAAAGCCTTGGCAAATGAAGTCATGGCAATAGTGAGAAACGCGAATATAACAGGGTTGAAAGCCATTGTCGGCAACATGGTTATTATGAACGAGCCGACAACCAAACAACACTTTGCAAACATTCGCATTGATTGGAACATTCAAATTGATTAAATTATGGCAACGAATACAAGAACATCTTTAATCACCCTTGGACTTTCAGAAATCCAAGTTGGTGTAGCGTCCAAAGCCGGGACAATGCCGACCGCATTAAACAAAATCGGCAAGACCTACAAGGACACGTGTAAAATTGCCCAAGATTCCGCCGATGTGACCGAGCATTACGAAGAGGGTATGGCAGCCCCGGAAGTGCGCAAGAAGTCACGTAAGATTCCCCGTTTGACATTCTCCATCATGGATGCCAATGTGCAAGACTTGGTGGATTATGTCGGTGGCGAAAACATTGGGTCAGAAACCAAGCCTAAATGGGGATATGATGGCAACGAAGTGGTTGCAAACAAGGCAATCTTTGTCAAGACCGAACAGGGCTTGGACTTTGAGATTCCAAACGGTGACATTGAAGCGGTTATCAACGCGGATATGTCGGCAAAGGGAATTTTCCTTGTTGATTTCACCGTTACCCCTATGGCGGTAGATGCTGGAAAGGCATTGCGCGGCATTCCCAAGAATAATGCGTGAGTCGGGGCATAAACAGAAACCCGAAGCCCCGGAAATCATTGTTCCGGGGCTTTACTTTTTATAAGCGATTATATGGAAGATATAAACAAACTTGAACAAGAGCGAAAAGAATTGAACACCTTGATAAACAAGGGTGTGTCTTTCGAGGTCAAGGACATTGAGTTTGAAACCCACAAGCGATTCTTTGGGCTTGTAAAGAAACGTGTTCCCAAGGAGGTGACACGAACATATAAAATCGAGGAAGTGACACTTTCAACCCTTGACCGTCTTTCGGCTGAATGGATTGAATTTGCCATTGATGAAACCTTGATGAAGTCGGCGGACGGAATGAAGCGGGCAAGGGGGCTTGCAAAGGAACACGCGGTGCGTTGTGCAAGAATCATTGCTATTGCCGTATTGGGCGAAAATCGGTTGATTCCTTACCCGCACAAAGGCGGAACACGTTGGGTTGAAGATGTGAATGCCATTGAGGATTTGACCGCCTTATTCGCAAGGAAAATCAAGCCATCCCGGTTGTACCAACTTTGTGTTCTTGTCAATGCGATGTGTAACCTTGGGGATTTTTTGAACTCTATTCGATTGATGTTGCCGGAAAGAACCACAATGCCGAATCGGATAGAGGAAAACAACGGGGTCTAAATAGTCCACATGGGCGGCGTGGCGCAATATGCGAACATTTCGGGTGGACTTATGACTACTTGTTACACGGCATTGCATGGTCAATTGTTCAACGCATGATGATTGATGCACCAAGTTATGATTTTGAGGATAAACAGGATGTGCAGGAAATCAAATTGACAGAGGACAACAACGAACAGATTATGAACTTTGTAAACTCAATGATGTAATGGCAGAAATTGACGGTGGGGCATTATCTTTCAAATCCGTAATGGATAATGACCAACTAAATGTGGCAATCGAAGAAACCTTGCGGCGCGTACAAGGCTTTTCCGATGCCGTTGTTGGGTCGGGTGAAGCAATGGATTCAACCACACAAGAAATGGTTGAATGTATCGAGATTCAGAAACAAATCATTCAGGATTTGGAAACAAGTGTTTCCGAATTGAATGCCCGTATTGATTCAATCGAACCGGGGGACGCGCAAAATATCCTGATTGAACAAGCCAATGCCGCCCGGAAAGAACTTGAAGAAGAAAGGCAAGGTTTGGTGGCGTTGGAAAACCAATTGAACACCTTGCAACAAGCGAATGCCGGGGCGGCGATGTCGTTTGAAGATGTCCGGGCAACCTTGGGACAAATCGGCGCAGCTTGTGAGGTACACGAAAAGGAACTTGCAAGCCTTGAATCGGAATATAACAGATTGGGTACGGAAATGGGCAAAGCCTTTATGTCCGGGCGCGATGATGAATATATTGCCTTGAAGCAGCAACAAACCGCGATTCAAGGTGAAATTCGTGTTCGCAAATCATTGTTGAATGAGTTGCGCGACCAATCGAATGCCCTTGAAGAAGTGGCAACCAAGATTGAAACGGAACGTGCCAATGTTGAAAAGGCGGCAAATGCGCACACTTCTTTGCGCTCAAAAATCCGTGAGGTCAAAGAAGAAATGGCAAATTTACGTGCCAATGGCATTGATGAAAATTCGGCGGCTTACAAAAACCTTGTCAATGAGTTGGGACGGTTGCAAGACATTCAAGGTGATATTCAGGCGCAAGGGTCAATCATGGCAAATGATGAAAACCAATTTGCGGGTATGTTGTCCGGGCTTCAAGGTGTTGTCGGTGGCTTCACCGCCGCCCAAGGTGCGGTTGCCTTGTTCGGTGCGGAAAATGAAGAATTACAAAAGATAATGTTGAAAGTGCAATCCCTGATGTCAATTACAATGGGATTGCAACAGGTGGCGCAAACCTTGAACAAGGATTCCGCGTTTTCCCTTGTAACCTTGAACAAGGCAAAGGAGTGGTGGAACAATCTTTTGGATGTCGGACGCGGAAAGCAGATTGCAGACACGGCAGCGATGGAAGCCAATACAGTTTCCCAAGTTGCAAACACCGCTTCAAAGACCGCCGGAGCAACGGCAGAAACCGCAAAAGCGACCGCACAAGCAGCAGGAACAGCGGCGGCAAATATGAATACAGCCGCCCAAGGTGCAAACACCGTTGCAACAGGCGCACAAGCGGCAGCAGCAACCGCCGGAACAGCCGCGAATATCAGTCTTGCTGGAGCATTCCGAATGGTCGGGGCGGCGATTAAGTCCATCCCGGTATTCGGTTGGATTCTTGCGGGCATTTCGGCATTGATTGCCCTTGTGTCCCACTTTGTCGGCAAGGCAAATGAAGCCAAGAAAGCACAAGAAGAATGGTATAAATCCGTTGCCGAAAATGTGTATAAACCCGTTGCGGCGATTGAAGAATTGTCCGTGAAGTGGAACCAACTTGGGGACAATTTGGAAGCCAAAAGAAAGTTTGTCGAAGCCAATAAAAAGGCATTCGATGAATTGGGCGTGTCCATCAATGATGTACGGGATGCCGAGAACCTTTTGAGTGACCCGGCGCAAGTCCAAAAGTTTGTGAATGCCCAAATAAAAAAGGTGGAAGCAATGATTTACGTTCAGCAAGCACAAGAAAAGGTGAAGACCTTGATGGAGCAAGAACAAAAATACAAGGGAATGTCCGACACGAGAAGTGTGTGGGTGCAGACTTCAAGTTTTGGCACGGGATATTATGTGCAAGTGCGCAATAAGGAAAAAGACGATTTGAAAGTTGCCAATGAAGCCTTACGCAAGGAGATTGAACAAGGATTCAAGAATGCGGCAGCGGCAGAAACCGCCGGGATGACCATCCTTAAAAATGCCGGAATTGAGGGGGCTAATACATACAAAGCGGGAACTTTGGGGGCAATCCAAGAAGCAATCCGCACAAAACAGGAAGCCTTGAACACCCTAACAAACAATGAGGATTACAAAAAGGCTTTGAAAGAAATTGAGGATTTGCAGAAGCAAGCCGACAAAATCACCGGGACAAAGAGAACAACGGGTGGTG
>ERZ778514.2825-NODE-2825-length-10373-cov-3.801221_pt1 | contig 10373 bp, 10 predicted proteins | sample MGYA00510344_ERZ778514 | MGnify/ENA primary metagenome ERZ778514 (study PRJEB29527, sample SAMN07138968) | mouse gut metagenome | material: feces | host: mouse | place: China:Nanjing | collected 2016-01-25 ... | reverse complement strand
GAAACAACAGGGGCGACATCGTGCTTCAGGACGGCGACGTGGTGCTCGTGCCGACCTATTCGGCTTTGGTGGCGGTGCCCCAGGGCGTGAAACGCCCCATGCGGTACGAGATGCGCGAGGGCGAGACGCTGGATGCTTTGGTCCGCTATGCCGGCGGATTCACCAACGACGCGTTCCGCACGGCGCTCAATGTCACGCGGCAGGACGATATGGGTCTTACGGCGTTCAACGTCAAGGAGCCCGAATACGCCTCGTTCGCAGTGGCCGACGGCGACCGGATCGTGATCGGACAGCGCTACCAGCGTTCGTCCAACAAGGTTACGATCGAAGGCGCCGTGTACAACCCCGGCACCTACGCCATCGACGACAACGTCAAGACCGTGAAGCAGCTGATCGAGGCTGCCGAGGGATTGCGCGAGGATGCGTTCCTCGACCGTGCGCTGCTTCAGCGCGAGATGCCCGACTGGTCGCTCGAAATGGAGTCCTTCGACCTGAACGAGCTCTACTCGGGACAGATCGCCGATATTCCGCTGCGTCCGAACGACGAACTCTACATCGCGCCCAAGGTCGATATGCGCGAGGAGTACATCGTTACGGTGTCGGGTCCCGTGGCGCTGCCGGGCGACTACCTCTACGCCGAGGGCATGACCATCAAGGACCTCATCGTCAAGGCGGGCGGTCTGCTTGAGTCGGCGTCGCTGGTCAAGGTGGACGTTTCGCGCCGCATCAAGTCGCCCATGAGCACCGAATTTTCGCCCGTGCGTTCGCAGCTCTTCACCGTCTCGCTGGGCGAGGGGCTGATGATGGAGGACGGCAAGGACCTGGTGCTCGAACCGTTCGACCAGATCTACATCCGCAAGTCGCCGGCATACAACGTGCAGAACCTCATCACGCTCGAAGGCGAGGTGCTCTTCGCCGGTTCCTATGCGCTCGAAAACACGGGCGTGCGCGTGTCGGAGATCATCCGCAAGGCCGGCGGCGTCACCCCGGCGGCCTTCCTTGAGGGCGCCTCGCTGCAACGCCAGCGTTCGGAGGACGACAAGGAGAAGATGGACGAACTGATGTACATCATGTCGCGTCAGGCTTCGCGCCGCGACTCGGTCGATACGCGCGTGTTCAATCAGACGTACAGCCACTACAACGTGGGCTTCGACCTCAAGGCCGCGCTCGACAAGCCCGGATCGCCTGCGGACATCATCCTCCAGCCGGGCGACATCATCACCATTCCGGAGTACAACGGCACGGTGCAGATCCTGGGCTCGGTGCTCTACCCCAATGCCGTGGCATTCGAGGAGGGCAAGAAACTCAATCAGTATGTGAAGGCTGCGGGCGGATACAGCCAGCTGGCGCGCCGCAACAAGGTCTTCGTGCTCTACATGAACGGTACGGCCGCCACGGGGCGTCATGCCAAGATCGTCCCCGGATGCAAGATCGTCGTGCCGATGAAGTCGCGCGAGGGTGGCGTGTCGCTCAGCGAAATCATGGGCATCACGTCGCAGACCGCATCCATGGCTTCGATCGTCGCTTCGATGGCTACACTATTCAGATAAACGCAAGAACATGAACACGGAAAACAACATTCCGCCGCAGGCGGAGCGCGAAATAGACCCGCTGGAGCTGGCGGGCAGACTGTGGGTCAAACGTAGGTTCATCCTCTGCGTGACGGCGGTATTCATGGTTCTGGGCCTGCTGGCGGGCGTCTTCGGTGCGAAGGAGTACGCGGCATCGTGCCAGATCGTGCCGCAGACCTCGCGGAGCGGCTCCTCGTCGAGCATGGCGCGGCTGGCATCGCTGGCCGGCATCAACATGGGGAACATGACCAGCAACGAACAGGTGCTCTCGCCCCTGGTCTACCCCAACGTGATGGCCAGCGTGGCATTCCAGCGCGAGCTGTTGCAGACTCCGATCAACGTGGCCGGCGAGGCCGGGCCGGTCACGCTGCTGAGCTACCTCTCCGACGAGAAGCACCGCAGGTTCTCGCTCGCGGGCTTCGTACTCAAGTACACGATCGGACTGCCGGGACTGGTCATGCAGGCCATCAAGGGCGAACCCGTGGAGCGCGAGATGCCGCAGAGCGACATCATCGTGCTGAGCCGCGAGGAGCGCCTGGCCATGCGCCGGCTCCACGACATCATCGGCATGGAGGTCGAGGAGAAGAAGGGCTACATCACCATCGTGGCCCGCATGCCCGAGGCGTTCGCCGCTGCGCAGGTGGCCGAAAGCGCACTGACGCTGTTGCAGCGTTACATCACGGAGTTCAAGATCGACAAGGTGAAGCGCAACCTCGATTTCATCCAGGGACGCTACGACGAACTGAAACGCGAATACGAGGATATTCAGATGATCCGCGCGCGCTATCGCGACGCCAACCAGAACACCTCGACGAGCCGCGCACGTACGGAGCTCGAAAAGCTCGACAACCAGTACAACCTGGCGTACAGCATCTTCTCCGAAATGGCGACACAGCTCGAACAGGCCAAAATACAGGTCAAGGAGACCACGCCCGTGCTGACCGTCATCTCCCCCGTGGCCATGCCCGTGAAACCGAGCAAGCCCCGCAAGATGATGCTGCTCGCCGCTTTCACGTTCCTCGGTCTGGTCGCCGGCAGCGGCTATGTGCTGGTGCGTCCGATGGTCGCGGAGTTCCTGGGCTCGATGCGCGACGAGGAGCGGAAACGCAAAGAAGGAAACGCATGACGAAGCCCCTGCATACGACCGGCGGAGCGCCGCTGCCGCGCACGGCGGCGAGGGTCATGGAATTGCTGCGGTGCGGCATGGGTGCCGGTGTGCCCGATGCGGCGCTCTTCGCCGGGGCCGACGCGGCGGCATGGCGCGAAGTCGTGGGACTGGCCGCGCGCCAGGGCGTGGCGGCCATTGCCTGCGATGCCCTGAAGTCGCTGCCCGCCGCATGCCGCCCGCCGCGGGAGGTTCTTTTCCGCTGGGCTGCGGATGCGGACCGCACGGAGCGGGACTATGCCCACAAGCGGGAGACGCTGGGCGAGCTGGCGGCCTTCTATGCCCGCCACGGCATCCGCACGATGGTGCTCAAAGGCTACGGACTCTCGCTGCACTATCCCGTGCCGGAGCATCGGCCCTGCGGCGACATCGACATCTGGCTCTACGGACGCCAGCCCGAGGCGGACGCCCGGGTGCGCGAGGAGCTGGGGATCGACGTGCGTGCGGATGTGCACCACCACACCGTCTTCACGTTCCGGGGCGTGACGGTGGAGAATCATTTCGATTTCCTGAATCTGTGGGCCCATCGTTCGAACCGCGAACTGGAGCGCCTGCTGCGACGTTACGCCGCACAGGAGGGCGAGGAGGCGACGGCCGGTGCGGGGCGTGTGGCCCTGCCCTCCCCCGATCTGAATGCGTTGTTCCTGATGCGTCACATGGCCGTGCATTTCGCCGCCGTGGAGATCGGGCTGCGCCACCTCTCCGACTGGGCCGTGTTCCTGGCTGCGGACGGTCGGCGCGTGAATTGGCAGGAGTTGCGCGCCGTATACCGCGAGCACAACATGCTGCGCTTCGCCGATGCCGTCACGGGACTGTGCGTGCGCTACCTGGGGGTGGATCCGGACGTGTGCCCCTACGAGGAGGATCCGGAGCTGCAACGCGTGGTGCTGCGGGAAATCCTGTCGCCCGCCTTTGCGGAGCGTCACCCCGCGGGCGGCGTGCTGAAGCCCATGCTGTTCAAGGTAAGGCGCTGGTGGGCCAACCGCTGGAAACACCGCCTGGTGTACAAGGATACGCTGGCAGGCAGTTTCGTGTGGCTCTGCTGGGCACACGTCATACGGCCGAAAACGATGGTTCGCTGACCGGTGCGTCGCACCGATGCCGGTGTTCCGACAACAGTCGATCGGGCCTGATATCCTGAAGTCGGATGTCAGGCCCGATCGTTTGTCCGGGACGGGATGGCGGCTTCGTGTCGGCGGACCGTGGCCGAAAGGCCGCGACGCCCGGCGGAACCGGAAGACCGGTGCGGCGGGCGAGCCGCTCTATTGCCGCGTCTCCTTGCGGAATTGCAGGTCCATCTGCATGCCCAGCGCCCCCAGTATCCGGATGAAAAGCGAGAACGACAGGTCCTCCTCCCCTTTCTCGATGCGCGAAATCTTTCCCGTGCGCACCCCCACGCGGCCGGCAAGCTCCTGCTGGGTGATCTTCAGTTCGCGGCGCCGTTCGCGCAGCGTGTCGCCGTAATACCACATCATCGTCCGTTCCTGCGACTCCCGGCGTTCGGAGCCGTCCTGCGTCCTTTCCTGCGGCACCGGACAGATCCGCCGGGCTTTCTGCCGTTCCGCACCCCGTGTCAGGGGACTGTTCGTATTTCCTTTTTCCATATTCGTTTCCGACGGGCGCTTTTGCGCCCTGAGTTCCGTACCGCCGGATCGCTGCCCTGCTGCGACGGAAAAAATATCCCCTTTCCGGAACCACGAAACGCCGATCGCGCCCCGACGCTGCGTAGAGGCGTGATTCCGATGACGGAACGAAGTCGCGTTTTCCCGGAGGTTATGCCGCCGCACGGCGGCACGAGGCGTCGCACGCACTGTTTCGGCTGCCGGATCGCGCAACGGGGCGCTCCGAACGGACCGATTGCGGCGTTCGACCGGACAAAAGTAGGGAATAATCGCTGAAAAAGGAAAATTCCGTGTCAAAAAGTTTTGAAAACCAATGTTTTTTTGTTTCTTTGTGGAATCATTCACAATTTAATTCATCTTTTATGAAAGGTACTGTAAAATGGTTCGATAGCAAGAAAGGCTACGGATTCATTACCGGGGAGGACGGCAAGGAGATCTTCGTACACTTCTCGGGCATCGCGTCCGAGGGCTTCAAATCGCTCAACGAACGCCAGGTGGTAGAGTTCGAGATCGGCAACGGCACCAAAGGCGAACAGGCCGTGAACGTAACTGTAGTCGAATAAACTATAATTACCGTCAGCGATGCGGAGGTCGTGCGCAGAGGCGCCGATCTCCGCATTTTTTTGTCCGAATCGAAAATATGTAGTATTTTTGCATGTCGAATCCGATACTTTAGGTTTTTAGGTTAATACATTATTTCCGTTATGAAAGAAGCAATCGCCATTCTTACCGGCGGCGGCCCGGCTCCCGGCATGAATACCGTGGTCGGCAGCGTCGCCAAGACCTTTCTCCGCAAGGGTTATCGCGTCATCGGGCTGCACAAGGGCTACACGGGCCTCTTCAACCCCTCGCCCCGCATGGTGGACATTACGTTCCCCATGGCCGACGGCATCTTCAACCAGGGAGGTTCTTTCTTGCAGATGAGCCGCTTCAAACCCACCGATGCCGACTTCGAAAATAACTTCAATCTCCGATTCTTCACCGAGAACAACGTGAAGCTGCTCGTGACCGTGGGCGGCGACGACACGGCCTCCACGGCCAACCGCATCGCGCGCTTCCTGGAGATGAAGCGCTACCCCATCGCCAACATCCACGTGCCGAAGACCATCGACAACGACCTGCCCCTGCCGGCCGGAACCCCCACGTTCGGTTACGAGTCGGCCAAGGACAAAGGGGCCGTCATCGGACGTGCGGTCTACGTCGATGCGCGCACCAGCGGCAACTGGTTCGTGCTGGCGGCCATGGGCCGCAGTGCGGGCCACCTCGCCTTCGGTATCGGAGAGGCGTGCCACTACCCCATGATCGTCATTCCCGAGATGTTCAACAAGACCGAAATCACCGTCGGGAAGATCGTGAACCTGGTCATTTCGTCGATCATCAAACGCAAGATCATGGGCATGGACTACGGTGCCGCCGTGATTTCGGAGGGCGTGTTCCATGCGCTGAGCGAGGAGGAGATCCGCAAGAGCGGCATCCACTTCACCTATGACGAGCACGGACATCCCGAGTTGGGCAAGGTGTCGAAAGCGCACATCTTCAACGACCTGATCGAGAAGAAACTCAAGGAGCTCCGCCTGAAGGTCAAGAGCCGCCCCGTGGAGCTGGGCTACGAAATACGCTGCCAGACCCCGATCGCCTACGACCTGACCTACTGCTCGGAGCTGGGCATCGGCATCTACAAGCTCTTTACCGAAGGACGCACGGGATGCATGATCTACGTGGATTCGGAGGGCAACGTGTCGCCGCTCTACCTCCGGGATTTGCAGGACCCCGTGACGGGCAAGATCCCGCCCCGCCTGGTGGACATCCACTCGGACAAGTTCGCTTCGGTGGTGGAAAACATCCTCAATGCCGTAACGCCCGCCGACTACGAGGCGGCCAAAGCCTATGTTCCCGATCCGGAAACTTACGATTTCCACAAGATTCTGAACTGGAACTGATTGCGCCGCAATTCGTAACACGACGCCCGCCCGGAAGCTGCATAGGCAGTTCGGGCGGGCGTCCGTTTCCGAGGCGGGGCGACGGAGCCTGGCGGCCGCGTATACGGTCTGGAGCAACTCGCCGTCGAACCGGAAGGCAGGGAGCCCGTCGGTCCGGCGGCTCACGGAGCGGAGCCAGGCCGCGGCGGTCAGAATCCCGGGAACTCGGCCTGGGGGTCCTGCCACAGGTTGTGGATGCGGAGTCCGAGGCGGCGGGCACGGCGCACGGTGTAGTGCGTGCCGCCGGATGAGCCGTCATACCATGCGACCACAGCCGAGGCGCCGTCCGTCAGGCGGTCGTTGCGCCGGGCATAGCAGTCGGGGCGGTAGTCGTCGCGCAGCACGACCGTTTCGTCGGCCGCCTCCAGGATTCGGCGGTAGCGCTCCTGCTCCACCGCGGGAAACCGGCGGTCCTGGCCGGCAAAGGGCACGACACAGACCAGCCGCACCTCGGGATGTGCGGCGCGCAGGGCGAGCACCGCTTCGGCAGCCGCCATATCGAAACCGAGCGCCATGCCGCACAGAAACCGGCGATAGCCCTCCGCATGCAGGTCGCCGAGCAGCGCAGCGAGCGCTTCCGCCGCCTCACCGCGGTAGGTGCGGTGTCCGGTGAATGCCGCAGTATGGGATCGTTCGCAGGTCATGAAAATGTCTTTTTCCGTTTCGGCTCCTTCGTTGCGCGGAAGCGCGTTGCGGCCCCGCTTGGGCAGTGCGCTTTCGCAGCGGTCAGCCGGGGCAGTGTTATCCGTTTGCGTGGCCGTCCGCAGCGGTCGGTCGCTCTGCGCGAGCTGCCGCTGGGCCGGACCGCACATCCGACGTCCGTTGCGCCGTGGCGTACGGCCGCGAAACAAAGATACTCTTTTTTGGCGTGAACTTTGCATCCCCGCACCATGTTCCTTTAAATTTCAAAACGCTATGAAAAACTCAGGTATTTGTTTCGTTTCGTTGTTGGGCGGCATGCTCGTAGGTGCCGCCGTTTCGATGCTGCTCACGCCCCAGTCGGGTCCCGAGCTGCGCAAGGCCATCAAGAATTTCGTCGATAAAGAGGTGGACAAGGCGCGCACCAAGTACAACGAAGTAATCAACGAGGACTAATCCTCACCAGTCGCGACACCGATGGCTGACAAGAAAAGCCAGGGCACGCACCTCGTCGCTGCGTTCGCCGGGTTCGGACTCACCGGACTGACGGCCTGGCTGCTGCTGGTGACGGCACTCGTCGTCTGGCTCGCCGATGTGCTGAATTCGCTGATCTGGTCGTCGCTGATCGTCGGCGGATTTTTTATCGCCGTGGCGGTCGCAATCTACTTCCTCGCCATACGTACCGGCCTGGCACACCTCAGGGAGCGGATCGACACGGTGTACGAAGTAGCGCGTCTGGCACGTGCGGGCTACGACTGGGTGCGGACGAAGTTCTCGATCTTCATGCCCCGCCACCGAAAGTAGACCGTACCTCCGAGGGGAAGCCGCCCCGTATGAATCCGCACATCCCGGAATGGGGTGTGCGGATTCGTTTGTTGCGGGTTCGTGTGCGTTACATCCCGGGGCCGGATGTGCCGCTTTCTGCCTTATAGTTGAACAGGAGCTTCTTGCTGAATGTTTCGCCCTCGGTGTCGGTGAAGATCAGCTCCAGCATATAAACACCCTTTTCGGCCGGACGTTCGACATAGAGCGAATAGCTGTAATCATAGATCATGCTCAGATCCTCACGGGTCAGTTCCGAGGGACGTTTGCGCACTTTCCGATACTGTTCGATTTCAGGATCGTAGTCGTAGTAGACGTAGCGGCTTACACTGATCAGAGTGATCGTGGCGATGTCGTCGAGCGACGACCCGACCGGATGCTGTTCGTCCCAGTCCCATTGCCGGCAAAACACCTCCACCGATTCGAAGTTTCGGTCGTATACCTCGATACGAGTGTACAAGGCAGGATCGGTTATGACATAGCGGTCGTAGCCCGTATCTCCGTTTCGTTCGGCGAGTTCGCGATAGCGACCGTCGAGAGAATAGAGTAAAACATTGTCCCATTCTGTCTCGAACCGCCAGGAGAAGTCAAGGGGGCCGGACATGGATTGCACCTTGGGAGGGTAAAGATTAAGCCCCGTAATCTGCATGTAACAAGATATATACGACTCCCTGTACTCTTTCGGCGGTTCGTATTCGTCGTCGCCGCATCCCGAGAACGCCGCGAGTCCGATTACGGCGAGCGTAAGGTTAAAAATCCGTTGTTTCAGTTTATGGCGTAACAGCTTTTTCATAAGGCTTGAATTTTATGGAATACGGGGGCTTCGGCAGGCACGGAAAAAAGAGGCACGGCGTATTCCGGTTCACTACAAAGATAGTGTTTTTTCCTGGATAAACAAGGTGTTTGGGGCGGATTCGACGGAATGCGGCAAAAACAGGACGTTTCGGAGGATCGGGCAGACGGAAAGGAGGGAAGGAAACAGGCGGCGAAGCGGCTGCCGCAGGAGCGGAACGAAAAATGCCGCTGCGGTATTCGCAGCGGCATCCGATGAATCGCGGCAGGGGCTTATTTGCCGAAATAACGGTTGTAGAGTCCCTGGAATCCGGCGCCGTGGCGCGCCTCGTCCTTAGCCATCTCGTGCACCGTGTCGTGTACGGCGTCGAGGTTCTCCTGCTTGGCCAGGCGGGCCAGACGCATCTTGTCTTCGCAGGCACCGGCCTCGGCGTTCATGCGCTTGTAGAGGTTGGTCTTAGTGTCCCATACGACCTCACCGAGCAGTTCGGCGAATTTCGCAGCGTGCTCGGCCTCCTCCCATGCGTAGCGCTTGTAGGCCTCGGCGATCTCGGGATAACCCTCGCGATCGGCCTGACGGCTCATGGCCAAGTACATGCCGACCTCGGTGCACTCGCCCATGAAGTGGTTCTTGAGGCCCTCCAGCAGTTCGGCACCCGCCTCCCTGCCGTCGCCGATCTTGTGCTCGGTAACGAATTCGAGGCCTTCGCTCTGCTCGACGACTTCTACGAACTTGTCTTTGCCTACCTTGCACATCGGGCACTGCTCGGGTGCCTCGGGACCTTCGTGGATGTAACCGCAAACGGTACAACGCCATTTCTTAGTTGCCATAGTTTTCTGTTGTTTGGTGTGTGTTGATTTTCTATTCCGATACAAATATAGGGTTTTCCTGCGGCATCGCCGCGAAAAAACGATCGTTATTATTTATGATGCGATAAGCGGGGCTTATAGTCACGCATCGCGGTCGAGCGCCTCCTCGATTTCGGCCGGATCGGCCGAGTCCTTCACCAGCACCCTTTTTTCGCGGTCGAGCAGGTAGAGCGCCGGCAGGGCCCGCAGGTCGTAGATGCCCTCGTCGCGCACGGTGCAGGCGGCGTCGCAGGCGTGGAGCCACCCCCGCGGTGCGTGCGAAAGGCTGCGGCGCCATGCCGCGGTGTCCTCGCCCGAGTAGAGGGTGAGGATGCGCAGCGTGCCGCGCTCCGCGAGTTCGTTGAGCCGGGGCGAGGCAAGCAGCTCCTCGGTCGTACGGCGGCACATGGGGCACTCGGGGTCGGTGAGGAGCAGCAGCGTACAGTCGGCGCGGAGGTCGTAGAGGCGCGTCGTGGCGCCCGAAGCGAGCGTGCAGCGGAAATCGCCGGCCTGCTCCCCCACCCGGTTGCGCAGTGCCAGGCGCAGCTCGGTCTCGGGGCCGAGGCGCTCCAGGGCGTCGTACCAGGGACTCGCCAGCTTGCCCCGCAGTACGGGAATGTAACGCTCCTCGTCGCGGAGCGGCGAATTGGGATCGTGGAGCACGCGTTCGGCCAGCATGCCGAAGTAGTCGAGCATCGGACGCGACACGGAGGCGCGGCGCACGAGGTCGGCCATCGCTACGGAATCGGCGCCGAGGGCGACGTAGCTGGCAAAGGCGTCGAGCATGTGCAGCGTGTCGGCACGCGCGATGAAGAGCGTGTCCGCGAAATCGAACGTGTCCCAGTAGTGCGTGCGCAGGTACTCCGCACGCTCCGAGGCAGGAAGAGAGGAGGGGAGCGCGGCGGGCCGGAACAGCGCCGGTGCGGGGTGTTCG
>ERZ778514.2818-NODE-2818-length-10409-cov-3.789067_pt1 | contig 10409 bp, 9 predicted proteins | sample MGYA00510344_ERZ778514 | MGnify/ENA primary metagenome ERZ778514 (study PRJEB29527, sample SAMN07138968) | mouse gut metagenome | material: feces | host: mouse | place: China:Nanjing | collected 2016-01-25 ... | reverse complement strand
GTCGCTTACACTGATATGACAGGTCTGGAAGTGTCCGCGCCCTCACGGGGCATTTATGTGAAGACCACCCGTTATGCCGACGGCACTGTAAAGAACGAGAGGATATGCTTCAGGTAAAGAGATGTTTTTTTTGATTTGAATCACGGGGGACGCGGGAGTCTCGTCCCCCTCAATGCCGTGCATAAGCGTCATTGTAAGCTTGTTTTTTTGGACTAAATCGTGTCCGTTTTAGTCCAAAAATCGGGGGGGGGAATTCCCGATTATGGCTAATTTAACAACTTTTAATTAAATTTCCGGCACATCAGAAACGGTTTTTGAGCCCGGTTTTTTTGATTGGGAATAAAAAGTTGTAACTTTGCACCACTAATAATATTTGATTTTAAGGTTTGACGGTCCGGATGGATATGGCAGAGGCAGCATCCGGACTGAAAAAAGGAAGAACGGTTTTGTTCTTCCAGACAAGTTAATCGTTTCATTGACACATGTTTTTATTGTTGCATTAGTAAAGTTATGGATTAATAATTAGGATTAGGACTATCCGTGAATTGTGATGCGATTCTCGGTTCACGGAGAAAAACAGGGTACGTAGTGATACGAACCCTGTTTTTTCATATGTGCCATTGCAAGATTTGGCGCCGGTGGAGCGTTATTCCATAAATGCAATCAATCAAGACCCAATAGATATGGAAAACAAGATGACAAGGTTCCTGTCGTTGGCGGCGTGCTGCCTCATGCTGCTTGCCGCGGCATGCTCCAAGGACTCCGACGGCGATGTGGCGGAGCTCCTGAAGACCGTCCCCGCCGATGCCGGGACGGTGGTTTCGGTGAATGTGAGGTCGCTTGCCGTTAAGGCCGACTGCAAGGTGGAGGACGGTAAAATCACGCTTTCTCCCTCGCTGCAGAAATCCCTTGCCTCGATGAAGGACGCGGGGATGAGGAAAAAGACGGAGATGCTGCTCGACGGGAAATCGGGCATAGCGGTTACGTCGCTGGTGGTGTTCGACCGTGGCTACCACCGCTACATCACAGGGCTTCTCGACGACCCCGGGGCCTTCAAGTCGTTTCTGGCATCAGGCGACAAGAAATACCAGTTCAAGGAAACGGGCGGGATAGAATATGCCGCCGACGTGGCCATAAAGGGCAACCAGTTCTGGAGCCTTTCAGTCGGGGAGATAGACCCTCTCGACGTGAAGGAGTTTTCTGAGCTTCCGGAAGGCAAGTCGTTCATCTCCACCGACTATGCTGAAAAGCTGGTTTCCGGCGATTACGACGTCAAAGGTCTGGCAGACGTCTCCCGGCTCATGGGCGACGGAGGCTTCGTGAAGCAGGCGCAGACACAGATGGCCTTGCAGACCGTATTCTCCGATGCTGTCTATCTGGAGTTCATGGCAGATTTCAGGAAAGGCTCCCTTGCCATGGAAGCCTCTGTGCTGACAAGCAAGTTCAAGCCGGCCAAATGCAATTTCCCCCTTTCCAAGATAGACACGGATGCGGTGAAGTCCATTCCCGGCACAGGAAATGCGGCTTTTGCCGTCGGCGCTTGTGGAGAAGGTGAATGCCATGCTTTCGCAGGCAGGGGCCATAGGCAAGATATACGCGCAGATACTGGCTCCTGTCAGCGGCACGGTGGCTGTGTTGGGACAGTCAGGCGGTCAGCCCGGGGACATGCGTCTCAACGGCCTCGTGCAGACCGGCGGCAAGGAGCTTAACCCTTTGACCACGGTCGTCGGCGAATACGGAATCCAATGGAGGCTCGACGGCAAGGATCTGGTGCTTTCCACCGCGCAGCAGCCTCAGGGCGGAATATCGGCCGAGGCTTTCGCCAAGGAATGCAAAGGTGCGTTTTTCGCCTGCATGGCCGACTCCCGGCAGCTCAAGTCGTATTTCGGCAACGACCGTCTTCCGGTCAGACATGCCGTGGTGAGGATGGAGCCTTCGGAAGGGAGCGTCAAGCTAAAGGCCACTGTGGAGTCTGACACTGAAGAAAAGAACCTTCTTGCAGCGGCCATTGAAGCCATGATGTAGGGACGCGCCGCTTTGCGGCGGCCTATGATTCTTTTGATTGCTTACCATCATGAACCGGATTGACCGAATAGAAAGCATCCGTCTCGAAGGGATGCTTCCGAAAGTGTTTGAGAACGAGTCTATACCGAATTCCGAGGTATGGCGGTCCGATGTCGTCTTCCGTCGCGGCGAGCGTTGGCTCGTCGAGGCGGCGAGCGGCGGCGGCAAGTCGTCGCTGTGCGCCTATATGTTCGGGTCGAGGACCGACTATCTCGGACGGCTTTATTTCAACGACGTGGATGTCTCTGGCATTCCGGTGGCCGAATGGCAGCGTCTGCGACGTTGCCACATAGCCTACCTGCCTCAGGAGCTTGCGCTTTTCCCGGAGCTTACCGCTTTGGAGAACATACGCCTCAAGGCGTCTTTGGCCGGCGACGTGCAGGAAGAGCGGATTGCCGGGTGGCTGAAGGAGCTTGGCATAGACTCGCGGGCCGACTATCCCGTGGGGCGCATGTCGATAGGCCAGCAGCAGCGCGTGGCCATCATCCGCAGCATCTGCCAGCCTTTCGATTTCATTGTCCTCGACGAGCCCGTGAGCCATCTCGACGAGGAGAACAACCGCATCGCCGCCCGGATGGTCATGCGTGAGGCAGACAGGCAGGGCGCGGGCATCATAACGACCTCGGTGGGCAACCGCCTTCTCCTCGACTCACTCAAGACGATTAAGCTATGATCATCAACCGCCTTTTGCGCAAGAACATGTCTCCGGCCAGGATCGCCGGGTTCGTGCTTTCCAACTTCATCGGCCTGGCGATTGTGGTGGCCGGCCTTCAGTTCTTTCAGGACGTGAAATCGATATATTCCGACGACGACGGCTTCATAAAGAAAGACTATCTCGTGGTCAACAAGAAGGTTACGTCGGCAAATACGGTCGAAGGGAAAGCTGCTGCGTTTTCCGCAGATGAGATTTCCGACCTCGAACGCCAGCCTTGGGTGAGGAAGGTGGGACGATTCTCTTCTGTCGATTACCGGGTTACGGCCTCCGTGCAGACCGGGGGGCGCGGCATGTCCACCTATATGTTTTTCGAGTCCATCCCGTCTGAGTTCATCGACGTCGCCGGTTCGCAGTGGGGCTACCGTCCCGGCTCCGGCGAAGTTCCCATAATAATTTCCAAGGATTACCTTACGCTCTACAATTTCGGCTTCGCCTCCTCAGCCGGGCTGCCGCAGCTTTCAGAGTCGTTTATGGGAGGAGTTCCGCTGCGCCTCCACGTGGCGAGCGAGGACGGCATCAGGTCGGCAGACTTCAGCGGACGCGTCGTAGGATTCTCCAACCGGCTGAATACCATTCTCGTGCCGCAGGAATTCATGGAATGGAGCAACGAGCGTTTCGGCTCATCATCGGTCAAGGATGCCTCGCGCCTCATTGTGGACGTGAGCAGTCCCGGGGATGTGGCGATCGGGTCTTATATTGAGGAGCACGGACTGGAGGTGGCCGGGGACAAACGCAGTTCCCAGGCGTCTTTCCTCCTCAACGTCATCACGGGCATAATCCTTGCCGTGGGAGTGGTGATTACTGTGCTTTCGTTCTTCATACTCATGCTTTCGCTGACCGTCCTGATGGAGAAGAACCGCGAGAAGATACACACCCTTCTCCAGCTCGGCTATCCGCTCCGGCGTGTAGGCGCGCCCTACAGGGCGTTGATTGCGTGGTCTTGCGCAGGAGCCTATCTGCTTGCCCTTGCGGTGGTCTACGGCTTCCGTCTGAGCTACCTCCATCAGCTTGAAGGCCTCGGAGGCGGCCACGGCAACCTGTGGCTCGCTCCGGCGGCAGGTCTGGGGCTTACGGCGGTGATAGTGGTCCTGAACTCGCTTGCCGTGGGCCGACGCGTGGAACGTGCCTGGCGCATCTCCCGCTGATTCATCACGCTCTCGCTCCTGCATACTCGCGCCTGATGGCTCGCCCACGGCGTGTTCTCTCTTACGGCAAACGACATGGCAATCTGCGGTTTGATGCTGTGGATGCGTCGATTTTGGTTTTTGTTCAGGCGGTATCGGATATTTTCGCTAACTTTGCAGATTATTTGTATAAATCAGGTTGCGCTCTCGATTGAGCAAGGCGGGCTTTTGGTGTGTTATTGGCTTAGGCGGTATGCCTCATGGCGGGGTCAGATAATATGCCGACTGGCGCAAGCGGCCATAATTCCAAGACACCAAAAATGAAAGAAGAAAATCCAGAAGAGACCATACCCGCAGTAGCCCCCCAGACAGTGGACGCGGACATGCTGCCCGCCGCTGAGGCGCAGGCCGCGGACGATGTGGAGAAGGATGCATATGAAGGCCACGATTCTGGCGTAGCCGTAGCCGAGGACGATTTCGACAATCTCGGCATAGAGCCTCCGATACTGAAGGCAGTGAAGGAGCTCGGCTTCGTGCATCCTATGCCCATACAGCGGATGGTGATACCCCATCTGCTGCACAAGGACGGCGATGTGGTGGGCCTTGCGCAGACCGGCACCGGCAAGACTGCGGCTTTCGGCATCCCGGTGCTGCAGCGCACCGACGCTTCGCATGCGGTCCCCCAGTCGCTTATAATCGCGCCTACCCGTGAACTGTGTCTCCAGATAGCCGGCGACCTTGCCGATTTCGCCAAATACATCGACGGGGTGCGGATTCTCCCTGTCTACGGCGGTTCGAGCATAGAGAGCCAGATACGCACTCTGAGAAAAGGCGTGCAGGTGGTGGTGGCCACTCCGGGACGCCTCATCGACCTCATCAAGCGCCGGGAGGTGAAGCTCGACAACGTCGGCACGGTGATTCTCGACGAAGCCGACGAGATGCTGAACATGGGCTTCCTCGACGACATAAAGGAAATCCTGTCGCATGTCCCTGAAGAGCGCAAGATGCTCATGTTCTCGGCTACTATGCCGCCGGAGATAGCCTCGATCGCCAAGAAGTTCATGCACGAGCCGGTGGAGTTTGTGGCAGGCACGAAGAACGAGGGGTCGAAGAATGTACGGCACATTTATTATATGGTTAAGGCGCACGACAAGTATCTTGCGCTCAAACGCGTGGCCGACAACAACCCCAACATCTACGGAATCATATTCTGCCGCACGCGCAAGGAGACGCAGGACATAGCCGACAAGCTCATCAATGACGGATACAACGCGGACTGCCTCCACGGCGACCTTTCGCAGGCGCAGCGCGACCTGGCGATGAAGAAGTTCCGCGACCATATGACACAGCTCCTTGTGGCCACTGACGTGGCTGCGCGCGGACTCGACGTGGACGACCTTACGCATGTGGTCAACTACGGGCTTCCGGACGATGTGGCAGTCTACACCCACCGCTCCGGACGCACGGGACGCGCCAACAAGACCGGCGTGTCGGTGGCCATAATCCATTCGCGCGAGAAAAGCAAGCTTCGCCTGATCGAGAAGAAGATAGGCAAGACGTTCGAGTACAAGAAGGTGCCGACTCCGGAGCATATCATCGAGAAGCAGCTCTACAACCTCGCCGACCGCCTCGAACGCGTGGAAGTGAACGAGGAGGAGATAAGCAAATACATCTCCGGCGTGCGCAAGAAGCTGGAATGGCTTTCGGGAGAAGACCTGCTGAAGCGTGTGCTGTCGCTGGAGTTCAACCGCATTTTGGCATACTACCGTGATATGCCGGACATCGACCTCAACGAGGCGGAAAAGAAAAAGAAGAAAGACAAAGGCTCTGACCGGCCCGACCGCGGCCCGAGGGACAAGAAAGAGAAGGATCGCCGCACGGGCGAGCCGGGCTATGAACGCATTATGCTGAATGTCGGCAAGGCCGACGGGTTCTTCCCGGGCAACCTTATGGAGATTGTCAACCGCAACAACGGGGGGCCGGGCAAGCCGGAAATCGGACGCATAGACCTTATGCCGGGCTACACTCTTTTCGATGTCAAGAAAGGAGACGTGAAGCAGGTGATGGACGCGCTCCGCAACGAGGACTTCTTCGGCGTAACGCTCCGTCCGGAGATGGCTTCCGACCGCGATTATTCTTCCGATTCTGGCAAACGCAAACGCGGCAAGGGCGGAAAAGGCGATAAAGGCGGAAAATTCGGCAAACCGGGGCGCGGCGGCGACCGTGGGTCCGGCCGTGATTTCGGCCGCGATTTCGACCGTGAGCCGAAGGAGTTCAAGTCCAGGAAAAAGGACAAGAAAGACAAAAAGTGGGAAAAAGAAAAGAAATCTTCTTCCAAACCGAAATATGACGGCAATTACGACGTCTTTATACAAAAGAAGAGAAAGAAGAAATGAAACTGACCGGATGTGGCATGGCAACGCTTTTCCGACTGTGCCTGACCGTCATGGCATTGTGGGCCGTCTTGCCTCAGCGGGCTTCAGCCGCTGAGGCTCCGGCCGACACGGCTGCGCTCACGGCCTCCAAGTGTTTTCTTGAGATGCCTGTCGATGTGCTCGACATCCTGCCGCGTTCGGCAAGGTTCGACATGCTCGCCTATTTCGAGGCTGACAGCGTCTACCGTGCCCGCAACGCCATGGAAGGGGAGTCGTATCTCAGGCAGGTCGCTCCGGAGTTCCTGGAGGTGCAGGTTACTGACGTGAGCACGCTGCAGATCAGGGTTCTGCCTGCAAAGAAAGGCGGCGCGTCGGTGATGACTGTCTATACCGTCGGAGGCAGCGGACAGGCTAAGGACAGCGACGTGAGGTTCTTTTCCTCCGCCCTGAAGGAACTGCCCCGCGAAAGGTTCCTGAAGCGTCCGGAGCTGAAATGGTTCTTCTCCATCCCCAAAGGCTCGGTAACCACGATGAAGGAGATAGAGCAGACCGTTCCTTTCCCGACCGTGGAGTATTCGGCATCGGCCTCAACGACCGATCTGACTGCGAAGCTTACCGTCGGCGAATTCATGAACCAGGACGACTATAATGTCATAAAGCTTTTCGAGAAGCCCGGCATCTCTTTTGTCTGGGACGGCTCCAAATACAGATTGCGAAAGTAGGGACGCGCCTTTGCGTGTCTGCCAGTTAACATAGACACTCTTAGAATTTATGGAAAGACCAGTAAGGGTGCGATTCGCACCGTCGCCCACAGGGCCTCTTCACATAGGCGGTGTCCGCACTGCCCTCTACAATTACCTTTTCGCGCGTGCCAACGGCGGAAAGATGATTCTGCGCATCGAGGACACCGACAGCCGTCGCTTCGTCCCCGGCGCGGAAGACTACATCAACGAGTCGCTCGCATGGCTCGGCATCGGCATCGATGAAGGTGTGCGCGAGGGCGGAGAGTACGGCCCTTATAAGCAGAGCGAGCGCAAAGAGATCTACCGCCGCTACGTGGACGGCCTCCTCGATGCCGGCAAGGCGTACTTTGCCTTCGACACGCCGGAAGAGCTTGACGCGGCACGTGCCGAAACGCCCAATTTCCAGTACGACGCTTCGACGCGCGGCCGGATGCGCAATTCGCTCACTATGCCTGCCGAGGAGGTGAAACGCCTTATGGACGAGGGCAGCCAGTATGTGGTGCGTTTCAAGATCGAGCCTGGGCGCGAGGTGGTGGTCAACGACCTTATACGCGGCCAGGTGAAGATAATGAGCGACATCCTTGATGACAAGGTGCTTTACAAGAGCGCGGACGGGCTGCCGACCTATCATCTCGCCAACATAGTGGACGACCACCTGATGGAGGTGAGCCATGTGATACGCGGCGAGGAATGGCTTCCGTCGGCTCCGCTCCATGTGCTCCTTTATGAGGCTTTCGGATGGACGGACACGATGCCGGAATTCGTGCATCTGCCTCTGCTGCTGAAGCCTGTGGGCAACGGCAAGCTTTCCAAGCGCGACGGCGACAAGCTCGGCTTCCCGGTGTTCCCGCTCGAATGGCACGACCCGAATAGCGGCGAGGTCTCTTCTGGCTACCGCGAACAGGGCTATCTTCCGGAGGCCGTGGTCAATTTCCTTGCGCTTCTCGGCTGGAATCCCGGCGACGACACCGAGCTTATGGATATGGACGGACTCATGCGCAAGTTCTCGTTCGCTCATTGCTCCAAGGCAGGCGCGAAGTTCGACTATCAGAAGGCCGCCTGGTTCAACCATGAATACATCATGCGTCTTCCCGACGATGAGGTGGCGCGCCTGTTCATGCCTGTCCTAAAGGACAAAGGCATCGAAGGATTCTCTCCGGAATACGTGGCCAAGGCCGCAGGCATGGTCAAAGGGCGCGTCAATTTCATCGGCGAGCTTTGGGACCAGGGCGACTTCTTCTTCCGCGCTCCCGAGGAATACGCTCCCAAGGATGTCAAGAAGCGTTGGGGCGAAGACACTCCGCGCATAATGGAGGAGCTTGTCGGAGTGCTTGAGGGAATCGAAGACATGGCGTCTGCCAACGCCGAGAAAATCACGCTCGACTGGATCGCTTCCAAAGGCTATCATCTCGGCAACGTCATGAACGCGTTCCGGCTGGCCGTGGTCGGCGCATGCCGTGGGCCGCATATGTTCGACATCACCGAGCTTATGCCTAAGGAGGAAGTGATAAGGCGCATACGCCTCGCCATAGAGAGACTTTAGGTTTCAGGAATCAGGTTTTCAGATGGAATTGACGGAACGACTCAAAGGATTGCGCAGTTTCTGCGCCGAGGCTTGCCGCCAGACTCTTGAACCGGCACTTTATGCAGTCGGCATCGGCATTTATTCTGCCGGTGTCGGCTGTGCCGCTTTGCGTCTTCCGAAAGCCCGGCTTCTTGCACGCGGACAGAAGGAGGTGTGGCGGCGGCTTGCCGACAGGCTCGACCCTGAAGCGCGCTATGTATGGATACATGCCGCGTCGCTGGGGGAGTTCGAGCAGGGAAGGCCGCTCATAGAGCGCATACGCCGCGAACGCCCTGAATACAAAATCCTGCTGACGTTCTTCTCCCCTTCGGGCTACGAGGTGCGCAAGGACTATGCCGGGGCCGACTGCGTGTGCTATCTTCCGTTCGACACGCCCGGGCGTGTGAAGCGTTTCCTCGAGACGGTGAAGCCTGAAAAGGCGATATTCGTGAAATACGAGATCTGGCGCAACTATCTTCGCGGACTCTGGCAGCGTCAGGTGCCGACCTATCTGGTTTCGGCTGTCTTCCGCCCGGAGCAGGCGTTCTTCAAGAAGCGCAGCGCGTGGTACCGATGCTGGCTGCGTTGGTACACCGGCATATTCGTGCAGGACGAGCGCAGCCGCCGTCTTCTTGAGGATGCCGGGATAGAAGGGGCGGTCGTGGCCGGAGACACGCGCTTCGACCGCGTTGCCGACATCCGCAACGCAGCCCGCGACATCCCTGAGCTGAGCCGTTTCCGCGACTCGGACTACCGTCCGATAGCCGTGGCCGGCAGCAGCTGGCCTCTCGACGAGGAGGTCTACCTTCCTTGGTTCAGGAGGAACAAGGACAGGATGAAGCTTGTCATAGCCCCCCACGAGTTTGACGATGCGCGAATAAAGAAGCTGTGTTCGGCAGAGGGACTCGCATGTGTGGGTTTCTCGCAGCTCAAGTCAGACCCGGCTCTTGCCGACAAGGCAGACTGCATCGTCATGGACTGTTTCGGGCTTCTTTCGTCCGCCTACCGTTACGGCGATGTGGCATACGTCGGCGGCGGCTTCGGAGCCGGAATACACAACATAAACGAGGCGGCGGTCTACGGGATTCCGGTTGTCTTCGGCCCCAACCACGGCCGATTCCTCGAAGCCGGCGACCTGATCGGCGCCGGCGGCGGATTCAGCGTGGGTTCGGCAGAAGAGTTCTCAGACCTTATGGAAGGCCGCCTTGCGGACAAGGAGGCGCGCAGGGAGGCGGGCCGCAGGGCCGATGCCTACATCCGGTCCAAGCTCGGGGCGACCGACCGCGTCTTCCGTTCCATCTTCACTTCAGGCGGCTGACCTGCCTCATGGCTTCCGATGTCCTCCCGAAATATAACAAGAGCAAAAATTCAGACACACTCCATACAAGTTGTCAGACCTTTCAATATTCAGAGATATGCAAAAGAACCAGAAAATAATCTTCTTCGGCGGCATCGGGGTACTGGTGTGCCTCATCGGGCTTATCGTTGCCCTGATAGTCAGCAATTCGAGCCGCAACCATGAAATCAGCGAGGCGGAGGCTCGCGCCGATTCGCTCAGGCTCGTCAATGACAGGCTCCAGCTTTCCAACGAGTTCAACCAGCTCAACGCCGAGTTCTCGCAGTATGAAGACCAGCAGGTCTATCTTAAGAACGATTCGCTCGTGAAGCAGTACAACCAGGCCCGGATGAAGGTGGAGGGGCTTCTTAAGGAGCTAAATGCCGAGAAGCGCAGCAATTCCCAGAACCGCGCCCGGATCAAGCAGCTCGAGGGGGAGATTGCGACCCTTAAGGGAATAGTGAAGCATTATCTTGAAGAGATCAAGC
>ERZ778514.2779-NODE-2779-length-10553-cov-4.228805_pt1 | contig 10553 bp, 13 predicted proteins | sample MGYA00510344_ERZ778514 | MGnify/ENA primary metagenome ERZ778514 (study PRJEB29527, sample SAMN07138968) | mouse gut metagenome | material: feces | host: mouse | place: China:Nanjing | collected 2016-01-25 ... | reverse complement strand
CAGACAATATCTTTATACAGTATCACATGCTTTTCATCCAGCTCCAGATTTATATGATAATGTCCGCAGAACCATGTCCTGTACTGTAATTTCTGCTCCAGTCTGTCAAAATAATCGGTCAGAATATCCCGCTCGTAAGATCTGGAGTCATCCCCGTAAAAGCTCCCCAGTTTCTCCTGCATACTGCCTGACAGACAGTGCGTAATCACATAATCAACAGAAAAACCCACTCTGGAAAGACTGTTCATACCTTCCTGCATTTCGGCATCTGTCGGCAATTCCTGCGCCCACCATGACTCATTCCTGATTCGATAAGGCAGGCCGCTCCTGACCGCCCGTCTCTTATCTCTCTTAAAATCCGGCGAGCTTCTGTCCAGTATGCCTCCCTGAATGTCATGACTGGATGCCCCGCCGAATGTAAAAAACCTTTTTCCTTCCACATGGAAGATCTGACCACGTTCCAGAAGAATGATTTTGTCCCTGACGATGTGGCGCACCATGCCGCCGTGCCACTGCTCCGTCGGATATTCAGCGATCATATTGTAATTTTCATGATTGCCCTGCACCCAGAGAAGCGTAAACGGCAGTCTGGAGAGCCACTTCAGATGATATTCAAATTCTCTGTCTTTCGCCCACAGCAGTCCCAAATCACCGCATACAATCACATAATCACCTTTCTCCGGCAGAAAAGCTGATTTCATACGCTGACGTTTTGAAAAGCGTTCAAATGATCCATGACAGTCTCCTGTAATATAAATCATGTAATTCCACACTCCTTTCAACAGCCATTACGACATCTTAATCAGAAAATTTCTGTACAGAACTGCCCCTGACAGGCCGCTGACCATATGACTCTTCCCAGACGACTCCCGGAAATACGCCACATCTGCGATTCCTGAAACTACCCCGGAGGACGGCTTATACCTGCCTGTCAGTTTACCATTAAAAATCAGAAAGCCTTAAAACTACCCCTGAGAATGACAGATTTCTCTGCACATTTTTACTGCCAAACTGCTGTCTCCATCAAAATATGTCATGACAACCCACCACAAAACACGGAGAAGAGCAATTCTCTCAGATGGTTTTATCTCAACATGCTCTTCCTTCATAAGGATCACCTTGCTAATATCCCTTTTGAGGTCGTCCAGATCATGACTGTACAGTTCATTCAGCATGACAGCAATGGAACTTCTGACAGCCTGCTCCTTCATGTCCTTCAGTTTCTTTCTAAGGCCGGAGAGCATGTCTATCCTGCTGTCGTCCACAAGTCTGACAATCTCCCGCTCTTCCGAATATACTGCATCTGAAACCGCCATACTATCCCTCCATTCCATACAGGACTCTGAACATCCTTGCCACATACGCAGGTGCCAGCGTTGTTTCCTCCTTGAAACATGGAAAGATAAATACCCCTGAATATCCATGGGCACTGTAGTACTCCTGCGCTTTTACTGCCTCATCTGCATGAAAGCATTCCTTCAGCACCTTAAAAGATAACGGCCTGTTGGTGACTGCATCTTTCATGTGCGGCTGGAGAATTGCAAACCTTCCTTTATATTTTTTTGCTACGCCGGTCAACATCATTTGTCACGTCCCCCTTTTCATTTTTGGTGATGCTATCATAACTCTCATCTTGCCAAAGTCAAGTCCGTCTGAAAAAAATCTTCGCATCTTATGAAAAAAGGGCCGCAACTGAAAGGAAAGGCAGGACCTCACAGGAAAATCTGCTTTTTCTGACTACCCCAGTGTTTATCAGCTGTCATCTTCCAATACGACTACCCCTGATGTTATTGGTTGTCACCTGCCTTACCAGCTCTTCCTGTCCTGACTGGCTACCAGCGTCCTGTACGCTGTGTCCAATACAAACTCGTCCATTTCATATCCAAAACATATTAGATAAGGAAAGAAAAGCATAAACTGCGTCTCCCCGACTGTCAGCCTCTGTACGAAAACTGATCCTGTTGTTGGAATCGGGCGGTACTGCACGAAAAGAATGCCCACGGGCGGTACTGTGCAAACTGCCGGGCATACTGCCTCGCTACGTCCTGATTATTCATCCTGCACTCCGGATACCCGACTCCATTCCAGACATCATGCAGATTAACAGCTCATTCTTCATCTTCTTATCTCTCTTCCGGCATATCGAAAGCTCATAAGCAACTCCCTCCTGTACTCGAAGTTTTCATACATCTCAACTCCATTTTGAACATCATACCTCTTAACAACTCACTTATCATAACCCGCCCATCAACTACCATATCTGAACTGCATGAGCAACTCACTCCGTTTCCTGATCTCACTGTCTTTCCATATCTTCGTATATGAAATATCTCTCTGGCTGTTTATCTGCCATATACCTGTACTCTCCATCCGTTTTTCGATGAATTTCACCTGAATCCTCAGTCTTCCCCGTCTGCGACTGTTACCAGACCATCTTCAAACGGCTGTTTTATAAAGCCGACAAACTGCTCAAAAACACCATGGTTATCATACAGCTCCACAGTATTGTCATAATACCTGAAAGCCCACACCGCCTTTCTGAAGCTGTCCTCACAACGACTGAACACCATGGTGTCTATTACAACCGTCAGAGTCACACAGGTACCCCGACTGTCTTTCGGCATGACAAAACTCTCCGTCATTGCATCCGAAAACGACGGGTACCTGACACCGCACTCCATCCTGACTGTGCATTTACCTGACTCTGTATCCTTTGTCATAACCAGATACATGGGATATTTCTCCACGGTCTCGGTGGGTACCTGATACAGATAATTATGGATTTGCAGGTGATTGAACTGTCTGCTTACTTTATACTTCCTCCTTCTGCCCGTCTCCGGCTTATAATGGTCATAAAAAGCACTCGCAAAATCAGGCTCCAGCGTCGCTGCAAATTCTTCGACTGTTGAAATAACCGGAGCATGTCTGTACCAGTCTCCACTCTTGTAGAGCAGCTCTTCCGCTTTGCTGATCAGCCGGTCAATATTTTTTCTCCAGTCAAAGCAGTACTGAAGAAAGTAATTGGATATCTGAAGTTCTCCGCTGTCCAGAAGCTTATCGCCTTCCTCACAGCCTGCCGCCAGAATACCGCTGGTCCGTACCCCCCTTAAAGTCATGATTTACAATCTCGACTTTATGATAAACCGCCTCCGGCAGATCAATCACCGGATACGTAACATCAAACCCGGATACCTCAAGATACAGGAGAATGTCCACAGACAGATCTGCCAGTACCTCCCACATGTCATCTCCACGCCACTCATAAGAGGTATAAATTTTCTTTCTGCTGTTCGCAACAAGTGTCAGGGCATACCGGATATCTTCTCTCAGAGCTGTGACACAGGATCTCCTGCCCTCCTGAGACACAATGCTGAACCAGTCATGATCGACAAACTCCGCATGAGCCGCTTCGTGAATCACTCTGGCAGAATCTTCATCTCTGAACGGCGGTCCTTCCACTCCCCTGCCGGGTTCTCCCTCGACCAGATATCCAAAATCCTCATCCCGATATTCATGAACTTTATAAGCCTTCCTCTCATCTTTACTGTGAATAAACAGAATTCGTATCAATTTACAGCCTCCTCTGCATCATTCAGATACCGGTTCTTTAATCTGAACATATGTCACCTTCCTTATCTAAAGTACATGCGCTGCGGTTCTGGCCAGAGCTTCCTCGATCTGTCTGGAACCAATGCCTATGTACCTCTGTGTAATCTGTATACTTGAGTGCTGCAGCAGCACCCGTACCAGCTCCACATTGTAATCATTTTCAACATATACACGGGTGGCGAACAGTTTCCTGAAGCTGTGGCTTCCATACTGTTCCGGAGGCAGCCCCATCTTCAGAAACACCTTATTCAGATGACGTTCCACCTGCCTTTCAGAAACGGCAAACAGTTTCGCCTCCCGGCCGATACCCCTGTTCATTGCATAATCCTGAAGGAACGAATACACTTCAACCGGTACGGTAAACTCACGCATCTTGCCGGTTTTCTGCTCTCTGATGTTCAGCCTCCATCTGCCTCCGTCTCTGACAAACGAGGACAGTTTCAGCCGGAGCACATCGCCAAGACGCAGCCCCAGCGAAGCCTGCGTAACCGCAATCGCCGCGATCCGCTCATTCGGCTTTATCATCCTGCCGTCCAGCACAAAACCACAGCGCAGCAACTCCACACTCTGCCTGTACTGCTCACCGGTCAGAGCCGCACATCTCTTGTTCATGCCTGTCTCACCTCCTCCCACGATGATTTCACCGGAAGTCGTATAATCATGCCGAAAATGTCGTATTTTGCACCTCTGACCAGTACCGCTCCTGAAAAAGCCCGTATTTACAACAAAGGTCGTATTTTGTATATTATTCGACTCCGACATCCATACAGTCTTTTACGACTTCCGCTGCGTGTCATGATAACTCTCAACCCGCCGGAAGTGAATAGTCACTTTATCACAAAAAAACAGCGCATATTTTGGTAATGATGCTGCAAAAACAGAAGTTTAAATTTTTCTCCACGGGACTCACCGATAATTCACAGGCCTGCATTTCAGCCGCAGTAAAAGGCGCCGTCAGGACTGCAGAAAAGAAGAAACGGCATTCCTGCAGGGAAATGCCGTTAATCGTTATGCCTTTTTAAACAGACATGCTGCTTTCTCCAGTTCTGCCGGATAATCCCTGTCCAGAACCTCCTGCACCGTCAGAGGACTGTAACGTTTCAGCTGTCTCCGGAGTCCTTCTTCCGTAAATACCATCAAAAGCCTCACCAGCCTTTTCTTCTCCTCATTTCTCTGCGCCTCCGTCATCTCCAGCCATCTGACGGTTTCCTCTTCTGTCATCCTGTCCTTTGACCGCTGCATCAGAATATCCCGCAGTGTCCTGCCGGACTCCGGAGGATATGGTGTCTCTTCCGGCCCGGAAGCAGCTACCCCTGAATCCTGATGCAGTACCTTCCTGTCAGGTGCAGGCTCCGGCTGTTTTGCCTTCACCATACCGTAAACTTTGCAGAACTCCAGCTTTCCATGATTTACCCGTGCAGTCTTCACCTTCTTCTTTTTACCTGCGATTTTTACCCGTATATCCGTTACCAGCGGCTCCCTTATGGTCTGCATTACGTACACCAGCCTGTCCATGTCAATCTTCTCCAGCATCTTCTGTATGGTGCTGCACTCCAGAGACTTTAAAAGCTGAATCTCCTTTATGCAGTCTTTCATATCATAGCCGGAGTCCGTTGTATATGCCGGAAGAAAGCCGCTTTGGGTGACTGCCGGGAACCTGTCTGCAATATGAAACTCTTCCAGAGCAGATGCATCCAGAAACTCTGACATACGCCTGACTACCCCTTTTTCGTTATTTAAAAATCCTTCCAGCAGCTCATCAGGAGCTGTTGAAAACATGGAATACAGATAATGACTCAGTACAGATACCTGTCCCCGGAAAGTACTGTCCAGCTTCTTCCGGTCAGGATGCAGCGCATTCCATTTCCCTGTCATCTCTGCCGATGACAGCCTGAAGTTTTCCAGTATGAACTGATCTGTTTTCGACTTTGTGAAAGAACCTCCTTCCACAAAGTCGGTGAGACGCCTCAGAAGCGAAGCTGCCTGATCGGAAAGCGCCCCGTCTGCACTGCTCTTCTCCAGAATCTTAAGTACACCGAAAAATAATTCTGACATTTTCATACCCCCGGTTCCTTCTCTTTTGTCCATCAGATTTCCCGCTTCCTCTTTTCCGTGAAACGGCACTTTTCGCAGGCACTTCCCCGCTTTTTTATGCCTCACGGAAAAAAACGTCCGAAAAAACCACCTTTTTCCATCAGAAATTTCAGACAGTTTACCGGCAGATTCATGCCCCGGCCATCTTTCTTAAAAAGAAGAACTACCCCAGAGCTCTCCAACATACCACATCTCAAAAGATATCGAAAACATCCGTGCTGTTTTTTCAGCTCCATCTGTTATAAGACTCCTGTTGGAAAATGTTTTTATTGACGGCTGCCCATACTCTCTGTCTGAAGAACTGCCCCAGAGCACCTGATGCAGTACTTTTTATGAGCCTGACCGCTTCATCGTCCTTACAACCGCAGTATTGTTTTGATTGCAGATGGAAAGCGTTATGCGTAACATTTCCGGAAAGTTTTCCGGCAGGGCACCGCCGGGTGCCTCAATCTCAATGACCCTGTAGTACCCCTGACTGATATTGCTGATCAGGTTCTGCACCTCCTGCTCTGTAGTCTCTTCTGACACGTTAAAAAGCGTATAGTACCCCCGAAGTCCTGTATGATATGCTTTTAACAGACTGTCCTTACTGGCGAACTTTCTCCGGACATCCCTGAAAATTTTCACTGCCTCCAGACCTTCCTTTCTGCTTCCGGCTTTCGGGTCCGGGAGCCAGATCCTGGAGTAAATCTTCCTGATAAAAGCATTGTCCGAATTCTTTTCCGTTTCTGACATTTCTTTGATTGCCTGTATCGTATCCGGATTCCAGTCCGCTCTCGAAATCAGAGGCTTTTTTGACACCCGGTCTGCAACGATATGCAGACTGACAACGATCGACCGGTAAGCCGCCTCCATTGTATGCAGCGGGGAACTGCCACCGGAAACTGCTCCTTCTGACAGACAGCGCCGTATCTCATCTTCCCTGTCTCTGTCTGTATACAGACGGTCATACATAAACATCTCATACAGACTGACCAGCGGAAATCTGTTTACTTCTGAAATATCTGTACATCTGCTGATGCACCGAAGCGCCGCCTCGTGACAGCGTTTCACCAGTTCTTTCAAAATACTGGCTATATACTGATTCCATATTAAAGTCACAGCTGCATCATCAATGCCCATACGGAACATGGATCTTCTCACTTCAGATACCAGAGCTTCAATGGAAGCAACTTCTGTCAGCCTGTCCCCTGTCGCCTCTTTACATGCCTGAAGCAGCCGCTCAGCCTCCTCCTGAGTTTTTCCGACTGTAATATAAAGATAAGAACCTTCTGATCCTTCATCAAGTCCCTTCTTCAGTTTTCTGCGTATGAAATACTCCACCTCACTTTCCGGCACCTGACCTGCACTGTTGGCACGGACTTTATTTTTCCTGACAAACTCTGACAGCGTCTGTGGTGAAACACCTGCAATCCCGGCAAACTCCCTGTAACTGTAATATCTCTCCGCCATGGTATATCCCGCCTCTCTCAAAATATTTTTCAATGTACTGGAACCCGTACACTTTCACATAATACAAAAAAATGAGACGAACGAAAAAGAACTTCATCGAATGGAAAGATGGGAAAAAGCACCGGAAAACAGCTCCTGCACCACAGCCATTCACAGAATATGAATGAAAAAACAGATTCACGGATCAGCTGCTCCGGTATATGAAACAGAAAATAAAATCAGCAAATAACCGGCTGTTCATATGAAACAGCCGAAAAGAATCATCAGACAGAAAGAATGAGCCGTCTGCTCTGTAACAAACGGCATACGGCTGAGCAGTACAATCATAACTTTGAGAAAATATCTATTTACAAAGAAAAAGGCTCCATGCATCAACCGTCTGCACAAAGCCTGAACTACCCCGGAAGCACCTTACCTTTTCACATACGCTTCTGCCTCCCGAAGCTTATCTGTATGTGCCGCCAGATACCTGGATACATCATCTGGAAAATCAAACTTTTTGAGAGCAAGATAGAAAATCGTCTGCTCACAGATTTCCGTCTCATTTGCCACACACCAGTGAAGAAACTCCAGATACTCCTCCTCTGTCAGACCAATGTCCATCTTACCCTGTCTGATCTTCTCTCTGACAGCTGTCCAGTCCACTTTCCGCCAGTCCCGGCTCCAGTACCCCTGAACTGCTCTTTCCGACTGCATGTCATGGAGAATCATCCGATAATCTGCTGCAAGTTTCCAGTGCTCGTAATTCATGTCATCCACATGCTCTGCCAGATCCCCTGTCTTCCATATCTGAAGCTGAGGACTGACATATAAAAGAGCAGTACCGCCTTCTGTAAAATACTTCAGGAGGAAATACAGTCTGTCTGAACCATCCGTGTACAGAACATATGCCCTCACGATATCATTGATGCCTGGATTATACGGCGGCAGATTCATCTGAATAAAATGAATGTCATGACGGTCAAAAACAGTTACCTCAAAATCCTCAGGTTCATAAGGAAAAACAGCTCCATCCTCTTCACACATCTGCCGGAGCATGGAGCAGATAAACTCCTGCCCGTTATCTCTTAAAGATTCAAAAGCCTCTCTGCGGATTTCCCCATTCATGCTGTACAGCAGTTTCGGCAGCACCTTTTCAAAAAATTCCCATCTCACTCTGTCAGAATGATCCGATCTGCCCCCGGCCCCTGTTTTACGCAGACTCAGCTCAAACTGACTGCCATCCCGAAAGGATACCAGAAAAATACTCTCTCTGTCATGAACCTCAATATCCTTCAGGTCCGTCCAGTCATTTTCATTCAGCAGCTCAAATACCTCATCTTTAAAATTATGAAACTCCATCTTTTGTCCTTTCATCTCGAACATATTTTTCTGTAACAAGTATTAGAATACTTCTTTAAGATTACAAGGATACTATAACTAATGTACAATACAAATGCAAGAAGAAGTGATTTACAGAAAATGACAGGAAACGACATCCGGAACGATTATGGACATACAGAAATACAACCGGAGGAAATTATTCAGAAAAAAGACCTGAAACGCGTTATGAAATATCAGAATGAAACTCACATGAACAGGTGATGGAATATGATGGACGAGCAATATGGAACACTGGAAATCAAACTGATGGAATTACTGGAGAAAAAGAAACTCAGCAAAAACAGACTGTCGCACCGCTGTGAAATGTCATGGGCGCAGATTGACAGCTACTGCAAAAATGAAATCACAAGGCTGGATACCTTTGTTCTCTGCAAACTTTGTACGGTTCTGGAATGTAAGATCGAAGACCTGCTGGAATTTCACCCGTATGCACCGGTAACTGCCCCTGAGAATCCTGAAACTGAATAAATGTCACCCGCATTTCATTATCATAATGAATTCAGCGGAGGTCGTAAAACAACAACCGGACATCGTATTCGGAGAAGGACATTTCCGAATACGATGTCCGGCCCCGTTCCATAACCGGAAGCAGCCCCGTGCCGCACGGTAACGGGGCCAGATTCGATTATAAAGCCGCAAAGGCGGAACCCCGCCACCACCCCCACAAACCGGCTGTATGGGGCGATGTCGGGGCCGTATTAAAATACGACTTTCCGGGCAGCGTTTACCGACGCTTTGAACTACCCCATGAAACCCCTTTATCCGTCTCTCGTCTTTTGTAACCACAATCTGCATACACAAAGAAGAGCCTCAGAATCCCTCATATTTATCTTTGCTTTTTTAAAGATCTTCTTCCCGTCTTCCGCCACACAGGACAGCCCCGCCTGCCTGCTGACAGCATTTTCTGAAACAGTTATTATACGGCGCTCACCTTCCGGAGAAGAAAAAACCGCCTCAAACTTTTCACGTACCAGTACAGCCGCGTTCAAACCATATCTGTTTTCAATCTTCTGCATCATCTGTATCCAGACGCTCTCCTGAGGAAACGAATTCTCAAAACAGGCCCTTCTGACAGAAACAAAAGGCGGACTGGACATCGAACTGCATTTCAGTAACAGTCTGAACCTGCAGTGCTCATCATCCACATATATGACAGCCTCTGCTGAAAACCTGTTGTCAAAACAGTAACTGCGTCTGATCTCTGACAACCTGTATAAATCCTCCATAAAACCACACTTCCTTCAATACCCCTGAGCCGCTTAACAATACCATTGAAACATCCGGCTCCATACGTTTACATATCTGTCAGCTTTCAAAATCTGAAAACAGCCTGCTTTTCAGGATACCCCTGAGCCGTTTCCTGTATACAGCTCTCAATGTTCTGGAAAAGAAAAACTACCCCTGAACACTTCGTAAAAACTCAACACCCGAATATCCGGTGCATGTCTTTCCATACACTGCCTGTGTCTGACTTTCCATGACCTGCCGGTCTTCCATAACCATTGCTTATGACTGTCCATACGCCTCTGTCTCTTATGATCTTTAACATATCTGAATTCACGTTCTGTCTTATCGCAACCTGCCGGAATCTCCTTTCCTTTATAAGCACCAGCAAATCCATCCTCAAATCGTCCTTTCACTAATCATTTTAAATTCATCTCACTTTTACAAAATAAAAACTCATTTTGATTTTTAAAGACGTAAAATAAGAAATACATCTGCTGAATTCTCTACAGACTTCTCTTTATACTTATATGAACAGTCATCATCATGTGAATTCTCATCAAAATAAAGTCAGCTGCATCTGAGAAAAATAATGCACAACAAAAAGCCGGCCTCTCATCATGAAAGACCGACTGGTTGAAGGGAGTACCCCTTACAGACTACACGGTTTGAAGTTTTGCAAGCTCTCTTACTTCTGCAATACTGAGATCTGCGTATTCCGCAATCTCCTCCGGAGTCAGTTTTCCCCGTTTCAGCATCCTGAGTGCTGTTTCTTTTTTTGTTTCATTTTT
>ERZ778514.2771-NODE-2771-length-10577-cov-5.262783_pt1 | contig 10577 bp, 10 predicted proteins | sample MGYA00510344_ERZ778514 | MGnify/ENA primary metagenome ERZ778514 (study PRJEB29527, sample SAMN07138968) | mouse gut metagenome | material: feces | host: mouse | place: China:Nanjing | collected 2016-01-25 ... | reverse complement strand
TGGCCTTGGTGGCATAAAGCTCCTTGTGCAATTTTTTAAATTTGCTCATTTATAGCATATAATTCTCCTTTCAATATTAATGTCGACAAGGATTATAAGTATCTCTATGCAACTCTTTTTCAAGTATTACATTTTTACAATTTGAACAAATATATCCCTCACAAGTTATCATTGTACAACCGCCTTTATCATTCATTTCATGTATATAAAATGTTCCTGATACATAACTATGTATGCAAATCTTTCTGCTGTCCGAATCGCCACTAATCAAATCATATATATTTCCATTTTCATCTATACAAAAATAATCCGATATCAGTTTTTCTTCTCCTTGCAATTCCATTTTTTCCGTTGCTATTATTGTGTTATCATTCATGGTATATTCAATATTATTAACGATCTTATCAGGCTCATCATATGCAAATGCAGTAATTCCCCCTGCTGCACCTGCAAGACCTGCCAGTAACAGTGATAACATCAGCCCGTGTTTTCTGATTACTTTCAATTCCAAAATCCTCCTTCTGTATACCTTTTTATTTCTGCTGTCTGCGAGTCCTGCCAGGAATCTTCCTTTTTCCAGATAATTTTTATCTTTTGCAAGACCCAAAATCAATTCCCCGTATTTTCTGCGCGCCGCTTCATCTTTGCCATCCATTACTGCTTCATCACAATACATTTCACTGATGTTAGTCAGCTCGCGAAACAACACATAACTGAACGGATTGAACCAGTGAACAGCAATTACCAGCACTCCCAGAAATTTTACCAGCAGATCCCTGTGCATGATATGAACCAGTTCGTGTTTAGCCATATATCCATACAACTCCCGATCAGCAGTTTTCTTATTCCATATCGGAAAAACGATCAAAGGATTTAAGATGCCGCTGGTCATCGGAGCTCTGCAGTAAACGGAACAGACAAACTTTACATTTCGTTTCATTTTCAGTTCCCGTTTTGACTCTGCCAGCAACTGCGCCCATTCCAGGCTTTCAGTCCCTTTGCCGCCGTCCCCGGTAAAATATGTTTTCTTCATTTTCCAGTACAGAAATCCCTGCTTTATGACAAAAATAAATGAAATAATCACAGCCAAAGATATGATAATCCACATAAATTTTAGCTTTGTTGACAGATGGATTACGCCATGGTCGACAATAACTGCATACTCGGTGCTGATCCTGCCCGGTAAAAAACCGTTCTGCTCCTGAAAACACGGAAAGCATCGATGCAGCATGCCGGTAACAAGATATTTGCATTTTGAAAACGGAAACAGATAAAAAACAACCGCAATCTTCAGAATCCGGTACTGCCATTTCAGAAAAACATATTTGTGGGCAACCAGACTGACCAGCAGATAAACGGCCAGTACAGCGCTTCCCGATAATGACATGACAAGAAGAAGATTGTGAAACATATATGCGATATCCCTTTTCCTGTATTTTTCTGCTTTCAGCATGCAAAAGCATTTTATTGTTTATATTAAATTTATTCAATAAAAATAATACCTGTTTTTTCCTGTTTTGTCAACTGTTCCCGGCGATTTCATCCATTGTTTATGATATACAGCCAGAAACTGCTTTCTGTATTTCAGCGCCATTTAAACATTTTCAAAGCAGCAAAACAATGCTATAATTGTATCATATACAGGAAAGGCAAAACCGGCAGCCATGTGATACCGTCCGCTCTTTCCAGGCGGCATTCAAAGCTTTGGACAATAACGAAACAGAGGGGGATACCAGTGCATCACGTATATTTTATCAGAGAGAAAAAGCAGATCGAAGTACCGGAGGGGACTACCGTCCTGGAGGCAGAGCGGCTGGCAGGACTTCTTCCGGATGCTCCCTGCGGCGGAGCAGGCACCTGCGGAAAATGCCGGGTGATCGCAGACGGACAGAACGTACGTGCCTGTCAGACCAGAATCACGAAAGATTTTCAGATAGACACCGCCGTCTCCTCTTCTCTGGAAGACGCTGTCATATTGACGGAAGGATTTTCCAGACCGGTGTCTTTCCGGCCGGGAATCGCTGTCCATGCCGTTGAATTAAAAAAGACCGTACCCGGAGACAGGCGGTCGGACTGGGAACGGATGCTCTCTGCTCTGTCAAAAGCCGGAGCAGAAGGAGCGGAAACTTTCCGGCCGGATCCCGAACTGGCTTCTTCTCTTTATGAACGGTGCCGGCAGGGCGGAATCTGGTATGTCGCCCACACCGACCGGGAGATCCTGGATATCCGCGCGGAAAAAAGAGCATTCTGCTTTGCTGCCTTTGATATCGGAACCACGACACTGGCCGGATATCTTCTGGATGCGGCGGACGGGCGGGTGCTGGCCGTAGAGAGCCGGATGAACCCTCAGGCACAGTACGGAGCGGATGTAATCATGCGGGCGGACCATGCGCTCGCCCACGGGACGGAGGCCTTAAGCCGATGCATCCGTCAGGAACTGGATGCGATGATCGGATGTCTTGCCGCGCAGGCGCACCGGGAGCGGACCGACATCCTGCAGATCTGCATGGTGGGAAATACCTGTATGCATCATCTGTTTCTGAATCTCTCCCCTGCATCACTGGTGCATGCGCCTTATACTCCTGCCATCAGTCAGGCGCTGACGCTTCCGGCTGCGCCGCACGGGCTGAATGTCCATCCAAAGGGCCAGCTTCTGATGCTGCCGAATATTGCCGGATATGTGGGTGCGGACACCAGCGGCTGTCTGCTGGCGATCCGTCCGGATCAGAAGGAAGAGATCACGCTCCTTCTGGATATTGGTACCAACGGAGAGATGATTCTGGGAAACCGGGACCGTCTGGCCACCTGTTCCACAGCTGCAGGACCCGCCTTCGAAGGGGCAAAGATCGAATGCGGCATGCGGGGAACCGACGGCGCTGTTGACCACGTCTCTTTTGAGAACGGTGTCTGGAACTATACAACCATCGGAAACCGGCCTGCAGCAGGGCTGTGCGGCTCCGGCCTTCTGGATCTGACGGCTCAGCTTCTGAAGCACGGCTTTATCGACGAAAACGGGACGCTTGAAAGCGGTCAGGAAGATCCCGGAACCTTTCTGCTGGTACACCCGGAAGACGCCGGAAATGAAAAAGGAGTCTACCTGACCCAGAAGGATATCCGGGAGGTACAGCTGGCAAAAGCCGCCATCGCTGCCGGGATCCGGATCCTGATGAAGACACTTTCCATCACGGAAGAAGATATCCGCTGCCTGTATATCGCAGGCGCTTTCGGCAATTATATGGATCCGGTCAGTGCAGGCGCCATCGGCCTGATTCCTCCGTCCCTGACCAAACGGATCCGGCCTGTTGGAAACGCAGCGGGAGAAGGCGCCAAGATTGCCCTGCTGAACACGGAGGAATGGAGACTGGCCGACCGGCTGGCAAAGACCGTGGAATTCATAGAACTGGCTGCTCTGCCCGAATTTCAGGACTGCTTTGTGGATGAACTGGAATTCCCTCTTCCGGCCCGGTAACTGCACATGAAAGATACTTCCGTAAGGAGCCATAAAATGGAGAACATGATAACAGACAGAAACAAAATCACAGAACTGGCAAAGGCGCAGGGATTCTCCCAGGCTGCTCTTCTGGACTGCCGCACCATCGAATTGAAGCCGGAGGTCCGGCAGATGTGCGAAGCCAACACCTGCCATATGTACGGCAAGTGCTGGAGCTGTCCGCCGGGATGCGGTTCCCTGGAAACGTGCCGGGAAAAAATCGCCGGCTACCGGTACGGCGTCCTCGTGCAGACCACGGGACAGCTGGAGGACGATCTGGACGGAGAGACCATGATGGAAACCGAAGCATTACATAAGGAGCATTTCTACGCATTTGAGCGGGTCCTCCGGAAGCAGTATCCGGACATGCTGGCCATCGGTGCCGGCTGCTGCACGAAATGCGCAGAATGCACGTACCCGGATGAACCCTGCCGTTTTCCAAAGGAAGCTTTTTCTTCCATGGAAGCCTATGGAATGGTGGTCACACAGATCTGCCAGGCCAATGGGCTGGCTTATTATTACGGCCCCTGCACGATCACTTACACAAGCTGCTATCTGCTGGGATGAGGACTGACAGGGGGCTTCTATGGGGATATGAGAAAACATACAGCAGGCCTTGGAAAAAGGGCATCCAGGCGAGGCAGAAACGCTGGCTGCAGAGGCACTGGACGGCGGAATGGATCTTCTTCGGATTGTGGAGGAAGCCATGATGCCCGCCATGCGCAGTGCAGGAGAACGATACAAAAACGAGGAGACGGATATGCTCCGGATTCTTGCGGCGGCAGGCAGCAAAGCATATGGGCGCTGACGCCTGTACAGAAAACGGTGCGGAAGCAGCCGCCAACGGTTTTTATATGCCGTTGGCGGCTGGTGAATAACAGTAAATCTTCAAAAAAGATCATGGTAGAAAGCCGATTTTTCTTTTTGCAGGCCAGGGACAATCACGCCATTGTCCATTGTTCTGTTCTTTTTTTCCAGTCAGCAGGTCTGTAGCGGCATCTGCAAGATAGCCCAGATAACTTCCTGCGGAGCTGTCTCCACACAATAATTTCCACATCAGACCACCAAAAAGATAAGACTGGGCGAACTCGCGCCAACTGTGCAGTTCTTCCACAACCTTCCGGGAGAGCTCCCATAGAATGCCAACAGCCTCGCTTTCTGTGATCCAGCCTAAATAGCATCCCCAACGCGTCAGCATCGCCGCCCGGCCAACATCCCACCCAGCCATAAAGCCAGGCGCATATTGGCTTTTATACCGCCGGGAAAATCTCCATGCCCGGCTGACAGACTCACGATCCTCCTCGTCCATAGTTTCGTCCATCAGTTCTTCCGGCGAAGATGCCTCGCTATAAAGTTGATACCGCAGGATATACCCATCCCGCGCCAGATCACGGATCCTGTCCAGCAAGTCGCTCCGGCCGTCTATCCCCCAGGAGCGGCGTACCAGAGACACGATTTTCTGTTCCATAACAGGGATATGTTCCTCCACATCCATACGGTCCAGATGGTGGCTGTTCAGAGTGGATAAAATACCGGACAGCAGAATGCCAAAATGCTCCCATTTTACATCGTCTTTCTGGTATGGGACCGCTTCCGGCTCAGGCATGGACTCCAGCCGGGCCATTGTTTCTTCCAAAGTAGAATAAAGGTTTTCTTCCAGTTCCAGATCGAATGAAAGTTCTTCCTCATCATCCGCGTCTTCCATTTCCAGCGTTTCCAGGGCCGCCGCAAGCACGCCCATATCTTCTCCGAAAAGATGTTCCAGCAGGTCCCCAGCAGCAGATGAAGCGGCTTTGGCAACTTTGTCATTTACCATCTCTTGCAGCCGTTCCTCATTGACAGCCGTCTGAGCCATACTGTCCGGTCCAAACATCTGTCCGAGAATTTCTACCTGACGCTGAGTATTGGCGGAAATCTGTTCTTCCACTTTAGAGGCAGATATAGACGCGCTTTTTTCAGAGCCGGGAACTTCGATTTCATTGATTCGTTCCTCGTTTTTTTCCATGGTTTCTTTCACAGCATCGAGCGCCTGCTCCTTTGTCTGCTGTGCCTGTTTCATAATCTCGTTTATATCGAACATTTTTAATCCTCCTTGTCCGGGGGGAGCGGATGCCATGCCGAATTTTTGTGACGTGTAAACAACTTTTTAATCTGCCGCAGTATTGTTTCTATAAAATGAAACCAGAGATTGCCAAACAGAAACACAATCATAAGGAACAGCAGGAACGCTCCCATTTCTCCAACAGGCATTTTTTCCCTCACTTCGTTGCAAAACGGTTCATAAAGAAGTCGGTAAAAGCAGCCAGCTCATCATCCTGTGATACATAAACATACAGCTTTTCATCTTCCAGCCAGTCATAAGCATTAATGCCAATGTATCCTTTTTTGTCCGGGTAAATGAGGAACGCATCGGTAGGGTACTTGTTGCGACAGGCTTTCAAAATTTCAGAGCGGCGATAGTAAGCAGGATCGCCGCAGCCGGAAAGGTCAGGGACTGTGGGAACGACCACAATCGTCTGGCCGGCTTCATTCCAGCCAACAATCAGATTGCCGATTTTGGTTTTGCTTCCATGCACAAATCCATAGTTGAAACGGCTCACATCCTCGGTATATCCGAAAATCAGCCTGTACTCGTCCCCATCTTCAACGACCTGGTTAAACAGGGCACGCATTTTCTTCGCATTTGCGTTGCTCTTTTCCATGTCAATTTCCGGCCCCTTAAATAGCTTACTGAAAAATCCCATAATTTTTTCCTCCTGAATGTTCAGATGTTTTTATATGAAACTGAACAGGGCAGTCCCCACAGTATCATAAATGAATCGTGTTTTCTCTTTTGCCTTTTGTTTGATTTCCATCAGTCAAAATAAAGATAAACCGTTAAATTTGTTCTTATTTCAGCTAAAATGAACTCCGTCCGAATATAAGGCCAAAACAGATATTCAGACGGATTTTCCCATTCCTCAAGATGCAGGCACTGTTTTTAATTTCTCCAGAGCATCCACAATAGCGTTTATTTGAAAGTCAACTGTTTCATCGGCAGCTTCGGGAATAAACAAAGGTAACGTATCAGGGATCGCCTTGCGTACAATCATCACGGTCAGACTCAAATTCGTGAATAAATGGATCCTTGCCGCATCTGCCTTTATGCCAAAGTTTTCTAAAATCTCTCCAAAAAGGCGAAGCTGTTTCTGGCGGAATATTTGATAGCTTTCCTTTGACAGACGTTTGAAAATAAGCTGCTGTTCTTCAATCGTTAAAACAGCAATTCCATTTTTCTCTCCGTAACAACAGGCATAGAGAAATTGTTTCACGGCATCACGCCAGCTTAAAGCAGGATCCGCCATCAGTCTTTGCACCTGCTCAATAATTTTAGGTTGCTGCAAGTACAGCGTTTCAACGATCAAATCTTCTTTCGTTGCAAAGAAAGAATAAAAGAAAGTTCGTGAAATGCCGACTTTTTTATATATTTGCTCCACAGTAGTATGCTGTATGCCCTGTTTTGCCATCAATTCAAGACCAACGGTAACAAGTTCCGTTTTGATGCGCTCTTTATCCTCCTCCGAATAAGCTACCTTTGGCATCCCGTCACCTTCTTCCCGGAAATAAAAACAAATTCCAAAACTTGATTTTATTTTAACATATTCCAATAGCATAATGCAAGCGTAAAATGTCATAAGAACGATATTTTTGGATGCGGACACCTTCGAGGCCCGCACGTTTTCAGCAGGCCATTCAGGTGTGACCACACTCCGAAATTCTTGCATTTTCGTATTCCTGATAAGAGTTGTTCATGTCTTCTTTCTTCGCATTTGACATTTTCTCCTCCCTGTACTAAAGTATTATGTAGGATATTGGATTTTAAGAGTACAAGGAGAAAACAATGAATCAGAACAGCAGCTATCTGAAAAAATTAAGCAATGAATCGGTTGTACAGCGGGTTATCAACTGCCTGACAGACGCCATGATCCATAAAGAACTGCGTCCCGGAGACAAGATTCCAACCGAACTGGAGCTGTCGGAGACGCTGGGCGTTGGAAGGAATTCCATACGCGAAGCCATCAAAATTCTGGTCTATCTGGGCGTTCTGGAAATCCGGCGGGCCGAAGGTACCTTTGTGTGCGAAGGCTTCAGTGAAAGCATGATTGACCCCATGATCTACGGCATCATCCTGGACAAAGCCGACTCCTATGACAACCTGATGGAACTGCGGGAAATGATGGAATCCGGGGTTGTCCGGCTTGCCATGACCAAATACACCGAAGAAGACATGCAGAATCTGGAAGAAAAGCTCGCTCTTATGAAGACAGAGATCGGAAAAGGACCGCAAAATACCCGTGCGACCTTTGAAGCAGACAATGCATTTCACGATGCGGTATCCAGCATGGGGCACAATCCCCTGATTGACAAGATCAACCGGGTCGTACAGATGCTGACCTGGTCCATCCGCCTGGAGACCGTTACCCATATGGTGGAGACCGGCCGCGGGCAGGAACTGTATGAAGCCCATGAGAAGATCTGGCGGATGTTAAAGGATCGAAACAGCAGCAATCTGAGTCAGAAGATCCGGGATACCTATTTTGAAAATGAGATCAAAAACGCCTGAACAGCAGAAAGGAGAATCTATGGAATTTAACACCGGAAAGTTCCTCCCACCGCCATGGATCGCGTATCCTGAGATGGAACGGTATTCCATTGGCTGGAGAATGGGGTACGGGGAATACTATATCATTCGCTGGAGCGCATGGTTCCGTGCCCTTACAGAAACCGAAAAGAAAACATATCAGGAACTTTTCCCGGAACCGGTCACCTGGAAAGGCTACTGGAACAACGCAGATGAATGTTTCTACTACCAGCGGGGCGAGTACCTGATCCAACTCTGGAATGAAACCGGAACGCCGTCCTGTTCCGTCGAACAGATTCACAGCGCATATTCACAGGGACGTGTGTTTCGCTATACACTGTTCTGGAAACCGGAACCTTCCCCCGACGGGCTTATCACGGAAAGCTGTCTCGGACAGTGGTGGAAATCCGACTTCTGGTCTGTCGCCCATACCTACTGCTGTATGGAACAGTTTATGATGGCGCAGAAAGCAGAATTATTCGGCGACGACAAAATCCGCGAAGAGATCCTTGCCTGCAGCGATCCGAAGACCATCAAGGCGCTGGGACGAAAGGTGCAGAATTTTGACGAAGACGTGTGGAATAAGGTGAAATATTCCATCGTCCTCAACGGCAATTTCCTGAAATTCACCCAGAATCCCGAACTTCGGAATTACCTGTTGTCGACCGGAGACCGGATCCTTGTGGAAGCCAGCCCTCTGGACGGAATCTGGGGAATCCGGATGGGACGGAAAAACGAACACGTCCAGAATCCGCTGAAATGGAAAGGACAGAATCTGCTTGGCTTTGCTCTGATGGAAGTACGCGGCGAAATCCGACGGGTATGGAAAAGCGCTGCGCTGTGCGAGACCATAGCGGATTGAACTGCCGCCTTTGTACAGCACGCCGTCCATACCGGAAAACAGCCCGCAGAATCATCTGCAGGGCTGTTTTCCATTTTATATTCAAAACTCGGAAGGGCTTAGTCCATATGAGATCCGCCGTTGATGTCGATCTCCTCGCCTGTTATATAGGAAGCTTCTCTGGAAGCCAGGAACAGAATCGCATTGGCAACCTCCTGCGTCTCGCCCGGACGTCCCATGGGGATGCCGTCGATGACCTTGTCTGCGTCTTCTTTCGGAAGCGATTTCCAGATCTCTGTATTGATCAGACCCGGGCACACACTGTTGATGGTAATGCCTTCTGCCGATATTTCTCTGGAAAGATTTTTGGAAAATGCCAGCACCGCCGCTTTGGAAGCGGAATAATGCGCTCCGCCGAATACCCCGCCGCCTCGCTTCCCGGATACGGAGGACAGGTTCACGATTCTGCCGTATTTTGCCGCACGCATGGGCTTCATGCAGGCCTGGGTGCAGAGGAACAGTCCGAACATATTGACCTCAAAGATCCTTCTCATATCCTCCAGTTTCATATCTTCCACTGTCACCTTCTGAGAGATGCCCGCATTGTTTACCAGTACGTCGATCCGGCCGTATTTTTCCATAATCGTATCCACCATCTGCTGCACGGACTCCGGAGATGTTACATTTACTGTAACTCCCATGGCCTTTCCGCCTTCTCCTTCGATCGCTGCTACCGTATCCTTGATGCCTTCTTCATTCATATCTGCAATGATTACCGTTGCGCCCTGTTTTGCGAATGTACGGGCAATGGTTCTTCCAATTCCCTTCGGAGAGCCGCTTCCTGTTACAATGACTACCTGATCATGAAATTCAAACATTTTATATTCCTCCATTTTTTGTTGTGGTTCTTCATTTATCCTATGTAAAACATAGGATGTATATTTGCATGCTGTTATGTAAAGCTAATACCTGGTGCCGGTCTATCGAACCAGCTCCTCTGCCAGTTCCACAATATGCTCCGCCGTGATTCCATTCATCTCCAGCAGCCTTTCATAAGGCGCCGACTGTCCAAACTGGTCCTGAATACCGACTCTTCTGACCACTGCCTTTCCGGTCTCTGCCACCACATCGCTGACGGCGCTTCCCAGCCCGTTCAGGATATTATGGTCTTCTACTGTGATAATCTTTCCGATCTGGTCCACACAGGCCGTGACTGCGTCCCTGTCCAGCGGTTTGATCGTATGCATATCCAGCACCCTTGCCTGAATACCCTTTGCCTCCAGTAACTCTGCCGCTTTCAGCGCGATGCAGACGGTATCTCCGTTGGCGATCACTGCCACGTCTCCGCCTTCCCGAAGAACATTTGCCTTTCCGATCTCAAATTCCGTATTTTCATCATAAATCACCGGAACTGCATCTCTGGTAAACCGGAGATAACAGGGACCATACATCTCTGCCGCTTTTGCCACCAGTTTCCTTGCTGCGTAATAATCTGCCGGCATGATCACCGTCATATTCGGAAGCGTCCGCAGTACGCCCAGGTCCTCGATACACTGATGGCTGGCGCCGTCATTGGCCGGGGTTACACCTCCATGGGAGCAGGCGATCTTCACGTTCAGGTTCGG
>ERZ778514.2768-NODE-2768-length-10591-cov-4.412206_pt1 | contig 10591 bp, 6 predicted proteins | sample MGYA00510344_ERZ778514 | MGnify/ENA primary metagenome ERZ778514 (study PRJEB29527, sample SAMN07138968) | mouse gut metagenome | material: feces | host: mouse | place: China:Nanjing | collected 2016-01-25 ... | reverse complement strand
AACGTTACGCATCCACAAAGAAGCGTAAAAAATAATATTGCATAGTCCTTGCTGGGATTATGCAGATAAGGGTCCGCGCCATCAGGAGCGGACCCTTATCTGTTTTTTTGTGTCTCAGCGGTTCGTGCCATCGCGGGGATACGTCCCGCCCTACAAAAAAATCCACTAACATCCTTCGGGAAGGGGTTAGTGGATTATGTGTTATTGGCGGGATGGATTTAATGATTTAAATCCATGCATGCTGTGGTGTTATTCCACAGTCCATGTCTCGCCGGCGAGTACCATGTCGCGGAGTGTGGCGAAGCCTTTCTTTGCGCGTACTGTCTCGACCTGCTTGTCGATCTCATCGTTGTAGGTGAGGCCTTCGACGTCGCGGATGATGCCGATAGCGAGAGGGAGCTCGTGACCGTCCATCATTGCGAGCTGCTGATGGAGGAAGTTGCTCTTGGTGTGGGCATCGTGAACGAGCACGTCATCAATGGTGTATCCGTCCTTGCCGATCTCGACAGCTTTGAGCAGGAATCCGTCGCGCACCAGACCTTTGTTCTTCTCCTTGCCGAAGAGCATCTTCTCGCCATGCACGAGGTGGATGGTGCGTTCGGCACGGTTTTCACGGTCGGTGATGAAGTCGTGTATGCCGTGGTTCCATATCACGCAGTTGCAGAGCATCTCGACTACCGATGTGCCCTTGTGCTGCTGGGCTGCTGTGAGGACTTCCTGGTTGACCTGAAGCTCCACATCGATTGAGCGGGCAAAGAAGTTGCCGCGTGCTCCGAACACGAGTTCTGCCGGGATGAACGGATCCTCGGTAGTGCCGTAGGGTGATGATTTCGACACGAAGCCACGGTCGCTTGTCGGGGAGTACTGCCCCTTGGTCAGACCATAGATCTTGTTGTTGAAAAGAAGGATATTGATGTCGATGTTGCGTCGTACGGCATGGATGAAATGGTTGCCGCCGATGGCGAGACCGTCACCGTCGCCCGAGATCTGCCATACGGTCATCTCGGGATTAGCCACCTTGAAGCCTGTGGCGATGGCTGCCGCACGTCCGTGGATGGTGTGGAAGCCATAGGTGTTCATATAGTAGGGGAGTCGTGACGAGCATCCGATACCGGATATTACAGCCATCTTGTGGGGCGGCACTCCTATGCTTGCCATAGCTTTATGAAGCGTGTTGAGGATGGCGTGGTCGCCACATCCGGGACACCAGCGTACAGCCTGGTCACTCTTATAGTTTGCGGGGGTGAATTTGATGTCTTCCATGATTGTTAGCCCTCCATGATTTTGTTTACACCGTCAACGATTTCCTGAGCGAGGAAAGGCTGACCCTGTATCTTGTTGATGCGTCGGATATCGAGGTTGGGGAATTTGGATTGGAGATAGTCGGCGAACATGCCTGTGTTGAGTTCTGCCACGATGATTGTCTTGTAGCGGCTCAGGATTTCGGCAGTGTTCTTGGGAAGCGGATTGATGTAGCGGAACTGGGTGAATGCCACACGCTTGCCTGCCGCGTTGAGCTCTTCGGCTGCCGAGTAGATGTGTCCGTAGGTGCCGCCCCATCCGATGAGGAGTGTGTCGGCATCAACGTCGCACAGCACTTCCTGCTCGGGGATATCGTTGGCTATGCGTGCTATCTTCTCTTGGCGCAGCTCCACCATCTTCTCGTGATTGACGGGATCGGTGGATATTGCTCCTGTCTCGGAATCCTTTTCGAGACCTCCGAGGCGGTGTTGCAGCCCTTCGGTGCCGGGGATTGCCCAGTAGCGGCTGAGTGTCTCGGGATCGCGGTGGTAGGGACGCCATGCAGCCTTCTTGTCCTCAGGCACGTAGGGGACACGGATTTCTGGATAGTCCTCGGTCTCGGGGATTCGCCATGCAGAAGAGCCGTTACCGATGAAAGCGTCGGTGAGCAGAATCACAGGGGTCATATGCTCGATGGCTATGCGTGATGACTCGAATGCCATTGTGAAGCAGTCGGTGGGCGATACCGGAGCTACCACTACGAGCGGCGATTCGCCGTTGCGTCCGTAGAGTGCCTGCATGAGATCGGTCTGCTCTGTCTTGGTGGGGAGTCCGGTGGAGGGTCCGCCGCGCTGAACGTCGACGATTACCAAGGGGAGCTCTGCCATTACGGCAAGTCCGATACCCTCGCTCTTGAGTGCGAGTCCGGGACCGGATGTGGAGGTCACTGCAAGATTGCCTGCGAAGGATGCGCCTATAGCTGAGCATACGCCTGCGATTTCATCTTCCATCTGGCATGCTTTGACTCCGAGGTCTTTGCGCTTTGCCAGTTCGTGGAGGATGTCGGTGGCAGGTGTGATGGGGTAGGAGCCGAGGAAGAGTGGGCGTCCTGCCTTCTCGGAAGCCAGGATGAAGCCCCATGCTGTGGCGGTGTTGCCGTTGATGTCGGTGTAGACACCCGGACGGATGTCCTCGGTCTCGATACGGAATGTCGATACCGAAGCGTGTATGTTGTGACCGTAGTCGTATCCGGCCTGTATCACCTTGGAGTTGGCCTCGTATACAGCCGGTTTCTTGGCAAACTTATTCTTAAGCAGTTTGAGCGCGCCTTCGAGGGGACGGTCGAAGAGCCAGCATACGAGTCCGAGAGCGAAGATGTTGCGGCATTTGAGTACCGATTTCACATCCATTTCGCTGTCGGCGAGTGCGGCTTTTGTCATTGATGTGACAGGAGCCTCGATCACCTGTGCGTTTATGCCGAGCTCTTTGAAGGGGTCTTCAGTCTCGAACTGAGCTTTCTTAAGTCCTGATTCGTTGAAGGAGTCGATGTCAACGATGATCACGCCTCCGGGCTTAAGGATTTTGTATCCGCGTTTGAGGGCGGCGGGGTTCATTGCTACAAGCACATCGCACTGGTCGCCGGGTGTGTGCACACCTTTGCCTACGCTTGCCTGGAATGCGGACACGCCGCTGAGTGATCCCTGGGGCGGACGCATGTCGGCAGGATAGTCGGGGAAGGTGGAAACAGAGTTGCCCAGACCGGCTGAAACATTGGTGAAGATATTGCCAGCAAGCTGCATGCCGTCACCCGAGTCACCCGAGAAACGCACTACGACCTTGTCGAGGGTCTTTACGTTTGTTTTTTCTAACATAACCGGAGTATTACTTGATTGGATTGTGATTACGATATTAGATTCTTTGTAAGCTAAATGATGAATTGGATAAATTCCTGTTGTTTAGAAGGTTGTTTGATAGTTAATGTTGTTTCAGATATTTAGTTGGTTGAATTGGCATTGAATGAGAGTGGGGCTGCTCCGGTGTCGCCGTTGACTACCGTGCGCTTTACCTCCCAGGTGAGAGTGTGTCCGTCAAGCGGAGTCCATCCGCAGCGGCTTACGACATCAGCGTCCGTCACATGTCGGCCCGGCAATGGGATGCGGGCTACAATTGCGAGGTCGGCATAATAGCCTTCGCGCAGGTAGCCTCGCCGGTCTATGCCGAGTATGTCAGCCGGATTGTGGCACATCAGTCTGACCACCTGCCCGATATCCAGACCTTCAGCTTCGGGATCGGAGGATATGAGGTCGAGCATGGCGGGAAGAGAGAATTGCACCATAGGCATGCCGGAGGCTGCTGTGAGGGCGTTTCCCTCTTTTTGTGCAAGCAGGTGGGGAGCATGGTCGGTGGCGATGGTGTCGATCACGCCTCCAGGGCGCAGTTCGCGTAGCAGGGCTATCCTGTCGGAGGGCTCCTTGATTGCAGGGTTGCACTTTATGCGTGCTCCGAGTGCCGGAAAGTCGTTGCGGTCAAAAAGCAGGTATTGCGGGCATGTCTCGGCTGTCACCTTCACCCCGCGTGCTTTGGCATCAGCTATGAGCCGGAGTTCATCGGCAGTGGATATATGGCATATGTGCACACGTGAGCCGTGACGCTCGGCGAGAGCTATGGCGTGGCGTGTGGCGGCGATGCATGCCTCACGCGGACGCACGTCGGGATGCATCTCTACAGGTATCCCGCCGGGATATTCCGCTTCAAGGCGTGTGCGCGCTGCGCGTATCATGGCTTCGTCCTCAGCATGCACGGCTATGAGCGCGCAGGTCCGGGAGAAGATTGCATCAAGGGTGGTGTCGTCGTCAACGAGCATGTTGCCGGTCGACGAGCCGAGGAAGAGTTTTATTCCCGCTGTGCCGGTATAGTCGGCTTTGGGAAGTTCGGGGAGATTGCTGTTGGTGGCTCCGAGGAAAAATCCGTAGTTGGCTACTGACACCTGCGAGGCGCGGACGATTTTGCCGCGCAGGGCGTCGGCAGTGACCGTAGCCGGATTGGTGTTGGGCATATCGATAAACGATGTGACCCCGCCTGCGACTGCGGCACGGCTCTCGGTGGCGATATCGGCTTTCTCTGTAAGCCCCGGGTCACGGAAGTGCACATGGGTGTCGATGACTCCTGGGATGATGTAGGCACCCTCACAGTCAGTGACGGTGTCGGCATTGCCCTGGAGGTCGGCGGGAGTGTCGCCGTGACCTATTCGGGCTATCTTGTCTCCTTCTACGAGGATCCATCCGCGGACGGATTCTCCTTCGTTGACCAGAATGGCGTTGTGAAACAGAGTGGTGCTCATTGCCTGCTGTAATCAGGGTATTTGGTGAAGATGCTGCTGAGTTTGAGTCGCATTACTCCGAAGAATCCCTCGCTGAATATGCCGGAACTCATCTTGGATGTGCCGAGTACACGATTGACGAATACTATGGGGACCTCAGTTATCCTGAAGCCGTACTTGTGTGCCAGATATTTCATCTCGATCTGGAATGCGTAACCTTTGAAACGTATCTTGTCGAGAGGGAGCGCGCGTAGCACCCTGCTGCGGTAACACACGAATCCTGCCGTGGAGTCATGCACCGGCATTCCGGTGACTATGCGTACGTAGACCGATGCATAGTAGGACATGAGCACTCTGCCCATGGGCCAGTTGACAACGTTGACTCCGGTGAGGTAGCGTGAGCCTATGGCGACATCGGCTCCGTCGACACATGCCTGACGCAACTTCGGAAGGTCGGTCGGGGCGTGTGAGAAGTCGGCGTCCATCTCGCAGATGTATTCGTAGCCATGCTCGACAGCCCACTTGAAACCTGTTATGTAAGCCGTGCCGAGACCAAGCTTGCCTTTGCGTTCGATCATGTGGAGCCGTCCCTGATATTTAGTCATCATGTCCCTGACAATCCCGGCTGTACCGTCGGGAGAATTGTCGTCAATGATGAGTATATCAAAGATTTGAGGCAAATCGAATACGGCTGCAATTATCGCCTCGATATTCTCCTTCTCATTGTAAGTGGGAATGATAACGAGGCTGTCGGCTGAATGCCCGATGATTGCTGGACTCGTGTCCGTCATAACGTGTGGTGATTTATGAGTGTATGTTACAATCGCAAAATTAGCAAATAAACGGGAAAAACAATAATTAAAACAGAAAAATCGCCTCAATTTCTAAAAAGGAGGCGATTTTAAGAAAAAAATTTTCTATTTCGTGAAGTTATAGCAATTCTTGTCCGAGAGCGGCTCTTGTAGAGTCGGAAACAGGAACAAGCGGCAATCGGAGCACCTCGTTGTAGCGTGGGAACATATGGTGGAGCAATGATTTTATGCCCGCAGGGTTTCCGTCCTTGAACAGAAGGGAGTAGAACGCTGAAAAACTCTGATGAAGAGGGGTTGCCTCGTCGTGACGTTCGGGGTCAAGGCTCAGGTGTATCATGGAGGTGAACTGGCGCGGATAGGCGTTGCCGAGCACCGAAATCACTCCGTCGCCACCTTTACCGATCATGGTGTGGGCAAGAGAATCGTCGCCGGATAGCACGAGGAACCCTTCAGGGCGGCGTGTGATGATGAGCGATGCCTGTTCCATATTGCCTGATGCCTCCTTGATGCCGATTATCTTGCCTGGATTCTCGCGGGCGAGACGTATGATGGTATCGACATCCATATTCACCCCGGAGCGTCCGGGTATATTATATAGTATAATAGGTATCGGGCTTGCCTTTGCTATCGCAGAGAAGTGGCGGTACATCCCTTCCTGGGTGGGCTTATTGTAGTAGGGCACCACTGAGAGGATGGCGGCGAATTCGTTCAGGCGTTCGGTGTGGGAGAGCTCGTCGACGATGGCTCGGGTGTTGTTGCCTCCGATGCCTACCACCACAGGTACGCGTCCTGCCACACGATCGAGAATGCGTTTCTCAAGCTCGGTTTTTTCTTCGCGGCTCAGAGTCGGAGTCTCGGCTGTAGTGCCGAGAGCCACTATGTAGTCGGCTCCCTCGTTTATGAGGTAGTCTATGTGGAAATCGAGAGTGTCATAATCGATTGATTCGTCAGTATTGAATGGTGTGGTTATAGCCACGCCCATTCCGCGTAATCGGTCGTAGTCCATAAAAAGAGTGGTTTCGGGATGGCAAAATTACACAAATTTTGCCGTTTTGCAAACAAAATCACTAAAGATGCTCCGGTATAGGGTGAAATTTGGAAAATTAGATATATTTGGCATTTTTGCATACCTTTACCGGACATACCAAACATTAATTTAAGATGATAAATCACAGGCATTCAATTAGCATTGTACTATTGTCCCTTTATATGAGAAATACGGAGGGGATGAACGCTTTGAAATCCTTGGAGTGGCTACGTGGGATGATCCTGCCCGCACACTGAAAGCCATTGCTTCTGAAGGGTACAAATGGCCTCAGATTATTGATGCCGGTATGACTCCCATGGATGCATATGGATTCGATGGTATACCTATGATAATGCTTTTCGCTCCAGACGGCACTATGGTGGCTCGTGAAATAAGGGGCGAGGGAATATGGAAAGCCGTAGAGAATGCTCTTAAGTAAGTTGTGGTGCCGCGATATTGCGGTTCGCTCTTTATTGATGTGCACTTAAAGCATGATCGCAACATTCTTATAACATCCTCGTGTGTTGACGGCATGGAATTTTAGCATTTTTTAGGGGATGAGTTATGGGAATAATGTGTAACTTTGAGTCGGTATTTTGCCTTAACCATTTTGAGACATCTATTTCCATGACTCCATTCGTACATCTGCATGTTCACAGCCAGTATTCATTGCTTGACGGTCAGGCTTCCGTGACGGGGCTTGTCGATAAGGCGATGGAACTTGGCATGCCGGGCTTTGCGTTGACTGATCATGGCAATATGTTCGGAATCAAGGAGCTTGCCAATTATGTAAACAAGCTCAAGAAGAAATATAAAGGCAAGATCGAGGAGGCACGCAAGCGGCTTGAGGATGCAGCCACCGACGAGGAGCGCGAGGCTATGCGCCCTGAGGTGGAGGCTGAGATAGCAAAGCTTGAGAAGAAAGTGAAGTTCAAGCCGATATTCGGATGCGAGATGTATGTCGCAAAGGGTGATCTTACCGACCGTAGCGACAAGACCGACAAGGGACGGCATCTTATAGTGCTCGCCAAGAATATCACCGGCTACAAGAATCTTATAAAGATAGTGTCGCAGGCTCACACCGAAGGATTCTATCACCATCCCCGCACTGACAAGAAGGCTCTTGCCGCTCATAAGGAGGGGCTGATTGTGTGCTCTGCCTGTCTCGGCGGTGAGATACCGAAATATATAATGTCCGGAAATATCGCAGAGGCCGACCGCCAGGTGAAATGGTTCAAGGATACTTTCGGAGAAGATTACTATATAGAGCTCCAGCGTCACAAGACAGATATCCCAGGGGCAAACCGTGACACATATATAGGACAGGAGCGTGTGAACCCTGTTCTAATAGAGCTTGCACGCAAGCATGATATCAAGATAATAGCTACAAACGACTCTCATTTCATCAATGCGGAGGATGCCGAGTCGCACGACCGTCTGATATGCATCTCTACAAATAACTACCTGACTGAACCCAACCGAATGCGCTACACCAAGCAGGAGTGGTTCAAGAGTCAGGAAGAGATGGCTGCTATATTCCCCGACCTGCCCGAAGCGTTGAGCAACACTATGGAGATTCTCGACAAGGTGGAGACCTATTCCATAGATCATTCTCCCATCATGCCATTCTTCGAGATACCGAAGGAGTTTGGCACGGAGGAGGAGTACAGGGCGAGAATCACAGAGAAAGAGCTTTTTGATGAGTTCACTCAGGATGAGAACGGCAATGTGGTGCTCAGCCCTGAAAAGGCTCAGGCAAAGATCGACAAGCTCGGCGGATATGACAAGCTTTACAGGATAAAGTTTGAGGCTGACTATCTTTCGAAACTTGCTTACGAGGGTGCCGACCGACGTTACGGCTCGCCCCTGACCGCTGAGCTTGAGGAACGTATAAAGTTCGAGCTGTATATAATGAAGACCATGGGTTTTCCCGGTTACTTCCTTATTGTGCAGGACTTCATAAATGTAGCACGCAGCAAACTCGGAGTGTCGGTAGGTCCCGGACGAGGATCGGCAGCCGGAAGTGTCGTGGCATACTGTCTTGGCATCACGCAGGTCGATCCTATCAAGTATGACCTGCTGTTCGAACGATTCCTCAATCCTGACCGTATATCGCTCCCTGATATTGATGTGGACTTTGATGATGACGGTCGCGGAGAGGTGCTTCATTATGTGACAGAGAAGTATGGGGCGGAGAAGGTGGCGCATATCATCACGTTCGGCACCATGGCTGCGAAGTCTGCCATAAAGGATGTGGCAAGAGTAGAGCAGCTCCCTCTCCCGGAGAGCAACCGTCTTGCCAATCTTGTGCCAAAGCGTATGCCTGACGGTCCTGACGGAAAGACACTAAAGACAAATCTTAACAACTGCTATAAGTTTGTGCCGGATTTCGGTCCGGAATTGTCGTCACGCAACCCTCTGATCACCGAGACGCTTGAGTATGCCCGCCGCCTGGAAGGGAATGTGCGTAACACCGGTGTTCATGCCTGCGGTGTGATCATATGCCGTGACCCCATCACCGACTGGGTGCCTGTGGCGACTGCTGTCGACAAGAATCCTGGATCGTCGGGCAATGACAAGATGATCGTGACCCAGTACGAGGGTTCGATCATCGAGGATACAGGACTCATAAAAATGGACTTCCTCGGGCTAAAGACCCTTTCGATCATAAAGGAAGCTGTTCACAATATAAAGGAGACCCGAGGTATAGACATCGATATCGACAGCATTGATATCAATGACCCCAAGACCTACGAGCTGTACTGCCAGGGTAACACCACCGGCACATTCCAGTTTGAGTCGGCAGGTATGCAGAAGTATCTGCGGGAGCTTCAGCCGTCGACATTCGAGGACCTTATAGCCATGAATGCCCTGTATCGACCGGGGCCTATGGACTATATTCCGGATTTTATTGCGCGTAAACACGGTCGCAGTCCCATCACATATGATATACCTATCATGGAGAAGTATCTGAAGGATACTTACGGTGTGACTGTGTATCAGGAGCAGGTCATGCTCCTGTCGCGACTGCTTGCCAACTTCACCAGAGGACAGAGCGACTCGCTGCGCAAGGCAATGGGAAAGAAGCTCATAGATAAGATGAACGAGCTTGAGGCATTGTTTATGGAGGGAGGGCAGTCCAACGGTCATGACCCGAAGGTGCTGACAAAGATATGGAACGACTGGAAGAAGTTCGCATCCTATGCCTTCAACAAGAGTCACGCCACATGCTACTCCTGGGTAGCATTCCAGACTGCCTGGCTTAAGGCCAACTATCCGTCGGAATACATGGCGGCAATCTTGACACGCAACCGTTCTGATATCAATAAGCTCACAGGCTTTATGGACGAATGTAAGCGTATGCACATCAAGGTGCTCGGTCCGGATGTCAATGAGAGCTTCATGGAGTTCGGTGTGAACTCTCAGGGTGATGTCCGTTTCGGTCTCGCAGCCATAAAGGGTGTTGGAGAGGGTGTAGTCAAGGCTATTATTGAAGAACGTGATGCCAACGGTCCATATGAGTCGCCCTACGATTTTGTGGAGCGCGTGCCTTCGGGAGCTATCAACCGTCGAATTTTCGAAAATCTTGTCAATGCCGGAGCCTTTGACAGCTTCACAGAGATGAAGCGGGAGGATTATTTCGGAGAGAATGCCAAGGGTGAAGCTTTCAGTGAAGTGCTTGTGCGTTACGGACAGGCTTTCCATAATGATAAACTATCATCGGCAATGTCGCTGTTCGGTGATGATGCCGATATGGCTACTGCCGGACGTCCGCCATTTGTGCCGGCTCCTGAAATGCCTATGGCGACAAAGCTTGAGAAGGAGCGTGAGCTTGTGGGCATGTATCTCTCCGCACATCCACTTGATCCGTATTATATGGAACTTAATCATGGCACAGGCTGCACTATCAAGGAATTCTCTGACAGGACTCCGGTGGAAGGTGCTGATGTAAAGCTCGGCGGCATGGTGGTTGACTTCCAGACACGCCAGGGTCAGAGGGGGCCGTTCGGAATTCTCAAGATAGAGGATTTCACCGGCAGTGTGGAATTTATGCTTTTCGGTCAGACCTACATAGATTTCCATAACTACGGTATCCCAGGGACTCCGATACTTATTGCCGGACAGTATCAGCGACGGTTTGCCAATTCGGACCTTCGCTTCAATATCATGAATATACAGCTTCTTGAGAAC
>ERZ778514.2761-NODE-2761-length-10626-cov-5.618768_pt1 | contig 10626 bp, 13 predicted proteins | sample MGYA00510344_ERZ778514 | MGnify/ENA primary metagenome ERZ778514 (study PRJEB29527, sample SAMN07138968) | mouse gut metagenome | material: feces | host: mouse | place: China:Nanjing | collected 2016-01-25 ... | reverse complement strand
TTTTTAATGATTGTTTTGCCAAATATACCCTCCGACATTTATTCAAGGCTTCTGCATAAGTAATATAATCGTAAAATTTTATATTACTATATTTTTGTTTATAAACATCTTGTAAATTTAGACATTTAACGGTTTGAATTATCGATACAATAAATACTATCATCCCTGAGAATGCAATAATACTAAACGTCCCCAATATTATAAAATCTATGAATATATAGCTAAAATATAAAGAACATATTAGGTATAATATCGCCCAAAATATAATTGTCAGGCCTTCACCCCAATAATTTTTTGTAGTATCAAAAGATATGTTAGTTAACGGAATGGTAAAGCCCTCGTTTGCAAAAATATCCAAACAGGATATAACTAATATTGTGTTTATTATGACAATAAATATGCCAACTATCCACATCAACATCTGACATTCTGTATGGGACGCATATATGAAAAATAATGAAGCAGTATAAAAACATAAAATAAACTGAATTATATGAGGTAAAGCTACCGTATAAAATACAGTCCGTTTATTCATAGAGTTAATTCGCCTTATAACAACTTCATGTTTGTCTAAATCATGTATATATTTAGATATGATTTTGTCATCAACTATGATTTTTATAAATGTGACTATTTTGCAAATAAATAATAGCAACAATAAAATTAAAGGAACATACAGTTTATGCAGGTAAGTGAAATATATTCCAACCAGTATTCTTGCTATACAAAAAAGAATGTCTTGGCCAGAATATACTTTTATGCCAAACTCCGATTTATTTTTATCATTATCCAAATCTTTTTCAAATCTTTGCATGATTCTTCCATTTTTATTTATTCGTGTTGCTGATTACTATGTTAACGCGAATAAGAGTAAGACCTTCTTTCTTCTCTTCACAATACTTATACGCCATAAAGGCAAAAGCAACCATGGAAACAAACCGTACGAACTCATAATAGCCGTAAGGCATGTGTAACAAACAAAGCAGCAACATGGCAACCAATAACAGTTTCAAGTGTCTCATAATGACAATACTATATATACTTACAAAATGATTGGCAACTTTAACGCATAAAACTTATTTGCCCGTAACATTCTTTATATATTCCAATTCACTAATTGCGAAGTCATGACAAGAAGGCAGTTTTTTAAGCCCTTCAAGCAGTTCCCTGGCATCGTCCCACATTTTATAATCAATGAACAAATATGCTAATCTACGCCATAGGAAATCATAGAACATAGATGTTTCTTCTGAATCAACTTGCTTTTTCCCTTCTTCAAATTCGGAAAGGCAGTCTTGTACAAAACCCATAGAGCGAGGATCACCATTGTTTACCAAAGCATTTATATATTCAGTTTGATAAATATTGGATTTTTCCTTCTGGGGTATTAAATCAAAGTAATATATAGCCCTATCATACTGTTCCATTTCATTAAGGCAAAAGCCTATATTGAAACAAGTTTCATAAAAAATAGAATGCAAGTTGTCATATCCTGTCACAATTGCTGTTTTCAAATAATTATATGCATTCATCAAAGGCATAAGAGCATCGGCATATCGTTTTTCACTTACGAGCCAACAACCATAGTTGAAATCAGATATTAAATCTTTAGAATATGTCAGACCTTCACGCACAGCTTTCTCACCCTGAGAAAGTTTTTCTCCTTTATTCAATTACGGATTAAGGATGCCTCAACATCTTTGTATCGCTTCAATTTATCTTTAGGTGAAACAATATCAAAGCCAAGAATAAAACTTGTTGTGAACGGGACATTTTTAGAATGACTTACACGAAAATCATCAGGACTTGTAAAGTTTGGTATCATTATAGACACACGCATATAAGCCGTTTCATACATAAATGGTCCAATCCCCCTTAGGAACATTATGATGGAATTATTTGTACGAAGTTTTGACTTGTCGTTCCTCTTTTCTATTCCACCATATACAATATCACTTGGACGATAAGAGATTATCAAAACGGTATTTTTCCCTTTAATAGGCAAGACTTCTCCTTTATCATTAGTATACAATATTGCATCATAAGGCTTATATGCTAACACGTCAGATGGTTTCTCAATAACTTCCGTCCTGTCATTATGACCTAATTCCTCTCTACTAACAATAGTCATAGAACCACAATCTGAGGGGTCAACATTGAGCAATTCTTTAAGGATATACTCAAGTGTAACAGGCTCGTTTTTTGACGAACGCTTTACAACCTTTTCCTGATGCCTGAATTTTGCTTCATTCCTAAGGAAAGATTCTAAGCACCAGTCTTTAAAAACACTCCTATTCTCCTGCGGATTATCTTCTTCCTGTGGATTATTCTTTTTTATGAATTTATTAAACAGTCCCATATCGTTGTTTCGTTACAAATTACATTATACACATTCTTGTTAAAATTATTTCTTTGAATAAAATTATTCCTCCCACACGATAAGTTCTTCCGGCAGACGTATCCGTTTAGGCTCCCCACGCTTGCCGGTGATAAAATAATTCTCGGGTTATTTGCAAACTACCAGATAAAAAATATCCAAAGAATCCCCTTAATCTCAGCAACAATCGGATACCATAAGATAGCTGCAAGAAAACTATCGCCATGCTTAACCATCATATACCAGAAATAAACAGTCATAATCTGCGATATTATCGCATAAACAGCAAACAACAGACCTAAAGCGGTCTCAAAAAAATCCTTCATACTCTTATATTTTTATATCATTATTATTTATTTCCTTATATTTAGGAGACGCCCCGTAAACGTTCGTCCCCTTGTCAGAATCTTTCGCACAAAGGCGCAACAAATACAGAAATATACAAGAACTTACGGTGAAGAATAAGTAATATAAGTTTTCTGGTGCTGTAAGATATTTTTCTGGCAAATATGCCGACAGGTTTATCAAGCTCCAACCTAAAACTGCCCATGTCGCATTTCGACCTATGTCATGCAGTCGCCTCACCGATAATAAGAAGATATGCAGGGCAAGATAGAGTCCCAAAAGACTACCAATAAATAGCAAAACAATTGGAAGAAATTGATGTATTAGCTCGTAAAGACCCCTATATAGATGATAAAACAAGAAGAACCACCAAAATTCAGAACGTCTGGCACGCCCATGCATGGTCAAATTACCAAGCGTTTCAAATACAGAACCAATCATTCCACCTCTCTGTATCGTTGTATATTTCACGTTAGTATTCATAGGAAAGGTCATTAATCATTTACTCTATTATTTGGATATCATCGTCTACCGCCACCGAATATACCGAATATAGAACCTAAAACAGAAATTGAGGATATCCACCACCAAACGTTATATGCCGATGTATAGTGATTTGCTTTAAATAAAATATCTGAATTAAAAAAGTGCATTATTAAATTTGGTATAAAAAATATACCATGCCATATTCCATGATACCATGAATATGTTGTTTCTAAATTAATGTTGCATAACCATGAAGCAACAAGACACGCAATGAGTATCATCGGTATCACATGTAACAGCATTGATAATAAACAGCATCCTCCAGTAAAACAACAACCTAAAATTGAATCCAAAAAGTCTTTAATTGAATCCGAAAAGTTTTCTTTGTTATTCATATATTTTCTAATTTTTCTAAGTTATATTTAGGTGATTTACCATATTTATTTGTTTCTTTCATACTATCCATTGAACAGAAACCTGCTATGACAACAAAGAATGCTGTATAGTTTATAAAAGATAGAAGTGATGCTGTTTCATAATCTATATATGGCGTAGCTAAACCACTTGATAATTTCATTATATAATACTCCTGCCACCAACCAGATCGTCCCGTATCATGCAGTCTTCTAAATGTTATTGCTATCTGAAAATAAACCATAACTAAAGTTATGATTGACAATGAAAAGTCTAATATAGAACTAAATACATCATTTCTATCTGCAAGAAAAACTTCGGTGTTTTTTATAATAACGGTTATTATGAAAAAAGACAGAACATTCCACCAAAACTCAGACCTCCTTGCACGTCCTTCAAAAGAAGGATTGGTATAACAATTATACAATGCCTCCTTTAGACTTTGCCTTTTATTGTAACTTTGTTTCATCGTTTTTATTCTATCAGTATGCCATACTTATCATTAATATCAGATACGGCTGTATCTATAAATTTGACGATGTCATTTATATCATCATCTGTTGAGAACTCCCACTTAAATTTTTTATATCCTCCTTCGCAAGGTCGCTCCACTATATAAAAGATGCTTATGAGCTTGAAATTTTGCTGAATATAGAGTGTCCATATTCCTTTTTCATACAGAAAACTCAAAGAATTACCACCTCTTAACAGTGATGAATCTTTAAATGATCCTGAAATAGTAACATTTGTTGCCTTAGACTCCAATATTTGACCACTATCGTACTTTAACATTTCATCTATCAGTGGTCTGAATACAGTCTCTGCACCACCTTTCTTTTTCATTAGCATACAAAATCGAATATGCGATATAGACAACAAACTCACAAATGCGACAATAACAATCGCAACAATAATAATCCAATTCATTTTCTTTTATTTTTTATTTAACAAAATTAAGTGACTATTTTTATGTAGACAAATTATTCTTATCCGCAAGGCTTGTGGAAAATCAAATATTTCATAGGTTATTCTTTTTGCGACACCAGGCAAAAAGAAAGGTGTGAATTTCGCCTGTTGCTACTCCATGGTATCGCCAAACACCCGTATCCATACAACAGTGAAGCTCACACCATACGGTGCAAGCATTCACTTTCTACTGTTGATGGATACTTTGAAATTTGGCGATTTTTGGAGTACATCAAGTAAAAGTAAACACTTTCTTTTTCTTATGTCATGTTAAACGTTTATGTCATTCGTTTCTTTTTTTAATTTATGCTTACAAATTTAGTGAATTATTTGTCATCATCAAAATTATTATTAGATATCTCACTATTTTTGAATTAAATTCCTCATTTATGTGAGTTCGATGAACTATACAAACATCACTTCTTTACTCTTTACTACATACTTACACATCCCTTTTTTAGAAGGGGCGTTGTTTGTTATATAACGGAGAATATGACTCCATCACACGGTTCAAATGAGAAATTATATTACAGACAAACGACAAAAACAGCCATATCCGGTCCGGCATGGGACATCGTGATATGGCTGTTGAATATGCTACAATGAGGGGATTTGGAACTTGAAGACTCGTTATGTCTTCATTATCCGGTGGCTGTCACCCCACTGTTTTAAATATTTTTCTCGTCAAAGAAGCGTCATTCTTCACTCTCATCTGCCTCGTGTTCCTTTATCAGTTCCTGCTGAACATCGTTAGGAACAAGCTCGTAGCTGGCAAACTTTGTCGTGAACGATGCACGGCCTCCTGTAATAGAACTCAAGGAAATAGAATAGTTGGAAAGCTCTTTGAGAGGTATCTTCGCCTGAAGCTTCTGATATCCGGCTTCGCTGTCCATACCCATGATAAGGGCACGGCGTCCCTGCAGGTCGCTCATTACGTCACCCATAAAATCGGAAGGTACAAACACCTCAAGGTCGTAAATAGGCTCAAGTATCTTCGGACCGGCATTCTTGAACGCCTCTGCAAATGCGTTACGCGCTGCAAGCATGAACGAGAGTTCATTAGAATCTACAGGGTGCATCTTTCCGTCGTACACAATAACACGCACATCACGTGCATAACTGCCGGTAAGAGGACCGCGCTCCATACGCTCCATTACACCTTTCAATATTGCCGGCATGAACCTCGTGTCAATTGCACCACCGACAACGGAGTTGATGAAGACAAGCTTTCCGCCCCACTCCAGGTCGACAACTTCCTTGCCTTTGATGTTCATTTTGAATTCCTGACCGTTGAACTTATATACCGTTGGATCAGGCATTCCCTCTGCATACGGTTCTATTATAAGATGAACCTCGCCAAACTGTCCTGCACCGCCTGACTGCTTCTTATGACGGTAATCGGCACGTGCCGACTTGGTTATAGTCTCGCGATAAGGAATCTTCGGTTCTATGAACTTCACCTGTATCTTCTCGTTATTTTCCAAACGCCACTTCAGCGTACGCAAATGGAACTCTCCCTGACCGTGAACAATAGTCTGCCGCAACTCCTTGCTCTGCTCTACCACCCATGTAGGATCCTCCTGACGCATCTTTAGAAGAGCCGCCATAAGTTTCTCAGTTTCTCCTTCATTAACCGCCTTTATGGCACGAGAGAACTTTGAATTAGGATATTTTATAAAGTCAAAACGGTTCTCACAGTCCTTTCCATTAAGCGTATTGCCTGTCTTAACATCTTTCAGCTTCACGGCACATCCAATGTCACCCGCATTAAGCTGGTCCACCGGCTGGCGGTTGGCACCCGCACATACATATATCTGCCCAAGGCGTTCCTTTGAACCGCGGTCGGCATTTGAAAGCTCATCGCCGGTCTTTACACTTCCGCTCATCACCTTGAAGTAGCATACCTCACCGATATGAGGCTCAACACCGGTCTTGAAGAAATACAATGATGTAGGTCCATCTGTTGTTACAGGTATCTCCTCGCCGCGTGTATTGTGCACTTTCGGCATTTCATCAACAAAAGGAACCACGTTGCCCAAGAACTCCATAAGTCTTCTGACACCCATGTCCTTACCTGCGCAAACACAGAAAACGGGGAAGATTGAACGTGTCACAAGTCCCTTGCGTATACCTTCACGCATCTCGTCCTCCGTCAGAGCCTCTTCTTCAAAGAACTTCTCCATAAGTGTCTCATCGTTCTCAGCAGCAGCCTCAACAAGTGCCTTGTGCATTTCCATTGCCTTGTCCATCTCCTCTGCCGGAATTTCCTCTATCGTAGGAGCGCCTCCTTCAGGTCCCCAAGAATATTTCTTCATGAGAAGCACGTCAATAAGTGCATTGAAGCCCGGTCCCTCGTTGAGCGGATACTGAACAGGTATAACCTTCGGACCATATATTTCCGTAAGACGTTCCAGCACATTGTTATAATCGCACTTTTCGGAGTCAAGCTGATTGACAAGGAATATTACCGGTTTCTTCAGTTTTTCGGTATAGCGGAAATGGTTCTGCGTTCCCACTTCCGGACCATACTGACCGTTAAGCAGCAATATCGCCGTATCCGTTACGTTAAGCGCGGTCATTGCCGCACCGACAAAGTCGTCCGATCCCGGACAGTCTATAATATTAAGTTTCTTGTTGTTCCACTCAACATGGTATACTGTTGAGAAAACAGAATATCCGTATTCCTGCTCTACGGGGAAATAGTCACTCACAGTGTTCTTTGCCGTAATGCGTCCGCGACGCTGAATGATACCTGCCTCGTAGAGCAATGCTTCCGTGAGGGTGGTCTTACCTGAGCCGTCGTTACCGAGCAGGGCTATGTTCTTGATTTCGTTAGTCTGATAAACTTTCATGTTATATTAGATTTAAGACGTTAAACATATATTGGGCTCTAAGATACTACTTTTTGACCGAAAAGCAAAAGATTATATATAAAAGGAACAAATTTTTAAAACATATTAGTAATTTTGCGGGCAATTATATCAGTTTATCATCACTATAAATACCGTTCATGGCAGGTCTCTACGTGCACATCCCCTTTTGCAGCAGCCGCTGCATATATTGCGGCTTCTATTCTACAACCCGGTTATCCCTCCGCAGGGAATACGTAAAAGCCCTTTGCAAAGAGCTTGACTTGCGCCGTGCCTACATCCATGAACCGATAGACACGATATATATCGGAGGAGGAACTCCGTCGCAGTTAAGGGAGGAGGAACTGCATATCCTGTTTGATACCATATATAATAAAGTATACGACATATCAGCCAATGCTGAGGTCACGATGGAATGTAATCCGGATGATATCACACCGGCAATGGCTGGTACAATATCTCAGCTTCCGATAAACAGAATAAGCATGGGAGTCCAGACTTTCGACAACAGTCGCCTGAAGTTTATACGCCGCAGACATACATCTGAACAAATCAGCAGTGCCATTGACATGCTGCACCATGCCGGCATAAGCAACATCAGCATTGATCTCATGTTCGGTTTCCCTGATGAAACCATAAGCGAATGGAGTGAAGACATATCACGTGCCCTTGCCCTCAACGTACAGCATATCTCTGCATACAGCCTTACATACGAGGAAGAGACACCACTACGCAATATGCTTGAGAAAGGCATTGTCCACGAAACCGATGATGAACTGAGCCGGACTATGTATTACAATCTGTCCGAACGCCTTATATCAGCCGGATATGAACACTATGAAATAAGCAATTTTGCTCTTCCCGGCTTCCGTTCACGACACAATGGAAATTATTGGAAAGGCATACCATATATAGGCATAGGTGCAGCCGCACATTCCTTCGATACTGTTTCAAGGCAATGGAATATTGCCGACATAAGGAAATACATCGAAAGCATAAACAAAGGCGTCATACCTATGGAACGTGAAGAACTTGACACAGATACCCGTTATAACGATACCGTAATGACAGCCCTACGGACATGCGAGGGAATTGATCTGTGCAGAATTGAGGAAACATTCGGCAAACAATACGTCAGCTATCTGTTGACCAACGCAGAACGCCACATCTCGTCCGGCAATCTTTGCCTGTCGCAATCTAATCTTAGCCTTACCCGCAACGGATTGTTCATAAGCGACGGTATAATGAGCGACCTTATGAAAGTATGAGAACGTGAAAGAATAAAAACAAAAAGGGGAAAGTTCCGAAAAACTTTCCCCTTTTTATATCATTGTATCGTCTTTCTCTATTCAGACAATATCCCGTTTTTACTTTACCTTCTCAACGATAGCCTTGAAAGCCTCGGGATTGTTCACTGCGAGGTCAGCAAGAACCTTACGGTTAATCTCAATACCAGCCTTGTGCAAAGCACCCATCAGTGTTGAGTAGCTCATGTCATGCAGACGCGCAGCAGCATTTATACGCTGAATCCACAATGAACGGAAGTTACGTTTCTTATTACGGCGGTCACGATAGGCATAAGTCAAACCCTTCTCCCAAGTGTTCTTCGCAACTGTCCAGACATTCTTTCTAGCTCCATAGTAGCCGCGTGTAAGCTTTAAAATTCTTTTTCTCTTTGCTCTTGAAGCAACGTGATTTACTGATCTTGGCATAATTTTCTTCCTTTAAATTTTTGTTTGACTTTGATTAACGCAGACAAAGCAGGTCGCGAACTGCCTTCATGTTACTCTTGTCAACAAGAGTTGAGTGAACAAGATTACGCTTTTGCTTCTTTGTTTTCTTAGTCAGGATGTGACTGTGGTAAGCGTGATTTCTCTTAACCTTACCTGTACCGGTGAAACGAAATCTCTTCTTGGCACCGGAATTCGTCTTTACTTTTGGCATTGTTTTATAATTTAAATTGTTATTTAATCATGGTGGCAACGTATATACCAAACGTTACGCACCCTATTCTTCACCTTATTATATATTAAAGGAAAACTTAATTACTATTCACCTTTCAGCTTCTCAAGGGCATCGGCACTTATCTTGGCATTGGCAAGAAGTCCGCCATTTGAAGGAATCTCATTTACCTCACTTGCACTGGCATTGTCTTTTGCTTCTGCCTCACGGCGCTCACGGTCCATCTTCTGCTGACTTTTCTTTACGACACCCGCCTTTTTAGGATTTATATACAGAAACATTTTCTTTCCTTCCAATGACGGCATCTGCTCAACCTTGCCATATTCCTCCAAATCGTTGGCAAAACGCAACAGGAGAACTTCGCCCTGTTCCTTGAAAAGGATTGAACGCCCGCGGAAGAACACGTATGCACGCACTTTGTTTCCTTCTTCCAAGAACTCCTTTGCATGTTTCAGTTTGAAGTTGTAGTCATGATCGTCTGTCTGCGGTCCGAAACGTATTTCCTTAACTTCCTGCTTCACTTGCTTTGCTTTAAGTTCCTTTGCACGTTTCTTCTGCTGATAGAGAAATTTGCTGTAGTCGATGAGACGACAAACCGGCGGCTGTGCATTGGGACTTATCTCCACGAGATCCACTCCCTGTTGGCGTGCCATGTCAAGTGCCTGACGTGTAGGCAGCACGGTAGAACCGTTTTCACCCACTATACGTACTTCTCTTACACGTATCTGTTCGTTTACACGATACTGATTGGTCTTTCTGTCGTTCTTCATCAAAACTTTTTATGTTAAGCGGCTGCAAAGTTACGATAAAACAAACGAACTGCAAAATAAAAAAACGATTTATTTTATATTAAACAACATATTTTCAATAAAATACGGGGGGGGAAGGAGTAAGGAGTAAGGAGTAAGGAGATAAGTAGTAATGTGCATGCTTGAGCGTGACATGACTAATATCGCACTTTCAGCTTATTGTCTTCCCCTTGCTACGTCTCTCCTTACTCCTTCCCTCCTTACTACTCTTCTACTTACTACTTTACTCCTCCTCAAACATATATTGTTTTTTAGAAAGAATTGAATTTTATTAAATACGATATATTATCTATTTTCCTTATTTTTGCAACGCATCTTTATTACGGTGCACCATATTTAATAACCCTAAAATCCGCAAGCAATCTCAATGGCAATCTCAATTGCAGTAAAGAGCTTG
>ERZ778514.2760-NODE-2760-length-10627-cov-5.825199_pt1 | contig 10627 bp, 10 predicted proteins | sample MGYA00510344_ERZ778514 | MGnify/ENA primary metagenome ERZ778514 (study PRJEB29527, sample SAMN07138968) | mouse gut metagenome | material: feces | host: mouse | place: China:Nanjing | collected 2016-01-25 ... | reverse complement strand
ATCCCAAATACTGGCAGGCCATAACGATGGCGGAAGCCCAAGACTACGCCAACCAAGGGTATTTCGTTGTGGCGGGGTATTTCAATCCAACCGGAGGAAGCGGGCATGTCGTGGTTATTGTGCCGGGTGAAGAGAAATGGTCAAAAACTTGGAATATTGATGTTCCAAAGACAATGGACACAGGAGCCGGCAAAAGAGAAGCACAACAACTTTTAAGCGACAGTTTTGGCTATAAGAAAAAAAAACAAGTAAAATTTTTTTATTATAAAGAACCATGAACAAAAAATTTTTCATTTTTAATTTAATGCTTTTATACACATTTGCTGCAATTCAGGCAACAGATATATTTACAAAAAATGGTGACAAAATCATCACAAACAAACAATTCATACAACTAGGTAGCAACAGCAACGGGCCTACGTCTTCTCCCATGGACATTAATACCTATAAAGATTATATATTGAACACACCCAACAAAAAATACCAATATCATGTGAAATTAGGAGGCAGTTCGCCCAATATGCCACAGAGTGGTACGTATGATGTATTGACTATCACAGACGCTGCCGGCAATATCCTTTTACGCCGTTGGGGATGTGACCCGCTTTATACAACAAAGCATCTGACAGCACGGCAAGACCAAAACAGTCATTTCATCCAAATACCACTGGACGATGACACTTTTGCTTTAATATTCGCAGGATGGCTATATTACTATGAGGACATTGCCGGTGAAATGATAATCATTATAGTCCACAAAGATGAGGCAACATTAGTCTTTGACAGACCGGCAGCCTCTTATTCCTATACACCTGTTCCTAATTTTTCTATAGAATTTATAGAAGAGGTAGGCGGACTTATTGATGATTTTGGCAATCTCCAAGCTACCTCCAACGCACTTTCCACCCGTACCAAACACAAGATATGGAAGGAAGGCAACATGCTCAAATATAAATCATGGAATTAACATACTGAAATATGCGGCGGACAATATTAATACGGTCCGCCGCATAATAAACCTTAAAAACCATGGGGAAATTAACAGCATCATTAGGCATTGCTTACATGACTTTAGTGTCTGCAACAGCGCAGACCGTTGATTTGTTCAAAAGGGAAGGAAAAGATATTATTCCTAAAGAGCAGTTCATTGCATTCTACGAAAAGGAATCCATATTCGATTATGCCAAAGAGAAAAAGACACATATATACAAAGAATTTGACACTACATCATCCAACGGTATTTATCAATACAAAATTTCAATGGGAGGACTATCTCCTAATAGTGAAAATGGCATCTACGAAAATTTAAACATTTCTTATAAAGGGAAAAATATTCTGCATCAATATGGGTACGCCCCTTTATGGGATGTTTCCCTATTAACAATGAATAAAGATGACAGAAATTATTATATTAAAGTCCCCTTAGACGATAACAGTTTTGCACTACTATTCGCCGGCCTTGTTTTCGATGGTGACGATGAAGCCGGTGAAATGATTATTGTTGTGGTCAATCAGGACAAGGCCACCATGGTTTACGACAGGCCGGCATGTGCTTACTCTTTCACGCCGGCTCCCAACTTTGCCATTGAATTTACAGAAAAAACAGATGACATATTAAATGCCGACGGATATGCCATAGGAACAAAAGCTGACATGAAAGCCACCAAACACAAAATATGGAAGGAAGGCAACATGCTCAAATATAAAAAGTGGAATTAACACACCCAAATATGCGGTGGGCATATTAATACGGTCCGCCGCATAACAAACCTTAAAAACCATGAGAAAATTATCCATCCTCTTACTTTTTATAATTTCATCTACCTCAATGATGGCACAGTCTGTGGATCTGTTTAAATGGTCAGATGGCAATATTGTAGCCCAACAACAATTCGTTACATTGGGGCAGAACAACTCTCCGACATTCGTTCACAACCCTATAAATCCTTACAAAACTTACAATATATCCTCCCCCAATAATGCCCATCAATATAGTGTCATTATAGGGGGAAGTGATACCAACATGTCATCCGAGATGTATGATGTTTTTATGATATCAGACAAGTCAGGAAAAACGCTCCTGTGCCGCTGGGGAAATGATCCATTATATAATATTCAATATCTGACATTAAATAAAGACGATAAAAATCATTTCATACAAGTCCCTTTAGATGATAATAGTTTTGCTCTTCTATTCGCCGGCAATGTTTTCGATGGCAATGATGATGCCGGTGAAATGATTGTCGTTGTGGTCAATAAGGACAAGGCCACCGTGGTTTTCGACAGACCGGCATGTGCTTATTCTTTTACGCCGGCTCCCAATTTTGCCATTGAATTTACAGAGAAAATCGATGACATCTTAAATGCCGACGGATATGCCATAGGAACAAAAGCTGACATGAAAGCCACCAAACACAAGATATGGAAGGAGGGCAACATGCTCAAATATAAAAAGTGGAATTAATACACCCAAATATGCGGCGGACGACACAACCATCGGCAAGCCGCATACCCTACGTCATCATTCACTGTATCCGGTAAAAAAATGAGAACGAAACTTCTACACGGCATTATACTGCTAACCCTGACGTTTTTATTGTCCGCACCAATTACAGGCATTCTCATACCTGACGGACAAGCCTACATATTGGCCGTTACGGGTATTCTGGCTTTTACCGGCACAGGCCTAAGTGTGGCGCAAAGAAAAGACCAAACCGGAGAAAGCATAACTCTCCCCGACATCGCCTTGGGAGTGTGCATTATTTATGGAATTATGAATATCCGCGGCCTGATAAACATAGAATATATTATGGAATGGGTGGCCCTGACGGGCATTTGGATGTTGATGAGAACAAAAGAAAGCCACCGGTTTATCCGATTCCTTGTATGGGGATTATTCATATCTGCATTGATACAGATTCTCATAGTCATTCTACAACTGGCGGAGGTGACAAGTAGCCGCCACGCGGACTTCAGAGTGACAGGCAGTTTTGACAATCCTGCTCCACTGGGATGTTACCTGGCTATAGTTTTAGCCCTGATGTGGCCGATATGTAATGAACTGGCCAGCCTTAGCTTCAGGAAAAAAATACTTGCCGGAGGATTGATACTCCCTATAGCGTGGGGGCTTGCCGTGACGGACTCACGGGCCGCCTGGCTGGCCGCAGTCATGACCATTGCAGTTTTTCATCTTCATAAAAAACTGACAAGGAAGAACCGGCCCTACCTGTCCGGAGGGATATTATTGGCAGCAGTCATCACCATCGGCGCCCTGTATCTCTACCGCCCTTCTTCGGCCGATGCCCGCTTGGGAATATGGCATGTCTGCAGAACAATGATAGCGGCATCTCCGATTACCGGACAGGGCACGAACAGTTTTCCGGCTACCTACATGTCCTTTCAAACATCAAGTATCAGAAACGCCCCCGAAGAAGTACGGCGTGCGGCTGATGATGTGACAACCGCCTTTAACGAGCCCTTGGAAATTCTCTGTGAACAGGGAGTGGCGGGAGGGCTGTTGTGGGGATTTTTCCTTCTGACGGCAGGCGTATCATTGTGGAAAGCATCGAAGAAGAAAGAAAGGCAGGCATTTCTTTTCCTGCCTTTCCTGGCGTATATCATCTTTGCTTTGTTTTCCTATCCTTCATCCATCTGGTCACTTCATGCATTATTCATAAGTATGATTGCCTTGGGAATAGAATCCCCATATCCCACGCAAGTTCCTGTGTGGGCGCTTTTCAAAAGACGGGCGAGAATGGCCGGCGCAGGCTTATTTGCCGGACTGTTGCTGATTAATATCGTCATACGGACAAACGCCAACCTGCGGCTGAACGGCTATTGCAATCTGGAAGAAGACGATACCGCCATGCAAAACTCTCCTTTCACTTTCCGGTATGTAGGACATTCACCATCATTACTGGCCTGTCTGGGACGGACGCAACTGATGGCCGGAGACGGGGTAGCAGCCGTGCATTCCCTGAAAAAATTACAGGAATATATCAACACAGCGCAGGTACAACTGCATTTGGGAGAGGCTTACGAGTGTACGGGAGAAAATGAAGAAGCCATAAAATGCTACGCCGCCGCACATAGCATGAGACCAGGACTGATGCTTCCTATCTATGCCCAATTCGCTCTGTATAAAAGCATCGACGAGGAAAAAGCGTTGCAGCTGGCAAAAGATCTCAAAGCTTTTCGCCCGAAGATAGAAAACAAGAAAACCCAAGCCATGCGCTCTGCGGCCATACGTCACATCAATAAAAAACAAGCCTTATGAAATATCTATACCCGTTGTTCCTTTTCCTACTGTCTATTTCAACAACCTATGCGCAATATCCGAAAGAGGTCACGTATGCCTTGGAAAAAGCCGGAAACAACAGAGAGGGACTGGAGAACTTGCTTGACCACTACCAAAAAGAGAATAAAGAAAAATATAAAGCCGCATGTTTCCTTATTTCAAATATGATATGGAACAGGCAGTATTACCACATAACCCAGTCCGCCCCTCTGCTAGCGACAAAACTAAATAGAGCGGATTCCAGTTATTACAGCATAGTAAAAGAACTGAGCGACACGGCTTTATACAATGAAAGATTCAACAGGCAAGTATTGGCTAAAGCCGACCAGGTTTATCGGAAAATGATGGAGGCTTCAGACTTTGCCTCACCTGTTATTGAAGCGAAAGAAATAATGGACATCAGCCATATAAACGCCGATTTTCTGCGCCGACAGATAGAACATTCATTCAAACTGAGAGATAACAGCCCATTCGTAAAACCTCTGAAATTCGAGGAGTTTCTGGAATATGTACTTCCATACAGGGCAACGGACCTTTCGGCAGCAGAAAGTGCGGATGTCTATGCCCATCTTTACAACAAGTACCTACACACAGACACGACTACGACTGCACGCAACTTGGTCTGGCGGTATAACGTAACAGCCGACAGACTGCGCTATTGGGGCGGGAAATATCCTTTTGACCATCCCATAGGCCGGGACGAAATGTTTTTTCTCGGATGGCATGACTGTGCGTCTATTGCCGATTACGGTACGATGATACTAAGGGCCTGCGGACTTCCCGCCGCTCTGGAATACAACATAGCCTATAAATTCTGGAACGGACAGCATTATCATGTTTCCACTCCCATAAACGGCAAATGGCATACCTTCAGTCCGGAAAGCAGTTTGCCACTATATCGCGACTCTAAGTTTTACGAAGCCCTTAATATATTCCGTCTGCACTTTAGCCGACAAACGAACAATCCTTATTCCCTGAAAGCCTCCCAAGAGATAATACCCGACATATTGGCAGACCCACGCATAGAGGACGTGAGCCACGAAACGGGCAACACTGTAAAACTATCTCTTCCATTCAACATCTCCACCTCAAACAACCTTGCCTATCTTGGTACTTTCCTATCGCAGGAAATGGGCCTCAGACCGGTGACCTGGGGTGTCATAAATAAACAAACGGGTACTGCCTTGTTCGAACATGTAGTTCCTGACAATTTATATTTTCCCGTTTATCTAGACGAAAACGGGGATTACCATTCCTTCGGAGAGCCTTTTGTGGTCATTGAAGATAAAGGTCAGAACAACGGATACAGGCTTGAACATATCAAAGTTACCGGCACACCGACCAAAGCTAGAATTGAAAGAAAATTTCCGCGAAAGCCACACCTCCTTCAAATTGCCCGGAAGATTCCAGGCACTTATGTTCTTGGGGCTGACAATCCTGATTTCCATAATGCTGATACATTAGGAATTATCCGTAATGTTCCAGGAACAGCCTGGGAAGACATAGAACTTTCAACAGACCGTCCGTATCTTTATTACAGGATTTGCGGAACAGGCAATCCGGCGCGAGTTTACCTAAGTGAAATCAATTTCCTTACCAAAAGGCAATATGCTTATACCAATACTATGGAGGCGCCACAAACACATCTCCTCTCTGCAGAAGAAAACGCACAATGGGTAAGACTTCTTGACGAACCTTTGGAAAAGTGCCGATGGAAAGCCGAATATGATAATAATCCGCAAACAGCGCCGGATAAATGGCCTGATGTTACTTTGATGTTAAAAGAACCTCAATATGTACATCGCATCCGGTACATGGCGAAACACGCAGACAACGCCGTAAAAAGCGGAGCGAAATATGAAATACGGGAATGGGCTGACGGGTTTTGGAAAAAAACCGCAACAAACATCGTGTCCTCCAACGGCATTATCGAGGCGGACAATCTCAAACCAGGACAGCTTTATTGGTTACGGCTTAAAGGAGAGGGAAAAGAAGAACTTCCTTTCTTCATCGATGACAAAGGAACGCAACATTTCCCACACCTTCCTTTTCTTGAAAAGAATTCGTTTCTAAAACGTTAGGGACAGACAATCATTTTCTTTCCGTCTACAATATAAAAACCGGCAGGCAATCCTTGAAGTGCTTCAGACTGAAATACACCAGAACGGAGCACACGTCCATCAAGGCCCATAACACTAACACGTTCAAAGGGATCCTGAAGCGATGAACTGGGCATTACGCCGGTAATGCCTTCATAATTGTCCGGATCAAATATTTGCGTTATTTTTTCACCCCATACATATTGTTCTAATCCGGGATAGTCCACATACGGATTACGATTTTCCTGAATTTCATAAACCGCATTATTGCGGTCTATCTCCTTTTGACTCACCGGATCTTCCTTTGCCCAACGCAACAACATGGTAACAGCCCAATCCTTATAGGCCGGATAGCTGGAATGGTCAAGCATATCGCAGTCCCAACCGGCGATTTTATCTTCATAACATGTAGCCATATAAAAATAAATGCGCGCAAAATCTCCTTTATATTCATCATTCGGCTCGAATACCTTACCACTATAACCAGGTAATGAAGACATACCTGATTGACTGAAACCGTTGGAAGAAGTGTAAACTGGACTGGCCGTTTCACCAAAAGGTAAGTTGCCACACATACCATTTACATAAGAATCTGTCGGAATAAGATGGAATAAATCGGTATACATCGGATATTCATCATGAAACCAACTTTTTGGAAAAGAATGTTCACGGTTGTAATTATCGCCCTCCTTTTTATACTGCCCGGTATTCTGATCGGTAAAAAAGATATAATTCGTTGAATTGGAGTACATATCCCACACTTTGCCATCCATACGGCTATCGGTTTTTTGGAAATCGGTCCACAGTTCTTTATAAGTCCGCTCCTCATGCTGGCTGATAATATGATGGAGGGCTGTTTTCAAGTTTTTTCCGCTTTTCCCCGAAGCCGACGCATAATAACCTGCTGGCACTTGGGCTAAAATTGCTATTGCATAATAAAACAGACTGAAAAGCAAAAGTATTTTTTTCATCATATCACAATGTCTTTAGTTTTACGAACAATTACGCTAAATCTCAAATGATTGATTCAAAACCGTATTTTCTTTAATCACAATATTTATGAATCATACCGACCTCCCTATTTCCTAAAAAATGAAAAATTGACACTCCCATAAGCTCGGTGCTCCAAAAAATCCGGGCGCGAGGAAAAATCATAGTTCTTTCCATGTTCCAGTACAAAAAGAGCTCCATCGGCTAACAAATTGCTGGTCATCACACGATCTGGGAGTTCAGGCAATTCTACGAGTGCATAGGGAGGATCGGCAAAAACAAGATTGAACTGTTGACGGCAACGACTGATGAAACGCAAAGCATCTGTACACAGGGGAGTGGCATTTTCACACTCTAGTGCTTTCAGGCAAGAGACTATAAAAGCAAAGTGTTTGCGATCGCGCTCAACGGTAACCACAGACTGACATCCGCGCGAAAGAAGCTCAAGCGAAATGCTACCTGTTCCTCCAAAGAGGTCGAGCGCATGCGTTTCTTCAAAATCAAGATAGGCCCTCAATACATTGAAAAGATTCTCCTTGGCAAAATCTGTGGTAGGGCGAGCCTTGAAACTTCTGGGCACTTCAAAATGCCGTCCTTTATACATGCCGGTTATAATACGCATTTTTCTGTAATATTAATCTATAAAGAATGAATTTCAAAAAGTCTGACAATCTAAAAGAAAAGTCACAAGATCATAGGGTACTTCAGGAGTCGTAGCCACAATATTACGATTAAACTCTGCCGAAGGTTTCATGGTCAGCACATTAACAGCATAACGCCTCATTTCATCAGCAATGGCGTCGCGCAATTCCGGTGTACCCGCCACATAAAACGGTGCATAATCACTCTGCCGAAAAACCGGCAGATTATCATCTGAGGGTGGTCCCAGATTCACTCCTAACTGGCTCGCCATATTTAGAGTATAATAGACTGCATCCGCCACTTCAGGCGTTTCGAAAGTATTAACAGCCAATAGACGAGTTCCTTCAAATACCATGACATCCGTCAACATTTCATGACAATGTACACAAACGCGTTTCTGTAACACTTGCGTCATCCCTTTGGATGCAAAATGGTGCAGCAAAGGGGTGAGCGATGATACATAATAAACCTTTGAATAAAGATCCTCAAAGGCACGGCAGGCCGCATCTTCAAGTGCAAATATCACAACACTATTGGCCGGTGCCACAACATCATAAAAAACCTGCCTTTTCACAGAAGAAGGAAAACAATGATTATAGATAGCTACACAATCTTCTTCCTGAAACTCCGTCAATGGCACTAGTGTTGCTGGGGCATTCACTAAAATCTTTAAACTCTCGCTATGCTGATTCTGTAAAATAGCGGCCGCTCGGCGTGCTTCACGCAAATTGGCGATAAGCGAAACTTGAGGTTTAAGGCGATAAGGTTCAAAGCAAAATGAAGAAGCATCATCAGCCTCATAACGCGCAAAACAAATATTTGTCTGCGCCAAACGCATATAAAGTTGCCCATGAGAGAGCGTAGAAGTAACAGTCATGGAAGAAAGAAATTATTTTCTAAAAAAACGATGTATAATTTGAGGGAGGCCCCATCGTCCCCCAACAACTGCTAACATTACTCCAACAACATTAGCAAAGAAATCACCCCAATCGCCAGAGCGATAGACTGTAAAATAAGCTTGCACCAATTCTATCATCCCACCCATGGCTATAGGAAAAAGAATGGCAAACAACCATATTTTATGCCACACTATTTTATGATGCCTACGCAGATATTCCCACCACAAAATAGAACACGCTCCAAAATACATCATCACATGATAAAGTTTATCAATATTTTCAATTTCGTCAAGTTTCGTTGACGGCGTTTTCATCAAACAAAGCACCCAAATAGCTATCACACAAAAAAAGGTAAGCGGATATTTTCTTAAATAGCTCATAATAACATATGATAAAATATCAGATAAATTTATTTTGGTACTCGTCATACTCATAGCCAACAGCATTCAACGCTTTTTCCAAATCTATACGATCAACTCCCATATCATCGCAAAGACCATCAAGAGATGGATAAAAATCGCGCAACTTCATGTTGACAACGCTAAAAAGCATTATAGGGTCTTTAGGTAATTCCATATTAACACAAAATACAATAACTTAGATAATCCACATATACCCGGCTAAATCCGAATTTATATGCAATTGTCCATTTAACGGCAAAATTACAGATTTTTTATGTAGTAAACCAATGATATAATAATAATATGCGTATTTTTGTCAATAAAAATACAAGAATTGACGACTAAAGTATAAAAATGTACTTCAAAACGTCTTTTTATACTTCTATCAATAACAACAAAGTCTTACGATTACACAATATAATAAAATGATTGCTGATAAACTAGAATTTTTGATTGCTAAAGAATTACCTTATACCCCCACAAGCGGACAGCATGAAGCAACCAAATGTTTGGCACATTTTCTGACAACTTCCACACAAGAAACTGCTTTCATTCTGCACGGCTATGCAGGTACAGGCAAAACGTCATTGGTCGGTGCTTTGGTACGCACTTTGAAACGCCTCAAACGCGATGTAGTACTCATGGCGCCAACCGGACGTGCAGCAAAAGTATTTTCTGCCCATGCCGGCTTATCCGCCTTCACCATACACCGCATTATCTACCGACAACAAACATTTCAGGGAGAAGGTACACGTTTTAGTTTGGGATTCAACACACATCGTCATGCCGTTTTCATTGTAGACGAGGCTTCTATGATATCACAAGGCGGTAGTGGACTCTTTGGCTCCGGGCTACTGTTAGACGACCTCATAAGATATGTTTATGAAGCAGAAGGATGTCGCTTATTACTGGTTGGCGACACAGCCCAATTACCACCTGTAGGAGAAGAAGAAAGTCCGGCATTAAACAAGGATTTTATAAGTCGCTATGGACTTTCAGTAAACACAGCAGAACTCACAGAAGTTGTACGCCAAGGTAAAACTTCAAGCGTATTGGCCGGTGCCACTCACTTGCGGCAACTTATAACCAATGGTAGTAAAAGCCTACCACGGATTAACGGCTCACATCATGGAGAAATACGTTTTCTACCTGGCGACGAATTCATTGAAACACTTATCTCAGCCTATAGCGATTGCGGCACAGATGACGTCATTGTCATCACCCGCTCCAACAAACGCTCCAACCTCTATAATTCTGGCATCCGTTCCCTCATATTTGAGCGCGAAGAGCCTCTCACAC
>ERZ778514.2756-NODE-2756-length-10649-cov-57.129979_pt1 | contig 10649 bp, 13 predicted proteins | sample MGYA00510344_ERZ778514 | MGnify/ENA primary metagenome ERZ778514 (study PRJEB29527, sample SAMN07138968) | mouse gut metagenome | material: feces | host: mouse | place: China:Nanjing | collected 2016-01-25 ... | reverse complement strand
ATGCGGAACAGTACCAATAATCTGCAATGCAAAATGCCCTATCTGGGCGCACAAAGGTGGCATCCGTATCTGAAATAATGACGAATAAAGCTGTCTTTTTCTCTCCGAGAGTGTCAAGCTCCAGATCGTCATACTCCATAAGGTCACGCAGCTCTTTGATGTCAAATGGCGCTAACCTTGCGCCGCAGCTAATAAGTATGCTCTTAGCTGTCTTGCCCGCCGCAAGTTTGTACTTCTTATATTGGCGGACAGCAAAATGATTAGGGTCTTTTCCCTCCAGTTCCTCAAACAGCAGGTCAACGGCGTTTTTGAAATTCTCGTCATCTTCCCTTGCTTCGCTCGCATCAATCATATCAATCAGCATTGCAAAATTCTGTTCTTCCTCTGGAGCTTCGTACCAGATATAGGCAATAAGGGCTGTGTAATACAGCTTTTCGGCTTTCACCCAAAAATCTTCGCCGGATTGCTGTCCCTCCCCTTTGGTATTGACAATAATCGTGTTTACGAGTTTCAGAATGTCCTTTTCACTCCGCAAATAAGCGAAAGGATTATAGTGCATGGACTTTGCAAAGTTTATGGTATTGAGGACTTTTATCTTATAGCCGCCCTTTTTGAGCATCTTTCCGCACTCAATCAGGACAGTACCTTTTGGTAATGTCAAGTAGGGAACAAGAAAAAGTGTATCTTCTTTTCAGTTGGTTACACTGTCCTTGTCATTCTCGATAAGCCGCACTACCTTGTCCGTAAAGGTTTCCCGGCTGGTTTCGCTGAAATGGATATGAATGTCAAAGGTGGTATTCCCTATCCGCTTCACAAGGTCGGGCTTCGCGTCCAGAGGGGCGGCGGTGCGGCTGGTCTTGCTGGTGTCATTGTTCATAGGCTCTCCTTTCCGTTCATCAGTCCTTTTAACCGTTCCATTTTCCCCTGTGCCGTGGCTTTTCTGATATTCTCCCCGGTGAAGAATACCGGGCAGCACATTTCAAGCAGACGGTCATAAATCCGGGCATGGGCGGTGTCCTCCGGGTGCTGCAATTCCTCCAGCGTGAGGTTGGTTGTGACAATCAGCGGTTTTTGGCTTCGGTATCGGCTGTCAACCACGTTGTAAACCTGCTCCAATCCGTATTCTGTGCCGCGCTCCATGCCAAAATCATCAAGGATAAGCAGAGGGAAGCTGCAAAGGCGGGCTATGTATTCGTTCCTGTCCTTGTAGCTGGCGGCAAGGTCATTGAGGATAAGGGCAAAATTCGTCATGCACACGGAAATCTCACGCTCCATGAGGGCATTTGCAATACACCCGGCAAAATAGCTCTTGCCTGTGCCTACCTTGCCCCATAGCAGATAACCGATATTTTCCGCTTTCATTTCCTCCCAATGCGCCGCATAGAATAAAGCCTTATCCATTTGGGAACATTTGCCGTTGTCGTTTTCAAAAGTCCATTCCAGCATAGCCGGATTGGTAAAGCCCTTTCGCTTCAGCCGCGCCACTTCCTCCCGGTGCTTCTGTTCCCGGTCGGCGGCTTCCTGCTTTTCCCGGCGTTTGCGCTGGCAGTCACATTCTTTGGGGTGTCGGTCACGCCCGAAAAGGCTCTTGCCCTCGGTGAAGTAGGCTTCTTTGGGCTGGCGGCAGCTCCCGCAGTATAAAAGCCCGTCCTCGCCCGTGTAGTCCTCCGGCTCTGCTTCCTGTGCCGTGGCAAGCCGGAAAATAGCGTTGTCATAATCGCTCATAAATCGTCCTCCTTGTTCATGGTCTTTTCCACGCCCTGTTTACAGGGCGTTGTATCTCCGCTGTCAAAGGCTCTCGCCCTCCTTGTAGGAATAATCGGGGATTCCCTTTTTCGGGTTCTCCTTTTTCTCCTTGTCTGCCCACCTGTAAAGCGCAGCGGCATGGCTCACATAATCATTCCCGAAAGCGGCAATATACCGGCTCATTTCCTCAATAAGCCGTTCAAGGCTGTCCGGGTATTCCTCTTTCAGCTCCGCATATTCGGATTCAGAGAGGAAAACATTCTGGTACTTGCCATAGGGCGCGGGCAGCTCCCCACTCGCTCCCTTTGTTTGGCTCTCTTTTAGTTTGTTTATATTATAGTTGTTAGGGTACGGTTTTTCGGACATCATAAGTCCGGTTTCCCGGCTGTCATAAGTCCGATTTTCCGGGCTTATGGTGTCCGGTTTTCCGGCTGTCATAGGTACGGAAACCTGTACTACTGGCGGCACTTTCACATAAATGTGGTTGGCGGCGGCAAAACGTGTCCTTTTCCGTTCCATAAGCCCGGCGGCGGCAAGCTCATTCAGCGTGTCCTGAATCGTTGTCCTGCCTTTGTCCAGTATTTCCGCTATCTCCGTAACCGGGTAGACAATATAAATCCTGCCCTCGCTGTCCTGCCAGCCGTTCTTCTGTGAGAGGGTGGAACGGTCTAACAGCAGCGCATAGAGCAGCTTTGCAGTCTGTGACAAGTCCATTTTCAGCAGAAAACGGGGATAGGGCAGATACGGCGGTATTATCGTTTCGGCTGTGATGTATTCAGCTATGGTTTTCACCTCCTGTCTGTGGCTTCTGTTACGCATTTAAAACGGCTTTTCCGGGGGTAAAGGATAAATGTACCGCATACCCGTTGAGCAGTAGCCGCAAAGCCTTTGTTTATGGGCTTCGTTCATACCCTAAATGCGTAGAAATGTGGTATCTTTTCCGTTGTCGCTCGGCTTCTTTCCGGCGGCGTATCCTTACGGCGCAATCGGGGCAGTATTTCCCCCGGTTTGACTTGGGGAGAAACTGACCGCCGCACTCGGTACAGCGTTTCAGTTCTGCCCGGTGCAAAAGGGCGGCTTCCAGTTTCCAGTCAAGGGGAAGTACGGCAGAGGTAAACCAGCGGCAGAGAAGCGAATAGCTGATACTCTGCACACATACGCAGCCGCCCCCGTCCAGCACAATACAGTTGCCGTTATCGTAGTTGCAGCACTCATGCACAAGGCGGCGGGCGGCTCTGTGCTGTGGGTAGTCCATGTATGGGCGTTTACCGTTCATTTTCCCGCCCCTTTCCCCGTTCCGGCTCACGGCGTAAGATTTTGTCAAGATTGCTTTTCACGGTCTGCAATTCCCGGACGTTCTCTTTCTTCTCCCGGTACTCGTTGTAAAGGGCGTTTTTCTCTTTGGTAAGCTGCTCAATCTCGGTCTGTAATGCTTTGGACGCTGGCAGCTTTTGGATTCCCTGTGCCTTAAAAAACCGGGTGGCAGCTTCGGCTATGATAAAATCGCTTTCGTGCTGCTCCCGGTAGTTTTTGCGGGCTTTCTCTGTTTTCTGTGCTTTCAGCCCGTCACGGGCGGGCTTGGTCTTGATGTAGGCTAATAACTGTTTCTGCAAGTCCTTTTTCTCCCGCAAGGTGCTTTCCACGGCTTTCAGTTTCCCGGTGGTTTCATGCAGCCCCGCACTGGCGGCGGCAAGGGCGGCTTCCAGTTCTTCCGGGGAAGAAAAGCCGGATTCCTCGTAAATGCTCATGGTCGCCGCCATTTGCTTCAGATTGTGCAGGGTCGCCCATTTCTCGTAGCCTTTCCCCTTGCCCTCGGCTTTCTTGGCGGCTATGTCTACCATGCGTTGTACGCTGTCCTGTTTCGGGGCGTTTACGGTGGCTTTTGCCCTCTCTAAGCGGCTTCTGATACTGCGGGGGTATTCCTGTCTGGGTAGGGGCTTTTCGGCGGCTCTTGCGGCGTCCTGTGCGTTTTGGGTGAGTGTTTCCAGTACGGCGGCTCGGTCAAAATCATCACCTAATTTCCGGGCGGTGATTGGCTTCGTCCTGTCCGGCGTGAGATACGATAACCTCCCCCGGCTCTCCTTGATGGTCACACCCTGTTGTAACAGCTTCCCGGAGAAGTCCTCAAAGGAAACAGCAGAGGACAGGGCGGCGCGGATCGTGCGCCTTAGCTTCTCCTTGTCCGTTTCAAATTTGGTCTGTTTGGGCGGCTCTCCTGCGGTGGCATGGGAAGCGTTCTCTTTATCCAGTGCGGCTTGTCCTTTCCGTTTCGCCCAATACTCACGCTCGGTAACTCGGTTCTTGCTCCCGTTCAGCAAGTCAATCTGATAGAGGTTTTCCCGGTGGCACATCTCCATGACTTCCGCTTTGAAATACTCCATAGCAGCGTCCGTACAGCGGTGCTTGCAGCCCTCCCTTGTGTCGGCTGGTCTTTCCATGTAGGGCAGTAACGGAACTTCCGCAATCCTTAAAGAATTGATTACGATATGCACATGGATATTGCCGCTGTGGTTATGCCCGTCCGGGTGGGTGCATACAAGGGCTTGGTGTCCGGGGAAATGCGTCTTGCAAAATTCCTCGCCCAATGCTTGCGCCCGGTCTACGGTCAAGCCGTTGTCGGGTGCGTCACGGGGGTCAAAGCTGATAATGTAATGGTGGCTCTTTACGTCCTCCCGCTTCTGGTTCTTGCCGTATTTCAGATTGGAGCGCATACACGCTATGGCGAAATCTTCCCCGCCGCAATTCAGAGAGGAAATGCGGTAATCGTCACGGAGAACAAGCCGCCCATTTTTATCAAGAGTGGGCTTCATGGTAAACTCGTCATGCTCAAAAGTTAGGTACTGCTCGGCAGCTCCGTAATCGGCATTTTTAGAGCTGATATGTTTGAACGTTGCCAACGGCTTCACCTACTTTCTGCAAGACTTCAAACTTCAAGGCGGCAAGCTCCGTTATGGCGGCTCGCACTTCTTGGGAGAGGGCGTTATAAGGTGCGCCGTACTCGTTCAGACAGCGGGCAATCTGGTTCAAGTTGCCGCCGATTTTCCCGTACTCGGCTGTGAGTTTCCCAACTGCAGAGAGTAATTCATCATTGACCGGGGAAACGGTGATAACTGGGCGTATGCTTGACTTAATTAGGGCTTGCCGGATAAACTCGGCTTGGCTCATTTTGCAGAGGGCGACACGCTCGGAAAACTCGGCGTATTCTTCCCCGGTCAAGCGCGTCTTGATTACCCGGCGGCGGTGTGGCGTGTTGTATTTTTTCATGGCTGTGAACCTCCTTTCATGGGTGGATTTTTCAAGCGGCGCAAGCCGCAAAAAGGCGGGCTTGGGGTGGCAACCCCAACAAGATTCCCGCAGGACAAAATGAGCCGGTAGGCGAAATTTGGTACTGTGGTAGAATCTTGCTCTTAGTAACTGACGGATTCCGCTGTGCTGGCTTTCGCCGTTTTCCCCCGGCTTGCGTGGCGTGGATTCTGCCAATTTTGCGGCGGTATTTTCCCATACAGTAAAGCCGGAACTAAGCAAAATGGGCGTAAAAAAACAGGAAACCTTTTTCCTTGATTTCCTGTTTCGTATCTTCGCCAATAGCGGCGGTTATCCTGTTGTTATTCCCCGGAAGTAAACTTGTAGCCTATGCCTAAAACGGTCTTTATGTAGGTGGGGCGGCGGCTGTCCGGCTCTATCTTTTTCCGTAGATTGCATATCACATTTGCCACGTTTGACTGGCAGCTTTCGCTTTCCATGCTCCACACGGCTTCAAAGATTTGCGCCTTTGTGAACACCCTCCCCGGACTGGCGGCAAGGTAGCAGAGTGCGCCGTATTCCAGACGGGTGAGGGAAACGTCAATCCCGTTTTTCAGTACCCGGCGTTGGTGTAATCTGATTTCCAATCCCGGAAAAATAAGTGCCGGGGAGTGGGGCGGCTGTATGGCTTCCAGCGGTATCATATCCGCAAGGGCGGCTATGGCTTTCTCAACCGCTTTTTCCTCGGTATCGTTGAATATCAGCATGGCTATTTTCCCGACAAACCTCACCTCCTGTCATGCTGCCTTTTTAGTCAAAGCGGAACTGAAACAGGGCAGTGATAAGCCGCCGTTTTATGCTGTCCTCGGTGTCTGTGTTGACGTGCCCGTTTTCAAGGGCGGCAAAGCGGATTCGTTTGCTGTAATGCCGTAAAACCTCGTCCACGGCTTCCGGCTCTCCGCTGGTCGCCCGGACAATGGTTTCATATGGCACAAGGTTAGTATTCCCCATGTGAAAATCCCTCCATTTCTTTCTGCAACATCTGTAATGCGCTGTGTATGTAATGCCATGCCGTACTTTTACAATGCCCGTATAAATCCGCGATTTCCTGCTGTGTGTAATTCCCGAAAAAGTAAAGGTAAATGATTTCCCTCTTTTTCTCCGGCAGAGATAACAGGGCGGCGGCAAGCTCCCCATTGGTGAGTATGATTGTCTGACCGCAGATTGTAACGGGGTATTGTTCGTAGGGTGATTTGAGAAATTCGTCTGATGTGCTTAGAGGGTAGAACTTTTCTTCTGTGAGGTATTCAAAGGATATTTCTTTTTGCCGCCGCCTGTTCCTGTCGCGCCATGCGTTGATGGCGGCATAGCGTATGACGACTTTGCAGAAACCATTGAAAGAATACATGATGTGTTCCTTGTATGCTTCTGTGCAATCCATAGAAATTTCCCCCTTTCTCCCACATGGGGCGGTGCATGGTTTACAGTTGCATTTATAATCCAAAGGGCAATAGCACTCTAAGCTGTTGCCCCGTAATTATTGATTACAAAAAAGAACCGATAACCGCATTTTTACTTCTGCGTATTATCGGCTCTGCGTCTGTGCGTCCGGCTCTTTGATAACTGAAATATTAAATTGCGTTACATTGATTAGTGTTTCCTGTTTACACTTTGGACAAAAAAGGGGGAAATTTTCAAGCACGGTATCTTCTCGAATCTTTAATCTTGTTTTATTATGACAAATCGGACAAAATGCCCATTGGAGTTTCATTTTTTCACCTGCCTATCCAACAAATTATAGTAATAACTATTTCAACAATAATGCGAATAACATGATGATGAATATGAATATTATTTTGCTTGAAGCCATTCATAAATGTACCAACAGAAATACTTAACATTCCAATAATCATAATCATTATAAAATTTTTGCACCATACCATGTTTAAAAACGTATATAAAAATACTAGCAAACAACCAATTAGTATAAATGCAGAAGATATACTTTTTAACTTTTCTTTATAGACAGCGAACACCATTAACCCTACATAGAATATTGCAAGTACTGCCCCACAAATTTTCATTTCACTCTCCTTTTTTATATTCTAAAATATCCCCCGGCTGGCAATCCAGAACTTCACATATTGCTTCTAAAGTCGAAAACCGAATTGCACTAATTTTTCCTGTTTTCATCTTGGATAGATTGACATTAGCAACGCCTACTTTTTCAGATAACTCTTTTAAAGACATTTTTCTATCTGCCATTACCCTATCTAACCTCATAATTATTGGCAAATTATCACCTCACAATGTTTCATCTGATTCCTTTTGCAAATCACAACCATAACTGAATATCAAAGAAATACAATAAACAATTATCGCAACTATCATTCCAATAATATTAACCCGCCATGTTAATTCTCCAATGGTGTAATAATCCACCAATGAATCGGAATAGCTTCCAACTATACTCAAAATAGCCGTTATAATTGCAACTTTTTTAATTCGGGTAGTATTTTCATGTGTAAATGGCGTAAAACCTTTTCTGATTTTGTCAAATATGGCATAGACAAAAGATATCGCAAGCGAGATAAGTATTGTATCAATCAGCATAAATGCAAACATAATCAAAAGTGACCGCGCCTCAATACTTATTGTAGTTCCATTATTCGCTGTAACATTGAATGCAGCAAGAAAAGATAATTTCGTTTCTTCACCCGAAAGCACTAAAATGCCGATTGCTATTAAGGATAATATTACGATAACATTCGATACAATAAATCCCAACTTGAGTACAATGCTTATTTTCTTACTCATACTCCTGATTTTCTCTTGACTTGGTTTCATTTTCTTTACCTCCTATATAGCGATTATAGAACAAAGATATATGAAAGTCAATAATTTATTTACGATAATCATTAATTTTGTTTATTGCATACACCTATTTTTTTAATTGTCACTATGGAATAACAGACAGTTTTTTACAAAATATAAGGAATGAGCAGAATTCCGTAGTAGTCGGCATTGTGCTGTAATGTGTATAACTGGCTATCTTATGGAATTGTGGGTAACTCTGTTTGCAGGACGTGGGAAAGCTGCTCTTTAGCTTTTCCATGTGCTGTGAATAGAGTTATCCATGATTCCATAGCCAGTTATGCACATTTCCACAATGCGGTTTTTGTTTTTCTGTCCTTATGCGGTTCGTTCCGCTCCCTGTTTTTTCCTGTGGTATGCTTCCCTCCTTGCGGCAAGGTAATTCTCATAGCGTTCCACCGCTTCCGGGTTTCCAGTGGCAGCTTCCTCATACATTTTCTGCCGGGATTTCTTGGTGGCTTCGGAAGAATACGCCCTCTGCTTTGCCAGTTCTGCCGCCGCTGCCGGGTCGGTTTCGGCTTGCTGTACCAGTTTTTCCCTTGCGATTTTCTTCCGGCTCTTATGGGCTTCCAGCCGTTCTGTTTCTTCCGGCGTTAGGGCTTCCCCCTCTTTCTGGGCGGCGACAAGCTCTTTCAGCGTCCTTGCCTTTGGCTGTCCGGCTTTCTGCCTTTCGCGCCACGCCTTATGCTGTGCGGCTTTTTTCCGGCGGTGTTCTGCAAGCCGTTCCGTTTCCTCCGGCGTAAGCTCTGCCCCGGTCTTTTCCAGTTCCATAAGCTCCTTTATGGATTTTTTCTTAGGCGGCTTGGGCGGCTCTGTGGCTTTGCGTTTCTCCCGCCATTCCTTTTGCCACTCCCGGTTGTGTGCAAGCCGCTTTTCCTCCGCTTCCTGTTCCTCCGGGGTGAGAAGCCCCGCCTTTTTCCTTGCGGTAAATTCCCGTTTCTCTGCCTTGCGCTTCTCATACCGCGCCTTTTCAAGCTCCTTTGACCGGGCTTCCTTTGCCGCCTGTTCCTCCTGCTGGCGGCGTTGTTCCTCCACCTCTGCCGGGGTGACGATATGGGCGGGTACTTCAAATGCGCCGATAAAGTTTAGATAAATGTCTATCCGCTGGCGGCGGTCATTCCCCCGCCCCTCGCCCTCATGCACAATCACTTTCTCGATAAACTCGTTGAGCATGGGCGTTGTCAATTCGGAGAAGTCGGTATAGCGTTTCACAAGCTGGATAAACTGGTCTGTTTTCAGCTTGTCGGCGTTCCAGCTCTCTATCTGCCTTTGCCATTCCGCTATGGACGTTTCCAGCCCGGTCTGTTCCTCGTCATATTCGGCAAGAAGCCGGGTAAAGTGCTTGTCGGGTATCTTGCCCGTGGCGTTGCCCTCATACAGCTTTTTCACAAGCCCGTCAAGCTCTTTGTGCCGCTTCTGTGCCTTGCTGATTTTCTGCTTACATTCCTTGACGGTCTTTTCTTGGTTCTGGTCGGACGCTTCCCGGACACGCTCTGTAAACTCTTTTTCATTGTGCCGCACATACCAGCTTACCCGCTGGATAACGGCAAGGATAGCGGCTTCAATCTTCGCCGTGGGGATATGGTGCATGGTGCAGTCATGGATTAAATGGCGGTAGCCGGAGCAGATAAAAGCGTCCTCAATCCATTTCCCTTGTACAAGGTTGTAGCGGTGTGTGAGTTTTGAACCGCAGTCGGCGCAGTAGAGAAGCCCGGTCAAGCGGTTCGGGGCGTTCTGCCGTTTAGGTGCGCGGCGTACCGTTTCCCGTATCTTCTGTACGGTCTGCCACGTTTCCACGTCCACAATGGCGGGGATTGCGCCCTCAAAAATATACTGTTCCTCCGGCGCGGTCTTGCGGCTGCTCTTGGTCTTGTAGTTCTCGCATACGGTTTTCCCCAGTACCTTGCGCCCTGTGTATTCCGGGCGTTTCAGTATGTAGCCGATAGTGGTCGCTGACCATGCGTAGGGGTCTGTGTATTTTGCCGCCCGGACTGGCTCGCCTGTCCGTTTCCAATGCTCGGACGGGATAGGGATTTTCTCGGCGCGGAGTGCCTTTGCTATGCTGGCTATGGTTTCCCCGGCAAGGACGCTCTGGAAGATACGGCGCACAACGGCGGCGGCTTCCTCGTCAATTATCCATTCTCCTTTTTGCTCTTTGGAAGCGCGGTAGCCATAGCAGACACTACCAGAACAGCGCAAGCCCTTTTCCATTCTGGACTTGAAAACAGCCTTGATTTTGCGGCTGGTGTCGGCAACGTACCACTCGTTTATCACGTCACGGAAGATAGACATAATATCAAAGCCGTTGGCGGTGTCAAGGTTGTCATTTGCGGCGATAAAACGCACATGGTACTCGTCAAAGGTGCGCTTTAATAGCCCCACTTCAACCACGTCACGCCCGATTCGGCTCTGGTCTTTGATGATAACCGTTGCCACGTTCCCCGCCCGGATTTCGTCTAACATAGCGTCCAGCCCCGGACGCTTGAACGTAGTTCCCCGGATTCCGTCATCGGTAAAATGCCGGATATTGGTAAAACCGTTTTTCCTTGCGTAGTCCTCTAAAATCCGTTTTTGGTTCTCAATGCTCACGGATTCCCCTGCCCGTTCATCGTCATGTGAGAGTCTTTCGTATAGGGCGGTGAGTTTGTCTTTCTCTGCCTGCTTCTTCATGGTGTGTAACCTCCTTTCTTTGAGGGTGCGCGCTTCCCTATAACCTTATTATACTTATCTGTTCGGATCAGTAACCACATACGAGCTATGGAGCTGCATCAGGTTGGGCTTGAGCC
>ERZ778514.2754-NODE-2754-length-10654-cov-4.406736_pt1 | contig 10654 bp, 10 predicted proteins | sample MGYA00510344_ERZ778514 | MGnify/ENA primary metagenome ERZ778514 (study PRJEB29527, sample SAMN07138968) | mouse gut metagenome | material: feces | host: mouse | place: China:Nanjing | collected 2016-01-25 ... | reverse complement strand
ACATCGACGCGACAAAGGCATTCCGGGTCGACTCGCGCGCATTCTCCACCGCGTAACAAAATTCATTGCAAAGCGCAATGAAAGCCAGAGAATTAGGACTTAGCTCCATATAGTTTATTCTGTTTGATATAATCAAATACACCGTGCGGGAGGAAATAGGTCATATCCTTCCCTCGGGCAATCGCTTTTCTCAGAAACGTGCTCGACACATCGGCCATAGGCGCATTGATAACGTCAACGCCATCTTCATATATCGTTCCTACCGGATAGCCCGGACGAGGATAGACCACAACACCGAAATCCGAAAGGATTGACTCATGGTCTTTCCACTGGTCAAAGATTTTCCAATTGTCACTGCCGATAATCAGCTTGAATGTGTGACGCGGATAACGTTTCTCCAGATATCGGAGCGTGTTGATCGTATATGACGGCTTCGGCATCGTAAGTTCATAGTCACAGACATTCAACCCCTTGCTTGTGCCTGTAGCTATTTCAAGCATCTTTAACCGCATGAGGTCAGGAATCAGCTCATCGGATCCGGCCTTCAGCGGATTGAGAGGTGAAAGTGTCAGCCATACTTCATCAAAGCCACCGAACTGCTGCATGTAGCTTGCAAGCATCAGATGGCCGATATGCACAGGATTAAACGAACCGCCTAAAATTCCGATTGTCATTGCAGGTATAATAAATCACTGAATTTATAACTTATCCGGGGAAACGAATGTTCAGCCTGAAAAATGACTGAGCCTTGCTTCTGCTTGTTTTTCATGCTATGAATTCCTTGATTCTGCAATCGACTTCATTTATAGCCTTTTCAAGATTGTCGTTTACAACAATACAATCAAATTCTGGCGCGAACGATATTTCATATTCTGCTTTTGCCAGCCGCTGCTCTATAGCCTCCGGGCTGTCAGTCGCACGCCCTGTGAGACGGCTGCGGAGCGCCTCGGTACTTGGCGGCTGGATGAAAATACTGATGGCTTTGTCGCCATACATTCTCTTCACATTCACGCCTCCTTTGACATCAATGTCGAGTATCACATTGTGCCCGGCATCCGTGATACGTGCGATCTCACTCTTGAGCGTGCCGTAAAACCGGCCCGGATAGACCTCCTCAAACTCAACGAACGCATCGTTTTCTATCGAAGACCGAAACTCATCGTCGCTAAGGAAGTAATAATTCACACCATGCTTTTCCTCACCACGGGGCTGACGGTTGGTCGCTGAAATCGAAAACTGCATGTCTATCTCGCCTCTTTCAAGAAGCGCATTGATAATTGTAGACTTCCCTGAGCCCGAAGGGGCTGATAATATTATGATTTTACCTGTCATAAACTCTTTTTAGCGGATTACATGACATTTAGCACCTGTTCCTTTATCTGTTCCAGCACATCTTTCATCTGCACCACGAGCTTTTGCATGGCCGCATGATTGCTTTTAGAGCCGAGGGTGTTGATTTCACGTCCCATTTCCTGACTTATGAAACCGAGCTTTTTGCCCTGTCCTTTCGGCCCTTCCATAGTTTCCATAAAATAGGTAAGATGCTGGGCAAGACGCTGTTTTTCCTCATTTACATCAAGCTTCTCTATGTAGAAAAACAGTTCCTGCTCCAGACGGCTTTTATCGTAATCCACCCCGTGGATTTTCGCAAGCCCGTCTTCCATACGGAGACGAATTTTGGCGACGCGCTCTTCTTCGAACTGTGGCACAAGCGCAAGTAGCTCGCGAAGACGCTCTATGCGCTTCTTAAAAAACACTTCAAGTTTCTCACCTTCCGCACGTCTGTAGTCCATAAGCTGTGCCGCCGCTCTGCGAAGAGCGTCAAGGACGCCTTCTATTTCTTTATCGTCAGCCTCGGCAGGAGTCTCGCTCTTCATGACATCCGGGAAACGCATCAGCACATTGTACCAGTCCTGAGGGACAGGTATACCGATTGCCTTTGCCGTAGCCTCGACATCATCTTTATAAGCTTTCAGAGCGGCCGCGTTGAGCTTCACAGAAGCATCACCGGCCACATTCTCCACATAGACAGTCATATCCACCTTACCTCGTTCGAGAAGGGCTGCTATATGATTTCTCATTTCAAGTTCCTGAGCGCGCAGCGATGACGGCACTCGAGCAGCAATGTCAATCTGCTTGCTGTTTAGCGACTTGATTTCTACCGTAATCTTTTTACCGGGAAACTCTGTGACGGCCTTCCCGAATCCCGTCATTGAATATAACATGATAAGGCTTGGTTTTTATACTTCGGATTTCCGCTACATACAAATCGAATCACGGGTTTACCGAAATTATTTTTCTCACAAAATTACAATTTTCTCACGATAAACAAGTAACTTTGCCTTAAAATTTGATGCTTAGAGCGTGATTAAAATTTATTGTTAAAATAATTGGCAGGGGTTTATAGCATCATAGAAATCATGCCTGACCATACCCCTGATGATAGATTATGGCTGTAATACTTAATATCGACACTTCGACCGACCATTGTTCAGTAGCACTCACTGCCGAAGGAATGGTGCTCGCACATCAGGAAGAGGGTGGCGGACGCAACCATGCGGCGCTGCTGAGCGACTACATCAAATATTGTCTTGATTTCGCCCGCGAAAAGGAACTGCAACTCGAAGCAGTGGCAGTCTCCACCGGCCCGGGCAGCTATACAGGACTCCGCATAGGCCTTTCCGAAGCCAAGGGTCTTGCATACTCCCTCGACATACCGCTGATAGGCATAGACACCCTGCGCATCATGGCATGCAACGTGATGTTCACACAGGAACTTGAAGGTGACGAGATATTCGTCCCGATGATTGATGCACGACGGATGGAGGTCTACACGGCCGCATTCGATTTCGCACTTGAACCCGTGATGGAGCAGCAGGCACTGATACTGACTCCTGACAGTTATGCCGATGTCATCGCTGACAACCGTCGCATTCTCATGTTCGGCAATGGTTCTGACAAGGCCCGCGAGATTATAACCGCGCCAAATGTCACATTCATACCTGACATCCATCCGCTTGCAATCGATATGATTGCCCTTGCCGAACGAGCCTACTCACGTCGCGAATTCATGGATATAGCCTACAGTGTGCCCAACTACATCAAGGATTTTCAGGCTTCAACTCCCAAAAAGAATATTTTAGGGTGAGGGAGGATGTCAGCAGACGCCGGCTCAAATACCACGGGAATCCGGCCAGGAGGGACGAAATCCTGCAACGTGAATGCCGCTACAAGACATCCGCGAAATTGCCGGAGACACTAATTTGTGAAGATTTCAGGTTTCCTTCGCTTGCAGTTGCCGAAATGGCGACTTCCGATGCTGTCGCAAAACTCCATTCCGAAATGATTAACGACGGCGCACGGGTACTTGACATGACCTGCGGACTCGGCATTGACACTTTTCATTTTGCAAAAAAAGCCAAGAGTGTCACGGCCATTGAGCTTGACCATCATGCCTACACAGTAGCTCTTGGGAATGCCAAAGCCCTGAAACTTGAGAACGTAGATATAGTCGAAGGCAACAGTCTCGACTATATTGCCGGCAGTAACGACATATTCGACGTGATATTCGTTGACCCGGCTCGTCGCGACTCCACGGGCCGACATTTCGCTTTACGAGATTGCTCTCCTGACATCATCCCCGCACTTCCGCTCATTCTATCACACTGCGCCACACTTATTATAAAGGCTTCTCCCATGATTGACATCAAAAGTGCGGTCAGAGAACTCGGACACGACTGCGTGGTGACAGTAATCGGGACAAAAAAGGAATGTAAGGAAGTCATATTTAAAATATCATCCGGCTCAGAGCATCTATCGAATCCTAAGCCGATAAAATTTGAAGCTCTTACTACCCAAGGGACAAATTTCAGTTTCACCCCTGAAATGGAAACGGATGCAATTGTCAGTTATTCCACTCCTAAGGATGGCGCTTATCTCTACGAGCCCTACCCTGCCGTCATGAAGGCAGGAGGCATGAAGCTACTCTCTGCAACGTACGACATCGGAAAACTCCATCCAAACACGCATCTGTTTACCTCCGAAAAGAAATTCGCCTCCTTCCCCGGCGAAGCCTTCGAAATCGTCAAAGTACTCCCCTTTTCAAAACAGACTATAAAACTAATTTCTAAAGAGTACCCGGACATCAATGTTGCCACCCGCAATTTCCCGCTGTCAGCGCCACAACTTGCAGCAAAGCTTAAAATAAAAGAAGGTGGCGACAGGATGATTTTCGGGACAACCGTTCCCGACGGCTCCCGTCTGCTTATAGTGACAAAAATGGGGACTCCTCTATGAGGACGGATATGTAGATTAACCTTGTCTAACAATAAAAAGCGCGCGTGATTCCCATCAACATGCTATCAGGAATCACGCGCGTCGCTCGTCTAAAACCTAAACGGTCATTTATATTATCTCCAGATTTGAAGCCAGACGCTGACGGACGACTTCATATATCATCACGCCGGCAGCCACTGATACATTCAGCGAACCGATGTTGCCAAACATCGGAATGCCGACACGTGTGTCACACTGCTTCATGACTTCGGGTGAAATACCCACATCCTCTGCACCCATGACAATAGCCACTGGATCGGAATACTTGCCCTCAGTGTAGTTCATATCTGATTTTTCGGTCACAGCTACTACATTATAGCCATTTTCTCTGAGAAATTTAGCGGCCCAAGCGGTCGACGAAACCCTGCATACAGGAATATGGTGCAACGCGCCGGCCGAAGTCTTGACAGCATCACCGCCAACCGAAACACTACCATGCTCGGGTATGACAATAGCATCAACTCCGGCACATTCACATGTCCTTGCGATAGCACCAAAGTTCCTCACATCCGTAATACCGTCAAGTATCACTATAAAAGGAAGTATTCCTGCCTCATAAAGCTCCGGGACAAGATGATCGAGGCGATGGTAGGTTATGGCCGACATCATAGCAAGCACACCCTGATGATTCTTGCGGGTTATGCGGTTTATACGCTCGACAGGAACCCGCTGCATTACCACACGGTTAGCTCTGGCAAGCGCTATGAGTTCAGACGCAAGATCTCCCTGAAGATCCTTTGCCATAAAAATCTTATCAATCTCTTTTCCGGCCTCAATAGCCTCTATTACAGCTCGAAGACCGTAAATATAATCGCTTTTTTCCACGTTTTCTTATTTCTTGTTGATGATTAGTAATCAATTATTTAAAATTCACCGATGCGCCAACAGACTTTTCGCGGCGGCTATCGCGGCATCGTCAATCTCAGAACCGCCGAGCATAGCGGCAATCGACCTGATTCTCTCCTCTTCGCTAAGAAGAGCGATACGGGTATGTGTCGAATTCTCATCATCCTCCTTATAGACCCGATACTGGTGAGCGCCCTTTGAAGCGACCTGCGGAAGATGGGTTATGGTCGTTACCTGAATATTCTTGGAAATGTCGAGCATCATCGCACCCATCCTGTTTGCGACATCACCCGAAACACCCCCCGTCTCTATTTCATACACTATTATGCTCGGCAACTGCATGCTTGACGCTATGATGGACTTTATCGACAACATCAGACGGGAGATTTCACCACCGGAAGCCGTAGCGCCGACAGGCATAAGAGGCTGATTCTTGTTGAACGCCACCATAAACTCGACCTCATCCATGCCGGTAGCACTCATGTCGGCAGGAGATACACGGATTTCACACCTGAGATTCTTCATACCGAGAGGCTTCGCCACTTCCGCAAGGCGCTTGCCGAACTTTTCGGCCGCCTCTTTGCGTGCCACAGAAATCTCCATTGCACTCTCCTTGGCAAGAGCCTTGGCCCTCCGCGCATCGCGTTCAAGTTCCTCAATCGCATCACCCGAACTGTCAAGCGCCCTGAGCTTATCACGCAATCCGTCGCGAAATTCAATCAGAGCATCCGCGTCAGGAAGATGATGCTTGTGGCAGAGTGAATAAATCGAGCTGAGACGTTCATCTATAGCATCAAGAGTCGAAGGGTCAGCCCCAAGATTCTCATCTATCGCCGACAGGGTCGATGCGATATCGGAAATCTCGATTCGCACCGATTCCAGACGCCCGGAAATATCGTCGGACGCATCAAGGACTTCATCCAGATCCTCGCAGGCTTCAGAGGCAAGCTCTACCATGCGCAAAGCGCCGCCCTCATCACTGTCAAGGGTGGAAATCGCTTTTGACAACGCCGATTTTATAGCTCCAAGATTATTGAGCACATCACGTTCACGTTCAAGCTCAGGCTGCTCGCCCGGCTGAAGATTAAGGTCGTCGAGCTGTTCGAGCTGATAGCGTGTAAATTCTTCATCCTCACGTGCGCGCTCGATTTTGGCTTTCATGATCTTAAGCCGCTTCACAGCCTCACGGAACGCATTGAAGCGCAGGCGGTATTCACGGAGGCGCACAGAGTTTGAAGCAAGAGTGTCAATCACATCAAGCTGAAACTCAGGAGTGGCCAGAAGCTGATTCTGATGCTGGGAATGAATGTCGATCAGATGCAGACTCACCTCCCGCAGCTTTGCCAGCGGGACAGGCGAGTCATTGACAAACGCGCGCGAACGACCAGCCGGCGAAATCTCACGCCGAAGTATACAACGTTCGTCATCCCACTCGATATCCTCACGAATACAGAAGTCCTTGAGCGATGGATAATCGTCGACTGTAAACACGGCTTCTATAACGCTCTTTGCGTCAGGATTGGTCACCACACGGGTGTCGGCCCTACTGCCAAGCAAAAGGGAAAGAGCACCGAGGATAATCGACTTTCCGGCACCGGTCTCACCTGTAATGACATTAAACCCTTCATGAAATCTGATGTCTATCAGGTCTATGAGGGCGTAGTTTGATATATGGAGTGATTCAAGCACGATAATATCTGATTTTTGAGTGAGAGAATCTGTGGTCTTTATGTCTGCTTAGTTCTAAGGATTGTCCGCACCGCGTTTGATTTTCTCAAGGCGTGTCTGTTCGGTGGGGAACATGGCCGATAATAGTCCGTAGGCATGCTCGCGTTCGTCGGCAGGAGCTTTACTGTAGATATTGACAAGCTCATCGAGCTTCGCATCCTTAAACATTGAAAGGCCGACCGACATGGGTGCTACCTTGAACACTTCGCCAAGTATATCAAGAGAAGTATCGATTGTCTTACGTCCTTTATCGGGACTTACCGACATCTGGTCAAGCCCCTGAAGATGATAGCTGTAATAAAGGTCTCTTATAGCGCGTGTTGACGGGTCGGTGAACGACGCAAGCACAGCGGCTCTGTTTCTTGTATCTTCAAACGCTTTCCATCCGCTTTCACCCGATGACTGTCCCTGCTGGACAATGGTTTCAAGACGCTCGAAGAACGGGTCTCCGCCACGAAGTGAGAATGAATCGAAATCTACAGCGAGAATCAGATATATATAAAAATTCAATATCTGTGTCAGCTGGCTTTCCATGCTCGTCTCTGAGTAAAGGAGCGGTTCTCCTTCGGTATAGGTAAACGAGATATTGTTATCCTTAAAATTTATCAGCGTCGACGTATATGAAGAATTGTAGACAGGACGGACAGACTGCACCTGAAGTGTCCCTTCCATCTTGCCGGTCGATTCATCATAAGTACCGATAGTGAACAGCAAGGTGCATTCAATCTTTTCATTTGGCGAAAACTGAGCCGGAGACCATCTCGTAGTGTTCACATACTCGTTAATCGCACTCTGAAGAGTCTCGAAAATGCTTTTGTTCGTGCCTTCAAGCAGAGATGAATTGACTTCGACACGACAGTTCAACTCCTGTGCCGTGATAATTACAGGCGAGAGAAGGATGAAGAACAGGAGGGAGAGGATTTTTTTCATATCGACATAATCGCGTCGACTATATCGGCCGCGACTTCTCTTTTTGGTTTCAGGCCGAACTCCTCACGCGCGCCATCGGCTTTAAAAATAGTAACCTTATTTGTGTCAGTACCGAATCCGGCCCCTTTGTCGCGCATGGAGTTAAGCACAATCATGTCAAGATTCTTGCGCTGGAGTTTTTCGCAGGCATTATCGGCCTCATTGTCGGTTTCAAGGGCAAAGCCAACAAGCAGTTGTCCCGACCGCTTCATTTTCCCAAGCGTCGCAGCAATATCCGGATTCTTCACAAGCTCGATAACAGGCACATCAGAATGCTCGCGTTTGATTTTATGGTCGGCGACATTCCGTGGCGCATAGTCGGCGACAGCGGCACACATCACTGCAACATCGCTTGAAGGAAAAACGTCCTCACAGGCAGCCAGCATTTCCCGGGCAGATTCAACTCTGACAAGTTTCACCGCCGGATTATGAAGCGACAGCGAAACAGGGCCGCTGACAAGCGTCACTTCAGCTCCGCGCGAAGCACATTCCTCGGCGAGAGCATAGCCCATTTTACCTGACGAATAATTTCCTATAAATCTGACCGGGTCAATTTTTTCGTGAGTCGGGCCGGCGGTAACAAGCACTTTCTTCCCTTTCATGTCGGCCTTCGAACTGAAGTAGCGTTCGAGTATTTCAGCAATCTTTTCTGGTTCTTCCATGCGGCCTTTGCCAACCAGTCCGCTTGCGAGCTCCCCGCTTTCCGGCTCGATTATGATATTGCCGTAACTACGGAGAAGATTGATATTGGCTGTTGTCGATGGATGTGCCATCATGTCAAGATCCATCGCAGGCGCGACAAATACCTGAGACTTGGCTGAAAGATATGTGGTCACAAGCATATTATCGGCAATCCCGTGAGCCATCTTGCCTATGGTTGATGCCGTGGCCGGAGCTATGACCATACAATCGGCCCAAAGCCCCAGATCGACATGCGAATGCCATTCGCCGGTGTTGGCGGTAAAAAACTCGCTGACAACCGGCTTCTGGCTTAACGATGAAAGGGTGACCGGGGTTATGAATTCTTTCCCAGCAGGTGTCATGACCACCTGCACCTCCGCACCGGCTTTGACAAGCAGCCGCAGAAGTGTCACGGACTTATAGGCGGCGATTCCGCCACAAATGCCTAAAATAATATGTTTTCCTGAAAGAGAACTCATTTCATGCGAAGTTTTATGCGCGTGAAGCAGTCTTTGGTATTCTGAGCGAAATCGCCCTTCATAATCCAGTCATAGTAACCGGAATCTTTCTTGAACACCTCGTCGACCGGACGGCCCTTATACTTACCGAAATTTATGATCTCACGATCGTTATCATCGAGGATGATACGCCCCATGAAATCCACATTACGGCTGTTGCGGGCATATTTGCTCAGTTCCTCCATGTCATTCGGGAGATCTTCGTAGCGGTCAAGCTGCGCTTTCAGCACCTCGTAAGTGGCACGGGTATCGGCATTGGCCGAATGTGCGCCGTCAAGCTCCTTGCCGCAGTAAAAACGGTAGGCTGCCACAAGCGTGCGCTGTTCCTTCTTGTGGAATATGGTCTGAACATCAATAAACCTTGCTTTCGAAAAATCGAATTTCACGCCGGCCCGCTGAAACTCCTGATCCAGCATCGGTATGTCAAAACGGTTTGAATTGAATCCGGCAATATCGCAGCCTGTCATTTCATTGGCCAGCGAACGTGCAATCTGACGGAAAGTAGGCTCACCGGCCACATCCTCGTCTGTAATATGATGGACAGCGGTGGCTTCCTCCGGGATGTGCATTTCAGGGTTCACACGACGGGTCTTTTCGATTTCCTCCCCATTAGGGAGCACCTTTATAAGCGAAATCTCAACGATACGGTCATGGATGATATCCACGCCGGTGGTCTCAAGGTCAAAAAAGACTATCGGTTTCTTGAGGTTCAGTTGCATTTCCTGATAAAACTTTGCTTAATTGCTTAATACGTCAAAGAATAATTAGAAATCGGTAACGTTCATCGGCATGAGGAGCATTGTCAGACGGGTGTCGACCTTGTCCTCTGTCGGGATTATGACAGCAGGTTTAGACGGGTCAGCAAGCTTGAACACAATGTCCTCAGTCCAAAGCACTCCGGCCAATTCCGAAAGATATGACGAACTGAAGCCTACAATCATATTCTTGCCCGTGAAATCAGCTGCAAGAGTCTCGACACCCGATGTGTTGTATTCGTTGTCGGATGCCTTGATCGTCATGCGCTCTGGCATGATATTAAACTTGATAAGTCCGTGGCCTTCGTCGACAAAAAGACTTACACGACGCACTGCAGTCGTGAACGAATGACGGTTTACTGTAAGGGTAAATGGATTGTTTTCCGGGATGACACGTGTGTAATCCGGGAAACGGCCCTTGACGAGACGGCTCTCAAAAGTAAATGTATCTGTCTCAAAAGTCACGCCGGTCTGCGGTTCAAGTTTCACAGTCACTTCTTCGTCCTTGTTGAACACACTGCGGAATACATTCGTAGACTTGTTAGGCAGAATGAACGCTCCTTCGATTTCAGGCGACAGACTTGCGTCCTCGAAACGCACGAGCTTATGGGTGTCGGTAGCGACAAAAATCAGTTTGTCAGGCTTAATATCCCAATACACACCCATCATCTGCGGACGCAGCATATCGGTGCCGGCTGCAAATGAAGTGTATTCCAGACCACGGAGCAGAGCAGAGCCGGGAGCTTTGAACACCAGCATGTTGTCTGACTTGGCAGCACGGTCGGGGTGCGGATATTCAGAGCCTTTGAGTCCCATGAATTT
>ERZ778514.2746-NODE-2746-length-10663-cov-5.336256_pt1 | contig 10663 bp, 13 predicted proteins | sample MGYA00510344_ERZ778514 | MGnify/ENA primary metagenome ERZ778514 (study PRJEB29527, sample SAMN07138968) | mouse gut metagenome | material: feces | host: mouse | place: China:Nanjing | collected 2016-01-25 ... | reverse complement strand
AGCATCATACCATTCCGTTTCAATAACCGTCCGGAGATTGTTTTGGTGGAACTTAGGGACGAATAAGACACAAATGCCAACCGCCGCTATGGGAAATCGCCCCATACGCAGCGGTCTGTCATTTTCTCTCGCACTGGATTATCCGCTTGGCAGTTGGGGAGGGGAGAGGTAATATTTCCAATATTTCCTATCACATATTTCAAATAACAGATCACATCTAAAATGTATTCCCATTAAGAAAAGTTGAAGATAAGGTCGAATAGTGGCATAATAAAAACCATACTTCCAAAGAGAGAGGAGAACCTATATGGATAAAATATTGATCGTAGAAGACAGCGTGGAACTGTCGGATGTCCTGTGCAGGAACTTACAGGAAGAAGGGTTTGCTGTATCTGCTGTATCCTGTCTTGCGCAGGCCCGGAAAAATCTGGATAGAGGGGTGGATTTATGCCTGTTGGATTTGAACCTGCCCGATGGGGATGGTTTTACATTCTGCAGCTATCTCAGCGAAAATACATCCATTCCCGTCATACTGCTGACCGTGCGTGACGGTGCGGAAGATACGGTAAAGGGGCTGTCCGTAGGCGCGGATGACTATGTGACAAAACCCTTCCATATGGATGTACTTGTATCAAGGATACGGGCTGTGCTGCGTAGGGTAAGGGGGCGGAAAACTGATGACGACAATCTTTACTGCAGGGACATCTGCATCAATAAAAAGGCATCCAAAGTGTATAAGAAGGACTGTCCGGTGGAACTGACGCCGAATGAATACCAGCTCCTTCTCCTGCTTTTGGAGCATAAGAACCAGACCATTGCCCGTGAGCAGATTCTGGAAAAGCTGTGGGATGTGGATGGGAACTATGTCAATGACAATACGCTTACTACGCTGGTAAAGCGCCTGCGTCAGAAGGTGGAGGATCATCCGCAGATGCCGAAGATGCTCCTGACTGTCCGGGGATTTGGGTATAAGGCGGTGGACTATGAAGGATAAAAAGCAGGGGAACAGGGTTTTGACGTATGGAATTGCATTTTCAATCTGCCTGTGTGCTCTGGCAGGCAGCGCAGTCCTGTATCTGTCGGAAACCTTTATCAGAAACGGTATCGCGGATATGGCCGGGGCCGTGGGGACTGTGGCTCCGGAGCAGCTTGGAGATGTCATGCATCTATATAAGGCTGGTGATGGCCTTAGGGATGCAGGGGTGGAAATCTTAGGGCAGTATGGCTATGGGAGGGATATATATTCTTTCATTCCGGCATGGTTTGGGGCAGCAGCATATGCCGTTCCTTTCTGTATCATACTGGCCATGTTTCTTTCTTTTGGATTTTACTGGAGGACAAAAGCGTGGGAGACGGAAAAGCGGGCAGCGGCGCTTTCCGGCTATCTGGACAGGATTATGGAGGGGCAGTATGACACACTGATGCAGGATGGTACGGGTTCCGCCCTGGAGGACAGCATCTATAAAGCGGTGGTGCTTCTGCGGGAAGAACGTGAGCAGGCGCAGAAAGCAAAGAAGAACCTTGCGGATAATATGGCAGACTTATCTCACCAGTTAAAGACCCCGGCGGCATCCATAGGGCTTACCCTTTCGCTGCTCAAAAAGAAAGCATTGGATGAACAGGGGATGGACGATATCAAGCGGATGGAGGGGCAGGTCATCCACCTCCGGCAGTTGGTCGGTTTCATACTCACCCTGTCAAAGCTGGATGCGGGCGTTCTGGCACTGGAAGAAAAGGAGTTTGATTTAGAGGAGATGCTGGTGGATGCAGTCCAGCCATTTGTCCGGCAGATGGAAGAGAAAGGGATATGCTTTGGGATACAGGGTGCTGACGGAATTCTGCTTATCGGGGATTTTGGATGGTGCAGTGAGGCGTTTGGCAATATCATCAAAAACTGCATGGAGCATACGCCAGAGCAGGGGAACATCAGCATTTCATGTCAGGATAATCCTATCAATACAGAAATTGTCATTCAGGACAGCGGCGGGGGATTTGACGAAGCAGACATTCCTCATCTGTTTGAGAGGTTCTACCGTGGTGCAGGTTCTTCCAAAGACAGTGCCGGAATCGGGCTTGCCCTGTCAAAATCCATCATTGAGAAAGAAAACGGGACGGTCACGGCAGAAAACGCAGAGACAGGGGGCGCAAGATTCCGCATAAAATTTTACCATTGTCACCGAATTAGCACATAAGGGTGGTAGTATAATGTGGAGAGATTTTCTAAGACGTCTGAAGTACGCCGTCTAAGCAAATCTTCTTCACACAGAAGAATGCCTAAAAAACAGGCATTCTTCCAGATTTCACCAGACAAGAGAGGTGCTGTTTATGGATATTTTGAGAACTGAGGGCCTGACCAGGCAGTATGGGACAGGGCAGACGATGGTGACGGCTTTAGACCATGTAGACCTGCAGGTGGAACGCGGACAGTTCGTTGCCATCATTGGGGCGTCGGGTTCCGGCAAGTCAACGCTGCTCCATCTTTTAGGCGGTGTTGACCGCCCTACCAGTGGGAAGATATTTGTGGAGGATATGGACATAGCGACGCTTGGGGAGGAGCGGCTGGCGCAGTACCGCAGACGTAAGGTGGGGCTTATCTATCAGTTCTATAACCTTATCCCCACTCTTAACGTGCAAAAGAACATCATGTTGCCCATGCTTTTAGATAATAAGGAGCCAAGCAGGGAGCGGTTTGATGATATTGTAGAAACATTGGGGTTAGGTGACAGGCTGGAACATCTGCCGGGGCAGCTTTCGGGAGGGCAGCAGCAGAGGGCGGCAATCGGTCGTGCATTGATCTACCAGCCTGCAATCCTGCTGGCGGATGAGCCGACAGGGAACCTTGACCGGAAGAATACGGAGGAGATTATTTCCTTACTGAAACTGTCTAACCGCCAGTACAAGCAGACCATCCTCCTGATTACCCATGATGAGAGTGTAGCCGTAGAGGCTGACCGCATCATAAAGATAGAGGATGGGAAGATTGTCTCGGATAAGGCGGTGCGGCCATGAATATCATACGGGAATATAGTTTAGACCAGGTGCGGAAGAACCGCCGGACTTCCATTTCCATTATTGCGGCAGTTTTGATTGCTTCCACTTTTTTATGCACCCTGTTTGTGTTTGCGCAGAGTTTCTGGAACCAGATGGTGCAGCAGGAGGTTTATGTTGCCGGGGATTGGGATGCGGAGCTTATGGGTGTTCCGGCAGACCGGCTTGCCGTGATCAGGGATAATGGAAGTGTGGAGAAAATCCTTGTCAAGGGGGATAACCAGACGGGATTCCTGCCGGAAGGCACTGCACTGCCGTATCTCCTGATACAGAACTGTGACAGCAACTATTGGGATGCCATGTATGAAAAGAATATGCTCTTACGGGGGCGTATCCCGCAGGCTTCCGGTGAAATTGTGGTCAGCAAGGATTTCTTTTTGCAGAATCCGGCATATGGTATTGGAGATACGCTTGCTTTGGAAATAACCAGCGATGCGGAAGAAGAACCGAAAAAGAGTGAGGAAAGCCTTACCATTGTGGGGGAGTTGGATGTGTCTGTGTCATCCGGCTATGGCGGATACCTTGCCTATGGATGGCTGGAGCCGGATAAGCTGGAGCCGGGAAGCGAAGTGGTGGTTTACCTGCAGATGAAACAGCGGGGAAAAGTGTATAAGATAGTTCCTCAGATTGCGGAGGCAGCCAGACTTCCGAAGGACGAATATGGTAACTATCCATGCCGTTACAATTCCTTACTGCTTGGGTGGTATGGTGTCTATGCACCCGGAAAGTTCTTCCAGAGTGACGTGCCTAAGCTGTTCATGGGGCTTCTGCTTGCGGCTTGCGCTTCTATGGCGGTATTTGCTTATATCATCCGGGGCGCATTTGGTATTTCTGCAAGGCAGAAGATCCGTCAGCTCGGTATCCTAAAGTCTGTAGGGGCCGGGCCGAAACAGATAGGCCGGACGGTTCTTTATGAAGCCTGTATCCTGTCAGTTATCCCGATACTGTTTTCAATGGCCTTGGGATACCTGTTCTCTTTCGGCATCCTGTCGGTTTATTCTGATATGGCCGGCGAGGTATTCGGCAGCAGGATGGAGGTGGTCTTTTCCCCTGCGGCGGCATTCATGGCAGCGGTTATTTCTTTTGCAACTGTCCTTTTTGCTGCATATGGACCGGCGAAGCAGATGTCCGGCCTCTCACCCATAGAGGCGGTGCGCGGGGAGCAGAACAGCATATCCATAAAGAAGACGAAAGGGCATCCTTTTCTAACAAGGCACTTTGGGTTTCTTGGGGAGATTGCGGCAAATTCAATCAATGCAGGGAAAAAGCTGTACCATACCTGCATGGTGACGCTTTCCCTGTGTATGCTGCTTGCCTTTGGGTTCCTTGCAGTTTTTACGGTTTCCGATATCAGTAATGCGCAGGCAGAGAGGGATAACCATTTTAATGTGAATGTCACGCTGAGGACAGGGGAGCGGATAGATGATACGCTTCTTGCTGAACTGGGAGCGGTGCAGGGGGCGCAGGAGATGGCTGTCTATGCAATGGCGAGCTGTGCCGTGTGGCTTTCCGAAAGTGACCAGTCAGCGGAATTCCTCCAGTCAGGGGGCTTTGATGCCGCAGGCGGCTATATTGTGCAGAGGGACGGGCGCAGCCGTGTCCCCTGTGTGCTGGTGGGGATCGAAGCGGAAGCATACCAAAACTGCCTGCGGGAGGCGGGTGTAGAGACCGCACCGGAGTCTTCCGCCATCATCGTGAACAGCGTGGTAAAAAATCCCGATGCAAGGGGGCATGAGGCAATGCAGGAGACAATCCCCTATCTGAACATTGGGCAGGGAAGGCAGATAGAACTGACGGAGAAATATGCGGATGACGTGCAGGGGGACTATGAATTTGTGCTGGATGTGGCGGCAGTCCTTCCTTCCATGCCGGAGATCGGTCTTAACCCTTCTTTTTATACACTGCCGGTTATTGTGCCGATGGAAGAGTATTATGCCATTATTGGGAATTTCTGTGAGGAGATGAAGATCTATAATTACAGGAATTATGTAAATTATGCTGTGCCAGACGGCATGGATGAACAGATACAGAGGGAAGCGGAGCAGATATGCAGTGCTTATCTGGGCAGCAGTGACTTTGCCGCTTCCAGTAAAACAGAGCGTATGAGAACCCGTGGAAGGATGACCAGGGCAACAATGCTGGTCGTATGCAGCCTTGCAGCATTGTTTGGAATTGTGGGGATATCTTCGGCGCTTTCAGCAATCCTGAACAGCTTAAGCCAGAGAAGGAAAGAATTTGCCATGCTCCGCTCGGTGGGCGTGGACGAAAGGGGTATCCGGCGGCTGCTTGGGCTGGAGGGTTTTCTCCTGTCGATAAGGCCAATATTGATCGGGCTGCCCTTGCTCGTTATTGTCTGCCTCGTGCAATGCTTCATGCAGGATGTATCCGTAATGGAGTTCCTCTCTGTTTTCCCAATGTGGACGCTGTTAGGGTACATTGTAATGGTGCTGTTTGTAATCAATGCGATTTATATGCTGGCATCAAAAAGAATCCGGGATGATGCTATTGTGGGGACTATAAAGGATGATACAGTATAGGAAGTGTGTGAAGGTCGTGCGGGCAGGGAGGAAAGCTGTCATAAACATCAAGCTGGTGCAGGAGGGCGGGAAGCTGATCTTTTCCGTAAAGAACCCCGTGGCGGAAAAAGTGCAGGTCACGGACGGCATCTTGCTGGATTCCAATGGAGGGATGCACGGTGTCGGCCTTATGAACGTAAAAGCAGTGGTGGATAAATACGGCGGAGATTTTGCCATCTCCTGTGAGGGGGATAAGTTCCGGGCAGTGGTAATGTTATAAACTTTATAGTTATTTCGTGCAATTTATAGTCACTTGGTGCAGTCCGGGTTGGAATTCGGGGTGCATCTGCCGAAAATTTTTATGAAGCGGTAAAATATACGAATAGGGCAAAACAGCATAAAAATATTAAGTCAAGGAGGATGATGGTATGTCGAAAATCACGGATTACAGTTTTTTGTTTCAGAGTATGTTTGGGACAAAAAGCAAAAAGGGTATGAGCAGTATAGGCAGCTTTCAGCTGTCGCAGTTAAACAGCGGTTCCATACAGGCGCAGTTAAAGGCGGCTGGCATTGATACGAACAGCAAGCAGTATAAGGCGGCGATAAAAGAAATGATGCAGAATGGAAATGGTGCGATGTACACAAATATCCAGTGCATTAAAAACTCTATGAAATGTTATGACAAGGACGGAGATATCATCAATCCCCGAAACGGGCTTGCCGGACTTGTGGTGACAGAAGAAAATGCAGACCGCCAGAAGCGTATCATTTCCATTTCGGAGAGCAGCAAGGATGAGATGTTTGAACTGACGAAGAAAGAGTTTCTGCGTGAAAATGGTGTTCTGAATGGCGATACGACAAAGCGCAGGGATGTGTATGACAATCTGTACAGGCAGACGAAGAAAGATGATCGGCTGGCGGCGGGATATACTATGGAGCAGTATGAGCGGACATATCGGCGGGCATTCCTGGATGCTGCAAGGAAAGCTGATTCAAGTTGGGAAATCGGAAAGCCGGTTCCGTCTGGGGCATTGGACGACATCACGAGGGAATCTGTGGAGGCGAACTTGAAGAAATCAGGTAGCTCACTGGATATAAAAATATAATCTTTACACCCTATTCCGCAGAGGCGCATAAAACCTTGCCCCTGCGGAATGCCCGGACTTATGGGCGGCTCTGAACGATAGAGGGGGTGTATGAAACTTTTTTGAGGGCTGTCTCGTGTTATAAGCAGAAGGGAGGTGTTGGTCATGAAGTTTGACAGGGGAAGTTAGGCTGTATGTTTACATGAAGGAATAAACTGCTCGGACTTATTACGAGAGAGCAGGTGCGGCTCTGAATGACAGATGAGCCGCAATAAAAATGACAATAATGGAGGACTTGAAAAATGAGCGTAAATGGAATAGGAACAACAGGATATCCGGTGATAGGGTACACGGCGAGAAAGGCAGAAAAAAGTGCGGAAGCCGTGGCTGTGGGATTTATGGAGACAATAGCGGAAAAGGCGGAACAGGATAAAACAAAAGATCATGATGAAAAAGCCTTTGATATGGTTGGCCCCAATGCCCCGCAGGATGTAAAGGATGCATGGATGGAAGCGGCAAAAGAAGTAAATGCGAATGGCCTGGGAATCCGGGGCAACGGAATGATGAGCCATATATCACAGATGATGGTACAGAGATGTAACAAAATACTGAAAGGGGAAACGGAGAATCTGGATATTTTGGGAAGTACAGTGGAATCTGCTATCCGGGCAACGGAGCAGGCGCTTTATGACTTGGATCATCCAAGAGCATATGTTCCAAAGAGCATAGAAGTCCAACAGGCCCAGATCAAAGAAAGAGAGTTTTATGTTGCATTTTTAGAGAAGCTGGAAAACTGCTTATAAATAAAGATTTGAAATTCACGGAGGTGCATTGATGGGAACAGTTTACGAAAAATATATGGCACTGTCCATCGATAAAGGGCTTTTAGGTTTAGAACCAGGAGTTATTACTACCCCATACTTTTGTTATCCTGTCAATGCAGAGTCAATAGGATTTGAAGGGTGTATTCTGTATTGTTTTTTACCAGAGTATGGAGAGATGGTATTTGCCTGTAATCCAGAAAGCTGTGCAGATCGAAATGTTTATCCGCTGGCAGCAAATTTTGAAGATTTTATCCGTCTGGTTTTGGCTTGCGGCACTGCCAATCCAGTGGAGCAAATTGTATGGATGAACAGAGAACAGTTTGACGAACACATTGCGAAGGAAAAAATGATTTTGACACAGGAGCAGGAAGCAGCAGGAAACCTGCTTCAACAAAGATTGGGTTTATTGCCGATGGAGAATCCATTTGAATATGTCAAATCCGTGCAAAAGGGCTTTGATGACAGTAGGATACAGTACAGCGATGAATATTATGATGTGACCGGCATAGTGAACCTGAAAGGGTGCCTGCCTCCTGATTGACCTTTATCGGAATTTGATATGACAGCGGGCAGAACAGGATGGCAAATACATAGGCACTTGCTGTAGGGGAAGATGCCTTGATAAGGGGACAGGTAGATATGCTGACAGCAGAATTTGGTATAATTGAGGATATAGGGGAAACGCAGGAGTATTCCTATACTCCAGAGAAATATCAGTGTATATGTATTGATGATGCTTATATAGATGACTGGTGGGATAAACTGGTTCTGTTAAAGACTTATTTCCATAGCCTTGACCGTCCTGAATTTGGACTTGCGAGGTGGGGAATCACATTGATACCGCCTGAGTCCTTATCGGGTTTTCAAGAAATCGTGTTGTCAGACAGGCGAATCAACAAGGATATTCATCTGAGGGAATTAGCGGATAAAGTAAATGATGCGATTAACAGGAACAAGTTTATGATACATTTCGGGATTTAGTGAAGGGACGAATTTCCGCAGTATCATATCTTCAATATGCTGTAGAAAGGATATTTTTGACATGGAGATAACGGGAATTAAGACAGGGAAAGTTCTTGCTGTATATTGCTGACAAGGCATCATGGGGGATAGTGGATATGGGTATAAGGATTGATTTTTCAGAGCCGGTTATCGAAAAAGGTATCGTGATGGAAATGGGCAGTGGGGATTTGGACGATTTCTATGCTTCTGCGTCTGACTTTGATAAAAGCAATCTCTTTTTCATTTTACTGGCATCATTACACTATTATGAAGAAAGCGGGGATACCGTTAGGGCGGCGCATCTGAGTTTTTTGACAGCATATTATGTGTTTACGCCTTTGACACCGCCGGGCTCCCATCAGCTTGCTTTGCATTATATCAAGAAAGCTGTATCCATGAATCCACTCTCGGAGTATAAGGAGTGGCTTTCAATTATGGAAAAGGGGAACTGATTAGCGATAAGGCACAGGAGGACAGGGCAGGCTTTCCCGATATCCGGCGGATAGGGAAATCGGGGAGCAGGAATAGGAGATGTAGATATGGGTAAGGGCGCAGGCGGTGTATCCATTATAGGTGGAGCAGACGGGCCGACAAGTATTTTTATTGCAGGAAAAGGCGGCAAGGTAAAATTCACAACACGCATACAGAATTATTTCCGAAAAATAAAGAGGAACAGGATAAAAAAGAGGATCATTGCCAATCCCCATACGCTGGAGGAAGTTGTGGAGTGGCTGAAACGGGAGCATGGCGCTGTGGAAGTTTCTCAGCAGTCTCATAATTATCTGGAACAGAGGAAGAGTTTAAAGGCATCCCTTATCATGCGCCACCGCCCAGATTTGTTGGGAGAGCTGATAAACTTGGAGCCACCGGACGGGGAGGATATGGAAGCATTGAAAGCATTTTGTGGGAAGATTCAGGAGCGGTGCGATAGGGCGGCGGAAATTGCAGATGAAATCTTCCCCATAGATTTCCACATATATGAGATTAAATGGGCAGAGAATGACCGTATGCGGATAGGGGTGGAAACTGTCTGGCAGGTGCTTGACGGTTCATTCAGCGGGGATGAGAAAACCATGAAACAGTTAAGGAAACTGTTTAAGAAGATATATTTGTATTACGGTGTTACTGCCGAAGATATAGAAAATGAAACGGAAAGGTACAAATCACTTTTAGGAGTGCTGTGTTCATAGATGCCCAATTTTCTGGGAAGCAGTGAAAGGATGATTGAAATGGATATTACAGGAATAGCAAAAAGCCATCAAGCGAATAGCACGGCAGTGGGAAAGGCATCCTCCAAGAAAGGCTGGAAGCTGACGGACTCCCTCCAGAAGAAGATTACTGCGCTTGCCAAAGAGGATGCGGCGCAGAATGTCTATATGGGGAATCAGTTCCTCGCCCTGCGGAAAAGCGAGGTCGCCAAAGTCGCGCCGGACAGGGCGGCGCTGATCGGCAGAATGAACCGGGCCATGTCCGGCGATATGGAAAACATGAAGCAGATAGAGGAGGCGGACAGGAGGTGGCTGTGCATCCTGTTTGGCGAGCCGTATGAAGCCGAGTTCCAGTCTGGCGGAGGAGTCCATGTGTATGATGAAAACGGTGACGAAATCCTTACATACACCGCAGGCGTGGGCTGGCATGAGAAGGAGTCGAAGGCGGAGACGGAAGTGCATGGCGCATTGAAGGCTGCCTACTATGGCGCGTACCATGCGGCAAGGCAGGAGATCAATTCCGGGATGGAAGTGCAGGACGGGTTTGATGCGAGGGCATAAATACAACAAGTGAGATTCACAGATTAACTTTTCAGGAGGCATGACGTGAAAAAGAAACTCATTATTGTTTTTGCGGTAATAGCGGTGTTTCTATTGCTGATTCCGGTTAAAAAGGTTTATGAGGATGGTGGGACACAGACTTACACATCCTTGACATATAAGGTGATTGTCTGGAAGCAGATAGATGGGAAAACGGGGACGGAATTTTACATTTTCCCTAATAATTTCCACCAGTTGGATTATTATGAGTGATTTCTAATGCACAAACGTTAAAAGGGAACCCGGCAGGGCAGTTTCAAAGGGAAGGCGTTTGTTGGAAAATGCCAGAAACAACAATACCTGATATAGTGAAAGGGGAATTTAACGGGCAGGCAAGCGCCACAGCCCAAAGAACATCATTTATACAAGAGACAGGGAGA
>ERZ778514.2744-NODE-2744-length-10666-cov-6.075582_pt1 | contig 10666 bp, 7 predicted proteins | sample MGYA00510344_ERZ778514 | MGnify/ENA primary metagenome ERZ778514 (study PRJEB29527, sample SAMN07138968) | mouse gut metagenome | material: feces | host: mouse | place: China:Nanjing | collected 2016-01-25 ... | reverse complement strand
CCATAGCCAACCAATAGCCAACCAAGATAAAAGCCGTTATCCCCGCACGCACTTTCCAACCGAAACGGACAAACAACAAGGCCGCTAACATCCATCCCAACCCGATACGCGCCAGCACGCTCGCACAACGCAGGTGGTCAAAATCAAACGACAGTAGCCCGTTATATACCAATCCCAAGAAAACCAGGGTAATTCCTCGACGAACGATCTTCTTATAAATCGCCCCTTCCGTCATACCTTTTCCTCGTTGCTTCTCTAGTGAGAACGGAAACGAGATACCCGCAATAAAAAGAAACAATGGGAAGATCGTGTCATGATGCGCCAACCCGTTCCATTCCACATGTTCCATCTGCCCGGCTATCACCTGAAATAAAGGATTCGGAAACAATGTCGCCAAAGCGACAAATAAAGAAGCACCGCCCATAATAAAGAGCATGTCAAAACCCCTAAGAGCATCCAATGATTGCAACCGCTGAGGTTGTTGTTTTTGTTTTTCCATAAATCTGCTTATATTTAAAGTCAACACAAATATAATGAAACTTGCTCATATACGGATAGGATTTGACATAAAAGATGCTCTTGGTCTTTCTCCTCGCATTCAGCCTCCAATTTTTCGGCGTATACCTCTTTCCTCATCGAATATAGATGAATAAAAAGGAGTTATAAAGTTCAGAAAGCCATAGCGAACCTTTTCATTGGGAAATTCGAATTTATAAAGTTTAAAACGGGGAACATACAGATGACCGCAACACGGTACTATATCAGTGATGAGGACTTTCCCAAAGCCGCTTACTTCAACATGTTAGGGTGCGGCCACTGGTCCATCGAGAACCAGCCGCACCGGAACCTTGACGTTACGTTCAAAGAGGACGCCTGCCGGGCCAGAAAGAACGATGAAAGAAGAATTATGTTTAACTATAAACAACTCTAAAAGAATTCAATACCATAGCATCAATGTAGACAATAACAGAAAAGGATACCACTAAGTGTATCCTTTTCAACGATTCAAATATAGTTATTTTCCATTGGATTTTATATTTCACCTGATATGGTTGTCTATTCATGTTTATCAGATACGCTTTAGAATAACCATATCATACCTTTGGAATCTGTCTAAGTACAACCGCCATGATATTTACAGCTTTAGCGGAGCGAGTATCTAAGGAGTATGAGAGAGAGCCGAAAGTAGTCCCTCACTTCACGATAAACCATGGATTATGCAAATCTTCCTTGTTATAGCGAAGCGGAGTCTTACCATCGATATGATATATGTCGCAACCGGCAGACTTGGCAATGGCGTGGCCGGCAGCGGTATCCCACTCCATCGTCGGGGCGAAACGGGGATAGATATCGGCCGAACCTTCCGCAACCAGACAAATCTTCAGGCTGCTACCGCTACTGATCAACGTAACGGGCTTTCCCTGCTTGCGGAGATTATCAATGAAAGCGGTGGTCTCCTCCGTTTGGTGAGACCGAGACGCTACTACCACAACTCCCTGATGCGCCAGTGCCATGGGCAAATGTATCGCTCCCTGTTTCATCTCGTTCATCGAGGGCTGGCTACTGCTATCGATTCCCATAAACTTATAAGCCCCCACGGAGGAGGAGGCGAAATACAACTCCTTCCGGACAGGCACATAGATGACACCCAGCACAGGAACACCCTTCTCCACCAAGGCTATATTCACGGTAAACTCACCGTTTTTCTTGATAAACTCCTTGGTACCGTCCAGCGGGTCCACGATCCACAACGTCTCCCATTTGGAGCGCTCCTTGAACGGGATCTCCTTCCCTTCCTCGCTTAAGACCGGAAACGGGGTAACGGACAAAGCGTCTGTTATCAATCGATGGGCCGCCTTATCGGCCTTTGTCAACGGTGAGTTGTCTGCTTTTCTCTCTATCCCGAAGTTTGAGTCGGGATCGTTATAAATATCCATGATCGACTTGCCTGCGTCTACCGCGGCACGGATCGCTATGTAAAGATAATTGGCGTAGCTCATCATCACTTCTCGTTTTATTATTTTGTTAATAAGCAAATATATGGAAAAAAACAAATTAACGCCCTGTTGCCTGTAAATATTCCGTACGTTTGATCAAATAAGCCATATAATCGCCCGTATACTGATCACGGCTTTGCTGAAGGAGCGATTAGATGTCTAAAAGATCGCTTCAGCGTTACCGTACCCGCCTTATAATAGTCCGTATTAAGGCAGACATTCTCCCCGGCCGGGGAATGGATCGACAATTACGGTGTCTTGGGGACGAAGGCACTATTATCCTCCGATCAACGCAGTTATTCCACAAGAGGCGAATTGATCGATACACCTTTGCAGGACTGCTTCGGAAGGGGTGAATAGCGGAAGGTACCCGGGGTTGTAGAGGGTTCCTCGCTTATCGTGCTTGCCTTTTCCGATGTCGTGATACGGGAGAAGATTGACGACTTTCCGTTTCCACGGTAAGGAGGCTAGGAAGGTGGCAGAGCGGGATATATTCTCCTCGTCCGCATTGACGCCCTCGATCAACGGAATGCGGATTAGAAAGTCCATCCCGGCTTCGGCGATCATCCGAAGATTGGAGAGGATACGCTCGTTCGGGACACCCGTGAAACGACGATGGCTACCAGAATCCATATGTTTTAAATCCACCAGAAAAAGATCCGTGCGCTCCATTACTCTCCAGACGGTATCCGGCGAGGCGAATAAGGTCGTATCCACCGCACGATGGATTCCCAACTCTCCGCAACGATCCAGCAGGGCAACCAAATCCGAGGGATGCGACAACGGCTCTCCCCCGCAGAAGGTAACGCCTCCCTCGGAGCGATCCATAAAGACCGTCTCTTTCTCGATCTCACGCATGACCTCGTCGATAGAATACTCACGGCCGGACATCTCCATCGCCAAGGTGGGACAAACCTCGGCGCATCTACCGCATGTCCGGCACAGAGACCGATCCGTGACGATACCCGCCTCCGTCAAGGTCAACGCCCCGGTGGGGCAGGCATTCACGCAGGCCCCGCAACCTATGCACTTCTTTCTCGTATACAGCTTCTCCGCCCGGGGCGAGATGCCTTCCGGGTTATGGCACCATACGCAGGCAAGCGGGCATCCTTTCATGAAGATCGTGATACGGATGCCCGGCCCGTCGTTTATGGCGTATCGTTTGATATCGAATAACAGCATGGCCTAGAAAGTCTCTTGCTCCGTACGTGCGATCACGTCCGCTTGCAAATCGGCGTTCATATCGTTGAAATAGTCGCTATAGCCCGCTACACGGACCAGCAGATCCCGGTAGTCCTCCGGACACTTCTGGGCGGCGTAAAGCGTTTCCGTATCCACGATATTGAATTGGATATGATGGCCACCCAAGGCGAAGTAGCTACGGATCAAGGAGGCCAGCTTCGAGATATCCTCCTCCCGCCGGAGCAGGCTGGGCAGGAAGCGTTGGTTCAGCAGCGTGCCGCCGCTCTTCACCTGATCCAGCTTGCCGAGGGACTTGACAACGGCGGACGGCCCGTGGGTATCGGCTCCGTGTGAGGGCGAGGTACCATCGGAGATCGCACGCCCGGCCAAGCGGCCGTTCGGGGTGGCTCCCATCACCTTGCCGAAGTAGACATGGCAAGTGGTGGATAACATATTCAAATGGAAACACTCCCCTTTCGTATTCGGCTTGCCCTCGATCGCATCATATAAATCGTCGAAGACACGGACGGCGATCTGGTCGGCGTACGGATCATCGTTGCCAAAGAAAGGCGTACGGTTCAGGATCATTTGGCGCATCGGCTCATGTCCCTCGAAATTATCCGCCATCGCGTCCAACAAGGCTTCCATCGTGAAGGTCTTATCCTCGAAGACGTGTTTCCGTAAAGAGGAAAGGCTATCGGTTATCGTGCCTAATCCGGTACACTGGATATAAGTGGTGTTGTAACGAGGCCCGCGATCGTAATAATCCTTACCCTTCGCGATACAATCATCGATAAACAGAGAGAGGAACGTGGCGGGGGCGTACTTGGCGAACATGCGGTCGATATAGTTGCTGACCCGCACCTTCATGTCCACGAAATAATGGATCTGGCGCATGAACGCCGCGTAAAGCTCCTCATACGTCCGGAAACCACGGGGATCGCCGGTCTCCAGACCAACCTTGCGACCGCTTACCGGATCTACGCCGTTATGCAGCGTCACCTCCAATATCTTCGGCACGTTCAGATAACCGGTCAACACGTACGCCTCCTTCCCGAAAGCGCCCACCTCGATGCAACCGCTGCAACCTCCCTCGCGGGCATCACGCAGCGACTTGCCTTGCCGCATCAACTCCTGCACGTACACATCCGGGTTGAATACCGACGGGTAGCCATGGCCTTGGCGGATCACCTTGCACCCGGCACGAAGGAAACGCTCCGGCGTACGGGCACTGACGTGGATGGCGCTGCCGGGCTGGAGGATATGCAGCTCCTCGATCGTCTCCAACATGATATAGGAGACCTCGCTTACGCCATCGCTACCGTCCGCCCGGATGCCGCCGATGTTCAGGTTCGTGAAATCGTTATAGGTTCCGCTCTCCTTCGCCGTGATACCTACTTTCGGCGGGGCGGTATGATTGTTTACCTTGATGAAGAAGCAAGACATCAACTCTTTCGCCTCGTCACGGGTCAAGGTTCCGGCGGCGATTTCTTTCTCGTAGAAAGGCGCCAGATGCTGGTCGAAATGACCGGGGTTCATGGCATCCCAACCATTCAGCTCCGTGATCGTACCGAGGTGGACAAACCAGTACATCTGGATCGCTTCCCAATAGGTACGGGGAGCGTGGGCGGGAACCCGGCGGCATACCTCGGCGATCTTCCTCAGCTCGGCGGCACGGCGGGGATCTTTCTCGGTGAGAGACATCTCGTCGGCCAAGTCCGCATGTCGCCCGGCCAGCAGGATAGCGGCGTCGCAGGAGATAGACATGGCCGTCAGCTCCTCCTGCTTATCCGTGGCCTCGGGGTCGTTCATGAAATCCAAGGCGCTTAGTTCCCCCTCGATACGTTTCTTCAAGTCCAGCAGGCCATATTGGTAGACCTTGCCGTCCAAAGCGGTATGCCCGGGCGCGCGTTGCTCCATGAACTCGGTGAACATACCCACCTCGTACGCCTCTTTCCATTCCTTGGGGACGTGACTAAAGATGCGTTCCCGCTGGGTACGGCCTTTCCAGTACGGGATCACCTCCCGCTCGTAGGTATCGATATCTTCTTGACTGATGGTGTAACGTTGCAGCTCCCGGGTATTCAATATATGCAAGTCCTCCACGCTATGGCAGGTAAGTTCCGGGAAGGTAGGCACGGCCTTGGGGCGGGGCCCCCGCTCGCCGACGATCAACTCGTCCTCGCCGATATAGATCGTCTTCCGCTTGCAGATCTCAAGGAAGTTCAAGGCACGCAGGATAGGGATCGGATACTTCCCGTAATTCTCCTGATAGAAACGGGTCTCGATCAAGGCACGCTCGATGGATAGGGAAGGCTGGGCCTCGAAGGTCTGCCGGCGCAAGCGTTTGATACGGTCGTTCATCCCGAAATTGTTCGCTTCCACGGAAGGAACGGTATCGTGTACGCATCGCAGCGTACGGTTGGTTGTATTCATAGACTTACTTTTAAAGGATAACGTAATGTAATATATATGTATAGCGAAACGTCTCCCCGGGAATGGGGAAATACTATCTGTTAGAGGTAAAACATCAGACAGTTGAAAAGCATCCGATAGCCTTTGTGCAACATAACGCTTGTTTATTTTTGAAGTATAATGGCAAAAATAAGAAATTTATTAGCAGATTATAGCTAAATCAAGAAAAATTAAACTACATTTGGCATGGCAATGATAAAAAACAGCTGTTGGGAACTCCCGACAAGAGGAAAACAGCAAAAAACAGCTGCCGGGAACTCTCGACAGGAGAAAAACAACAAAAAAAACGTTGTCGGGAACTCCCGACAGCAAGAAGGACAACAAAAAACGGCTGTTGGGAACTCTTGACAAGGAAAAAACAAACAAAAAACAGCTGTCGGGAACTCTTGACAACGTACTTTAAATCTAAAAACGACTAGACATGAGTGAAATCAAGTACATCGATCAAAGTCGCCTTCGCCAAGAAGAAGACTTCGGCTTTCATAAAATAGCTATAGCAGAGATGGGTAAATGCACGGACGAGAAACTCGCTCCCGTGTACCAAGTCTACAAAACCGCCTACGAGACGTTCGACAAAGCGTTGAAACAAAGCGGCGGCGAGCATGTCCTCAGCCAGCCCATCATAACCCAAGACACCGTCTGCGATAAGCTTTACCGGGGATTGAACAGCCAGGTATCCGCCATGGAAGGCTTCTTCGACCCCGCCATCGCCGAGGTGGCACGGCAGGCCCGTATCATCCTCAAGAAATACGGCAATCCCACCGCCCTGCCCTACTTGGAGGAGGCCGGCGTGTTGCATAACCTGATACAAGAGCTGGAGGAATTCGACGGCGTATCGGACTCGGAGTCGCCCGACGAGATATCTGCGGACGAGATCACCACGAACCGCCTCGCCGCCATCCATATCGACGGCTGGGTAAGCCGGCTGAAGACCGAAACGGCTCGTTTCCTGGAGTTGTTCGCCGAGCGTAACACGCAAAACGCCACGAAAGTGACCGGCGCTACCAAGGCCGCCCGCCTAGCCACCGACAACGCATATCGGGCCGCAGTGAAACGCCTCAACGCCCTCGCCGAAGTGAACGGCGACACCGATTACATCGACGTGATCAACGCCCTCAACACCCTCATCGACCGCCAGAGTGCGATCATCAAGGCACGTGCCACGAAGAGCGCCAACAAGCGGAAGGAAGAGGAGACGAACGGGCAACCGGAGGCGTAACCTCTTACAAGATATTTTTTTTCACAAGCATATTATTTGTAATAAAGGGGGGGAGGCTGTCGCGAGACACCCTCCCCCTCATCTTTGTCATTCCCCCTATCCTCCCATCTAGGAGATATTGATCTGGAAGTTATCGCCAGGCGGCTCTCCCCGCCGCTTACGCTCGCGGTTCGCACACTTGAGGCAAATCTCATGATACACGTTCTCGAAACGGAGGAAATCATGCCGGACAGCCACGGAATCGATCGGCACGGCTTTCATGATCCGCAAGTCTACATCCAAGATATTCCGTCGCATCTCTTGCCAGTCGATGTCGCCCATCGCGAAAGTCAAGAAAGCTTCCAAGGCAATCCGCAGAGACGGGTGGCATGAGTTACATCCACGTGAAGATTATGATGCAGATACCGATTGAAGCCATCGTGGATCGGCCGCATCGTATCGCTCAACTGACTGTTGCGCATTCGTTCCAGCTCCGTGTAATGCTCCAGCAGCTCGTTCGCATCCTCGTCCTCATTACGGATGAACCTCTCGGGAGCGACCTTGATACCCGTGTGCCGCTCCAACACATCGGCAAAACGCTCCGCTTCCTCGTAGGTGAATTTCCGGGCCTTCATCGACTGCTTGAGCATATGGATCGAGACGAAATGCTCGTAACCCTGCATCAACATGTGCATCAATAACGCCCGGCGACAAATCTCACGCTCCATGAGGGCGAGAACCAGTTTGGGGTCTATATTTTCCTTTTCCATAATCACTATCAATTATACCGAATTAACGCCGCCAAAAGTCATCCATCTCCTCCAGCGTCTTCTCCTTCGTCTCGGGGACGAAACGCCAGATGAACAACGCCGCCAATATACCCATCACGCCATAGATCCAATAGGCCATACCGTGATTGAACATATCAGTCAGGTACTGGTTCTTATCCAGCATCGGGAAAGTCCATGATACCAAAAAGTTGGCGATCCATTGTGCCGCCACGGCGATACTCATCACCGTGGATCGGATAGAGTTCGGAAAGATCTCCGCCAGCAACACCCAGCAGACCGGCCCCCACGACATGGCGAACCCCGCCGTATAAACCAGCATGCAAACCAACGATCCCATACCCACCGAATGGGTGTAGAAAGTAGTTCCCAAGATCAACATGGACACCGCCATGATGAGCGCCCCGATAATCATCAACGGACGGCGTCCGAACTTATCCACCGTGAAAATAGCCAATACAGTAAACGACAGGTTCACCGCCCCTACCACGATCTGTTGCAAAAGGGCGGCGTCCGTAGCCGCTCCCATCGTCTTGAAGATCTCCGGGGCATAGTAAAGCACCACGTTGATCCCCACGAATTGCTGGAAACCGGAGAGCAACACGCCCACCAAGATGATCAGCACGCCAAACGACCGGATCGGGAACAGCAAGGCGATACAGAAGCTAGCCAACAAGGCGATCTCCAATGCGCTCGTATTACCTGCCCACGACAACAACCCGTAACCAATCAAGAACAACGCCAACCAAGTCCCCATAAACTGAAAGTAAGGCTTCATCGATGGAGCTTTCTCCTTGAAACTATTCCGTATGTCCTCCAATTCACGGCCGGCGTCCGCCTGATCCATCAAATGCCTCAAGACCACCAACGCCTTCTCCGTATGCCCACGCATCACGAGGTAACGAGGCGTCTCGGGCACGAACACCAAGAACGAGAGGAACAATACCGCCGGAATAATCTCAGAAGCGAACATCCAACGCCAACCAATCGTATGCAGCCAAGCGGCATCTCCCTGAAGAGCGATCGTATAATTCACGAAATAGACCACCAGCATACCAAAGATAATGGCAAACTGGTTCCATGCCACCAGATTCCCCCGGCGATCGAAGGGAGCCACCTCGGCGATATACATCGGCGATACCATGGAGGCTAGTCCCACACCGATACCTCCCAAGATACGATAAGCCACGAATGCATACATAAACGTATGATCCCCACTTCCGGGCATACCGATAAATAACTCCGGCCAAGCCGAACCGATAGCGGAAAGCAAGAAAAGGATAGCGGCCAAGATCAACGTCGGCTTCCTGCCGTAACGCTGGCTGATCCACCCGGCAAACGAGGCACCTAGGATACATCCGATCAATGCGCTACTTACCACGAAGCCCTCCAAAGCGTTCGCCTGATCCAACGGAAATCCTTGCGGCTCGATGAAGAACTTACGCAAAGACTCTACCGTACCAGAGATTACCGCCGTGTCATACCCGAACAGCAGGCCTCCCAAGGTAGCAACCAAGGTTAGAGCGAAAATATAAGTGTTGTTATTTTTCATGGAATAGATTTATAAGTGAAAAACCGAGAATTGAGAGCTGAAAACTAGGGCTTACGCACGATAATTTTCAATTCCCAATTCTCGATTTTTTAATTATTTAGATATGCAGATTTACAATCATCTCGTATAACTCCTGCTTACCGCTGATCTGTTTCGGCTCGCCGTCACGCAAAGCGATCGTACGAAGATCTTCCAGTGTAAGTTTGCCATCCTCGAATGCCTTACCCTCGCCGGCATCGAAACTAGCGTAACGCTCGGCACGCATCTTGCGGTAGTCTGAGTGCTCAAGGATATCGGCGGCGATCATCAAAGCACGGGCGAAAGCGTCCATACCACCGATATGAGCGATGAAGATGTCCTCCAAGTCCGTAGAATTACGGCGGGTCTTGGCGTCGAAGTTCGTACCTCCGGTAGTCAAGCCACCTCCCTCAAGGATAACCAGCCAAGCCTGTGCCAACTCATAGATATCCATCGGGAATTGATCCGTATCCCAACCATTCTGGTAATCGCCACGGTTCGCGTCGATACTGCACAACATGCCGGCGTCGGCGGCGGCTTGCAACTCATGCTCGAATGTATGTCCGGCCAAGGTAGCGTGGTTCACCTCGATATTCAAGGCGAAATCCTTGTCCAGTCCATAATGGCGAAGAAAGCCGATCACGGTCTCCGAATCCACGTCATATTGATGTTTCGTCGGTTCCATCGGTTTCGGCTCGATCAGGAACGTACCCTTGAAACCGTTCTTACGACCATAATCACGGGCCATCGTTAACATCATAGCCAAATGATCCTTCTCACGTTTCATGTTCGTGTTCAATAGGCTCATATAACCCTCACGACCACCCCAGAACACATAGTTCTCGCCCCCTAAGGCGATACAAGCGTCGATAGCATTCTTGATCTGCGTGCCAGCGCATGCCACGGTCGGGAAATAAGGGTTCGTAGCGGCACCGTTCATATAACGCTTATGTCCGAACACGTTAGCGGTAGACCATAGCAGTTTCTTTCCGGTAGCGGCTTGATGCTCCTTGGCATGTTCCACCATCGTCTGCAAACGTTTCTCGAACTCGCCCAGCGTAGGAGCCTCGTCCACCACGTCCACGTCGTGGAAACAATAGTAAGGAATATTACATTTGGTCATAAACTCGAAAGCGGCGTCCATCTTGTACTTCGCACGGGTGATAGCGTCCGTGCTGTCGTTCCAAGGGAATGATTTTGTACCACCACCAAACTGATCACCTCCCTCGGCACACAAGGTATGCCAATAAGCCATAGCGAAGCGTAAATGATCCTTTAGTGTCTTACCCATTACTACCTTATCCGCATCATAATAATGAAATGCCAACGGATTTTTTGACTCACGTCCCTCAAACTGAATCTGTCCGATTCCCGGGAAAAATTCTTTCTCTCCTCTAAAGTAACTCATAATAATATATATTAAAAATGTAAATAATTCTGCTGTTAAATAGATTGC
>ERZ778514.2738-NODE-2738-length-10701-cov-4.379579_pt1 | contig 10701 bp, 8 predicted proteins | sample MGYA00510344_ERZ778514 | MGnify/ENA primary metagenome ERZ778514 (study PRJEB29527, sample SAMN07138968) | mouse gut metagenome | material: feces | host: mouse | place: China:Nanjing | collected 2016-01-25 ... | reverse complement strand
AGGATCTCGATGCGCCACCCCTCGTCGTCGGCCAGGTGGAGGTGGAGCTTGTTGATCTTGTGGTAGGCCATGAGGTCGATATAGCGGCGCAGGGGCTCGGGTCCGATCCACGTGCGGGCCACGTCGAGCATCATGCCCCGGTAGGCGTAGCGCGGCGCGTCCTTCACCTCGCGGCAGGCGAGCCGCACGGGCAGCGGGCACCGCCGGGCGTAGACCTCGGGCGGCAGCAGCTGAAAGAGGGTCTGTATGCCGCAGAAGACACCCCCGCGGTCGCCGCCCGCGATCTCGATCCGCCCGGGCAGAATGCGCAACTCGTAGGCTTCGGCCCCCAGCCGCGGTTCGGTGCGCAGCACCAGCGCCCCCTCGCCTGCGCGCGCGGCGTCGGTGGCGAGTCCCAGATAGTCGGAGAGGTAATCGGCGAGCGGCTCCAGCCCCTGCTCGGGGCAGACAACGGTTGCGGCGTCGAGCGTGAAGCCGCCGTCGAGCTGCGTCACGGAGCGGGGCGCGGGCAGCACGGCGGGAAGCGGCGGCTCGGCGGCCGCGGCGCAATGCACGGCACAGCAAAGCCAGCATGCGGAAAGAAGGGTGCGGATCATGTGCGAACGAATTTATGCGAACAAAGTTACCGTTTTCCGCCGAATATGCTAACTTTGTTGCGGTAAAAAGAGCGATCGCACACACCGCCCGCGGTTGCGGGAGCGCACTGCCCGGGGCGCCGCAGGCAACCGGCGCGCAACCCGTGCGAACGCATAAAACGACAGACAGATGGAACAGGATCGAAGACTGGAGGCTACGGCCCGCCTGCTGGAGGTGATGAACACGCTGCGCGCGCAATGTCCGTGGGACCGCGAACAGACGTTCGACTCGCTGCGCAGCAACACGATCGAAGAGACTTACGAACTGGCCGACGCCCTGCTCGACCACACCATGGAGGGCATACGCGAGGAGCTGGGCGACCTGCTGCTGCACGTGGTATTCTACGCCAAACTGGGCGAGGAGCAGGGAGCATTCGACTATACGGATGTAGTGAATGCCCTGTGCGACAAACTAATATACCGCCATCCGCACATCTACGGCGACATCCATGCCAACACGCCCGAGGCGGTGAAGGAGAACTGGGAGGCGCTCAAGCTGCGCAAGAAGAACCGCAAGAGCGGCACACTCGGCGGCGTGCCCCGCTCGCTGCCCGCACTGGTCAAGGCCCTGCGCATCGGCGAGAAGGCCGCGGCCACGGGCTTCGACTGGCCCCGGCGCGAAGCGGTGTGGGAGAAGGTGAAAGAGGAGCTCGGAGAGGCCGAGGCCGAAATGCGGTCGGGCGACCGCGAACGGCTCGAAGGCGAGTTCGGCGACCTCTTCTTCGCGCTGGTCAATGCGGCGCGTCTCTACGGCATCGACCCCGAATCGGCGCTCGAACGCACCAACCGCAAGTTCATCCGCCGCTTCGGCCGCATGGAGCAGCAGGCCGAAGCCGAAGGCCGCACGCTGCACGAGCTGCCCCTCGAACGCATGGAGGAGCTCTGGCAGGAAGCCAAGCGGGAGGAGAAATAGCCCGTGCCCGAGGGCTGCGGCCGGAAATGAACGCAGCCGGAAATGAACCCGCCCGGCAAAAGGCGCAGCCGCCAACGGCCGCGCCCGGCAGCAGGATGCGGCCGAAAAGCCGGGCACTACGACAACGAACGCAAACAAAGAGAACGAATTATGGCATTCATCAAGGAAGTACGGGGCCACACGCCCCGCGTAGGCGAGAACACCTTTCTGGCGGAAACCGCCGTACTGCTGGGCGACGTGACCGTGGGTCGCGACTGCTCGATATGGTACAACGCCGTGCTGCGCGGCGACGTGAACCGCATCGTGATCGGCGACCGCACCAACATCCAGGACGGCGTGGTGCTCCACACCATCTACGACCAGGCGAAGCACCCCTCGCAGACGATCATCGGCAACGACGTCTCGGTGGGACACAACGCCATCGTCCACGGCGCCATCATCGGCGACAACTGCCTGATCGGCATGGGCGCCACGATTCTCGACAACGCCGTGGTGCCCTCGGGCTGCATCATCGCCGCCAACGCCCTGGTGCTCTCGAACGCCCGACTCGAACCTGACTCGGTCTATGCCGGCGTGCCGGCCAAAAAGGTCAAGGAGGTGACGCCCGAGCAGCGCGACGAGATCATCCGCCGCACGGCGCACGACTACATGCTCTACGCCTCGTGGCATAACGAGAAGGCGTAGTCCGCCATGGCCCGCTTCCCGATCCGCACCTCGCTGGTGGCGCACCTGCTCGTGGCGCTCGCCATCTCGCTGGTGGTGAACTTCTCGTATCTGCTGCTGCTCTTCGTGGACCGCAAGAGCGAACCGCAGCCCGTGAACGAGCGCGCGATCGACATGCCCCACGAGGGGCGGCTGCGCATCGCGCCCGACGGCTACGGCTACCTGCTCTACGCGGCGGACGGAGCGCCCGACAGCGTGTACGTGTCGCCCCAGCGCGTGCGGCGGCTGCGGCTCGCCGACGGCGACCGGCTGGTGGTCACCCTCAACCTGCCCCGCACGCCCCGGAGCCACTACTCGATGGCCGAGGTGCGCAGGCGCAACGGCGAGGAGTTCGACTACCGCACGGTCTTCAACCGCCCGTCGGAGGCCGTGGAAACGGTGTGGCAGCTCTGCTTCTACTTCGTCATGGCCTTCGTGCTGCTCACGATCCTCGCGCCCGGGCGGCGCACGCTCCCGACACGCCGCTTCGCGCTGCGCTGCGTCTGGTGCGTGGCGGCGGCCTCGGCGCTCTACCTGCTGGCCCCCACGATCGACTGGCACACGGGGCGCATCGTCATGAACTTCCGCAGCCACGCTCCGCATTTCGACTTCGTGCTGGTGCTCAAGTGCTCGTTCACGCTGGTCGTGGCCATCCTCTACGGATGGATCGCGCGCCTGAGCTCCCAGCGCCAGGACATGGAGATCGAAAACGAACGGCTGAAGAACGAGAACCTCATGACACGCTACAACATGCTCGTGAACCAGGTGAACCCCCACTTCTTCTTCAATTCGCTCAACTCGCTGGCCATGCTCGTGCGCGGACAGGAGCCCGACAAGGCGCTCAACTACATCGACCAGCTCTCCTACACGTTCCGCTACGTGTTGCAGAGCGGCCGCCAGACCCTCGTGCCGCTCGACGAGGAGCTGCGCTTCGCGGAGGCCTACGCTTACCTGTTCCGCATCCGCTACGCCGACAAGCTCTTCTTCGACATCGCCATCGACGAGGCGCAGCGCGACCGCCTGCTGCCGGCGCTCACGTTGCAGCCGCTGATCGACAATGCGGTGAAGCACAACACCATCACGCGCAGCAAGCCCTTCCGCATCTCGATCCGCACCGAGGGCGACTGGCTCGTCGTGTCGAACCGCAAGGCCCCCAAGCTCCAGCCCGAACCGGGCACGGGAATCGGCCTGGAAAACCTGCGCAGGCGCTGGATGCTCCTCACGGGCCATCCGATCGCGGTAACCGAAACGGAGAGCGAATTCACGGTCCGCATGCCGTTGCAGAAAACCCGGAAACCATGACCGCCCTGATTATCGAAGACGAAACCGCCGCCGCGCTCAACCTGAAGGCCATACTGCGCGAAACGGCACCCGAAATCGAGGTGCTCGACACGCTCGAAAGCGTGGAGGAGAGCGTGGAGTGGCTGCGCTGCAACCCCCACCCCGACCTGCTGCTGACGGACATACACCTGGCCGACGGCGACGCCTTCCGCATATTCGACGCCGTGGAGGTCGCATCGCCCGTGGTCTTCACCACGGCCTACGACCGCTACGCCCTGGAGGCGTTCCGCGTGAACAGCATCGACTACCTGCTCAAGCCGATCAACACAGCCGACGTGCGGCGGGCGCTCGACAAGCTGCGCCGCCTCACGGGGGGCGAACGCGCAGCCTACGGAGCCCGCGTGCGGACGATGGCCGCACGGAGCGCCGACAGCGTATTCCTGGTCCACGTCCGCGACCGCATCATCCCCCTGCACCGCGACCGCATCGCCTGGTGCTACACCCGGGACGAGAAGGTCACGGCCTGCACACACGAGGGCGAGCAGTACCCGCTCGACCGCACGCTCGAAACGCTCCAGACGGAGCTGCCGGCCGCGGACTTCTTCCGTGCCAACCGCCAGTTCATCGTAGCGCGGCGCGCCGTGAAGGATCGCCGTGTGGTTCGGCAGCCGGCTGACGATCGCGCTGGCGCCCGCGGCACCCGAACGGATCGTGGTGCCAAAGGCCCGCGTGGGCGAATTCAAGCAGTGGCTCAGGGCGTCCCGCCCCGCCGGGGAGCCGATCGACCGGTAGAATCGGGCGTTTCACCCGCCGGGCCGCACCGTTTTCGCATTTTTGGTGCTACCTTTGCAACAGAAGGATACGGAATCACGGTCCCGCGACCGGATCCGAAACGAAGAACAACTTAAACGAATACGACTATGAAAAAGTGTATTTTCGCGGCCCTCGCCGCCGTATGCATGACGATCGGAACCAGCGCCTCGGCACAGCAGCAGACCGCACAGCCGCAACACCGCCACCCCCGCCACCATCGCCACGGGTGCGTGGTCATCGTCGGCGGCGAGAACGAACAGGCCGTACGCGAATGCTGCCGCGAAATGTCGCTCGACAAGAAGCAGACCGACCGCGTATGCCGCGAAAGCCGCCGCATCGCACGCAAGCACCGCAAGTTCGCCGACTCCTACCGCCGCAGCTGCGCCCAGGTGCGCCGCATCCTCACCCCCGAGCAGTTCGGACAGTGGCGCAAGACAATGGCACCGTCGGAGGACATGCGCATGATACATGTCGATCGTCCGGCCGATACCCGGAACGGCAACGACTACAAGGGGCCGAAAGGTCCGCTCTGCGGCAAACCCCAGCAGTGCTGCGAAGGCGACGGATGCCCCGCACAGCCGAAGCGATAGCCCCCGCGCCCTTCGGCGGAACGTTAAGGGTGTGAGCCTCCCGGGCTGACACCCTTTTTTGCGGCCGTTCGTCCGAAGCCCTGCCGGGCGGACAGATGTCGCCGGAGCATCTCCCGGACGGCGGAAGCCCCACCCGGCAAGGCCCCCGGACGGCGGAACACACGCCCCGCGGAGCACGCGGCAGGCAACACGAAATACCGGCCCCCGAAACGGAATGCCGAGCCCGCGCTGCCATACCGTGCGAACCGGTCGGCTGACCCCCTTTTTCGGGCGATTCGCCCGACGGCCGAACCGCCGAAAAGAGAAAATACGTACCTTCGCGCTGCGAAAAACGGACCTCTTCGACCTGCCGCGCGTCCCGACCCCGTTCGGGTCCCGGCGCGGCGCAGAAAAGGTACTGCGAACGAACAAATCCCGAAATCGAATAATGAAAAAAGCACTCCTGATTCTCCTCCTCGCCTGCACGGCGACCGTGGCTGCGGCACAGCAGGGCACGGTGACCGCCACGCTGGTCGATGCCGACACCGAGGAGGGTGTGGCCGGCGCCGTGGTGGAAGTGGCGCCCGTGAAATCCCCCGAAAAGAAGAAATATTTCACCTCGGGTTACAAGGGCTCGCTGAGCATGGCGGGCCTCGCATACGGCGAATACACCGCCACGTTCAGCTTCATCGGCTACCGCTCCGAGACGCGGACTTTCGCCGTGAACGGCGCCAAGCGCACGCTCGGACGCATCGAACTCGCGCCCGAAGCCACGCAGATCGTCGCCGTGGTGAAGGAGGCCAAAGCGCTGCGCGCCTCGCAGAAGGGCGACACGGTGAGCTACAACGCCGGAGCCTTCAAGGTGACGACCGATTCCGACGTGGAGGGGCTGCTGAAGAAGATGCCCGGCATCAGCGTGTCGAACGGCACGGTCGAGGCCCAGGGCGAGGAGGTCAAGAAGGTCTACGTCGATGGCAAGGAGTTTTTCGGCGAGGACGTATCCACGGCCATAAAGTCGCTGCCGGCCGAGGCGGTGGACCGCATCGAAGTTTACAACAAGCTGAGCGACAACGCCGAATTTTCGGGCATGGACGACGGCGAGGGCTATAAGGCCATCAACATCGTCACGCACGAGAACATGCGCCGCGGACAGTTCGGCAAACTCTACGCCATGGGCGGCTACGACGCCGACACCCGCACCGAGTCGCGATTCAAGTACAATGCGGGCGGCAACGTCAATATCTTCAACGGCGACAGCCGCCTCTCGGTGCTCGCGCTGTTCAACAACGTGAACCAGCAGAACTTCTCGTTCGAGGACATCCTCGGCGTGACGGGCGGCACGGGCGGAGGTCCCGGCGGCGGCCGCGGCGCCTGGCAGTACATGACACGCCCCCAGAGCGGCGTGGCCCGCGTCAATGCCATCGGCCTGAACTACTCCGACACGTGGGGCAAACGCGACCAGGTGACCTTTCAGGGCAGCTACTTCTTCAACGGCACGAACACGACCAACCGTTCGTCGCTCGTAAAATGGTACGAATACCCCGCCATCGACACGCTGAGCACCTCGGGCTTCTCGGAGACGGAGAACTACAACCACCGCCTCAATGCACGCATCGAGTGGAAGATCTCCGAGAACCAGAACCTCATGATCCGCCCGAACTTCAGCTACCAGTCGAACGACCCGCTGAGCACAACGACCGGCTGGCAGCTGGGCGAGAGCGGTTACAGCTACACGAACACCTTATCCGACGCTTCGTCCGGAGGCTACAACGCCCGCCTCTCCGCCGTGTACCGCGCCAAGCTGGGCAAAACCGGCCGCACGATCACCGTGGACGGCTCGGCCCGTTACCGCGACCTCACGGGCACCTCGCGCACGGCATCGAATACGGCCCCCCTGTCGCCCGTGCGCCCCGTGTTCGGACCCGACGGCAGCGTCGCCGACCTCGACGACTACCTGCTGATGCGCTACCTCTACAACGACACCCCGTCGCACAACTACACGCTCAAGGGCAACATCACCTACACCGAACCGGTGAGCAAATTCGCCCAGGTCAGCGCGCAGTACCGCGCCTCCTACGAGTATCAGGAACGCGACAAGCGCTCCTACATCACCGGCGATGACTTCGATCCCACGGGCATCACACCCGCGCCGGAGCTCTCCAACTCCTACCGCAGCGGCTACATGATCCACCGCGCAGGCCCCGGATTCCGCTATGCGAAGGAGCGCAACACGCTGGTGGCGAACGTTTACTACCAGCATTCGTCGCTCGACGGCCAGGTCGAACGGGCCAATTCCGAAAAAATAAGCCACGGATACGACGACATCACCTACTTCCTGATGGGTCAGTTCAACATCAACCGCGAGAATTCGATCCGTCTGTTCGTGCGCTCCTACACCCAGAACCCCTCGATCACCGACCTCCAGAGCGTCTACGACGTCTCCGACGCGCAGTACATATCGAGCGGCAACCCCGAGCTGAACCCCTCGTACAGCCACAACGTGATGTTCCACTACATCAACTCGAACCTCGAAAAGGGCCGCACCTTCATGTGGATGTTCTCGCTTCAGAACACCTCCGACTACATCACGCCCGACGTGGCCTACAACGGATCGGTGCAGATCGACGGCACGCAGTACAACTACCTCCAGTATTCGCGCCCCGTGAACATGGACGGCTACTGGTCAGTGCGCACGCACCTGAGCTACGGACTGCCCGTGAGCTTCATCCGTTCGAACTTCAACGTCATGGGCGGCGTGGTCTACACCCGGACTCCCGGGCGCATCGACGGCCGCCGCAACCTGACCGACAACATGGGCTACGACCTGCGGGCCGTGCTGGGCAGCAACATCTCCGAAAACGTCGATTTCACCCTCGCGTGGAACGGCACCTACAACGTGGCCAGGAACTCGCTCGCAGCCTCGGGCAACAACAAGTATTTCAACCACACGGCCGAGGGAAATCTCAAGGTCGTATTCGGCAAGGGCTTCACCTTCACCGCATCGGCCGCCTACGCGCAGTACAAGGGCATCACCAACGACTACGACGACTCCTACCTGCTGTGCAACGCCTCGATCGGCAAGAAGCTCTTCCGCAACCGGCGGGGCGAGATCAGCATCGGCGTGAACGACCTTTTCAACCAGAACACGGCGTTCGTGCGCACGACCGGGTCGGGCTGGACGCAGAATGCGCGCAACAGCGTCATCGGACGCTACTACATGGTGACTTTCACCTACAACCTGCGGCGCTTCGGCAAGAACGCCACCACAAACCTCGCCGAATACGGCGGCATGTCGGAAAGCGGCTCGCAGCGCCGCATGGGCCCCGGCGGACCTCCTCCGGGCGGATTCCATGGCCCGCACTTCTGATCCGCGACGTGCGGACGGGATGCGGCGCCGGCGCTCCTTATTACTACGGCTTCGTTCTCAGGCCCGTACCATTCCGATACCGGAAATACCCCTCTTTACCGCCGCCCCCGCAGCGCCTCCACGGCCGCGGGGGCGGCGGCATTTACAACCCCATGCAGCTTCTCGCATTGCACAAACGCACGATGCGGCCCCTCAGAAGACGCGCGGGCCGCAGCCTCCCGGCGGCGGAGGCCCGCAACTCACTGCGCTTCGTTTGCGCGCACTCCGCAGGCTGCGGCCGCGTCACCCACTGACAACATCGTTCCCTCCCTGCACCGGACAATTCGACCTACGAAAAAACGTTCCGCCACGCATCCGCCGCACAGCCAGCCCCCCTACCACATCATCCAAAAAATCCTATCGTCCCGAACATCAATCATCCCGTTCCGAGCACAGAGAAAAAAAGCATACACGCCCCAACCCGCACACCATCTCCCGAACATCTCCCAAACGCCACGTCCCAACCCATTCGACAACTCCCAAACACCCCGCCACGACGCCATGCGATGACCATACGACCAACGAAAAAAGCCTGCGGAATACCCCCGCAGGCCTGAAATCGCATAAAAACCCCTATGTTACTCCGCAAGGATTCCCTCACTTCGAACACCACCTTGTCGCAGGCTCCCGACAGCGCATCAATAAAATACATGCCGCCCCCCGAACACACCCGCCACACGTGTCCGAGCGTTTATCTCCGGCACACCCCTGCATAAAGCAGCCGCACTCCGAAGAAGCGTACCGCACCGAAACACGACAGCCAAACCGGTCGAAACGCGCAAAGACGAATTACGCCAAACCTCCATCGCAAAGCACCCTCACCACACAGAACGGACCGTACAGAAGCGCACCCGCACCACACGGAAACTTGCAGCAGATCTCTCCCACAAGAACCGATCGCATCCCACGGACGCAAACCGCAGCAAAGCGCGACCGCAAAACCTGACACATCAGATGCGGATAGCATCCAACCATCGCCCCGGCAAGCAAGCCGCCGCCCCCTGCAAGAAAAAACATCGGTGCCGGATTTTCCGGCACCGATGCGTGCGTGTTTTCAAATCGTCATTCCGCGTCTTCCGCGCCGCGCCCGGCCCGCAAAGCAAGCCGTCACGTAAGCAGCGAAGCCCGAAAGTCCGACGAACGACGTCCCGAAAGACTATGCCTCCAGCGCGAAGCGCTTGTAAGCGATAACCGTGGCCTCCTTGTCGGCCTTGCGGATCAGCTCGGCGATCGTCTCCTTCTCGCCTACGACCAGCTGATTGAGCAGCGTGTTCTCCTCGAAGAACTTGCGCATCTTGCCCTCGGCGATCTTCTCCAGAATGGCATCGGGCTTGTTGGCGTTCTTCGGATCCTGCTTCATGGCCTCCACGGCGATCTGACGCTCGTGAGCCACCACGTCTGCGGGGCAGTCGGCCACGTCGATCGAAATCGGCGCCATGGCCGTAGCCTGCATCGCCACGGTGTGCGCTACTTCCTCCGGCACCTCCTTGTTGAAGCCGAGAATCGTACCGAGCTTCTTGTTGAAGTGCACGTATGCGGCGCAGTAGGGAGCCTCGATGCGGTAGTAGGCCAGCTCGATCTTCTCGCCCGTCTGACCCGACTTCTCGGTCACCATCTCCTCCACGGTGCGGCCCTCGGCGTTCTTCACGCCCAGCAGCGCCTCGCGGTCGGCGGCGTCGTTGGCCACGGCTACGTCGAGCATGGCCTGGGCCGATGCGGTGAATTCGACGTTCTGAGCCACGAAGTCGGTCTCGCAAGCCAGGCAGAGCAGGTAAGCCTTCTGGCCGACGATCTTCGTCACCACCACGCCCTCGCTGGCGTTGCGGTCCGCACGCTTCGCGACGACGAGTTTGCCTTTCTCGCGGATAATGTCCTGAGCCCGATCGTAATCGCCTTCGGCCTCCATGAGGGCTTTCTTGCAGTCCATCATGCCGGCGCCGGTCATCTTACGGAGCTTCATTACATCGGCAGCTTTTATTTCCATAGTTGTTTCTGTGTTTAGCGTTTGCTTTTTGCAGGCGTCTTCCCGCCCGGCATAGCCCCGAACTCGGTTCGGGGCTATCCGCGGCTTATCGGAAAACGTGCGTCAATAATAATTCCCGGAGCAATTACTCTGCCTGGGCAGCGGGAGCCTCCGTAGCGGCCACCACCTCGGCCAGTGCGGCCTCCTCGGCGTCGAAGCCGGCCTTCACGGCCTTCTTGATGCGGGGCTTGCCCTCCTTGCGGGGAGCGGCCTCCTGCGACTCCTTCTCCTGAGCCTCTTTCTCCTTTTCGAGACGGCGCTCCTCCGAACCCTCGGCGATGGCGGCGCACATGGCGTTGATTACCACGGAGATCGAGTTTGCAGCATCGTCGTTTGCAGGTATAACGTAATCAATGTCG